>Ga0182024_10000990_pt1 | contig 73784 bp, 69 predicted proteins | sample P32metaG_FD_120480 | JGI IMG/M metagenome (GOLD analysis project Ga0182024, IMG submission 120480) | Permafrost microbial communities from Stordalen Mire, Sweden - P3-2 metaG (Illumina Assembly) | ecosystem: Environmental > Terrestrial > Soil > Wetlands > Permafrost | place: Sweden: Stordalen...
GACGCGGCGGACAGCTCATCAGAGGCCCGCCGAATCGCCGATTACGAGGATGTCGGACTCACCTGGTGGATCGAGAAGCTCGGGTGGTTTCGCGGCTCGGTGGACGATATGCGCCAGCGCATACAAGCCGGTCCGCCGCGGAGGTGAGGCAGCAACAACGGACCACTCCCCGTGCGACGAGCCACACGCAGCCGCTATCGGCTGCGAGCAGACGCTTCGCCGGGCTGATTCAGTTCAGTCAGGCCTCGGGACGGGGGCCTACACCTGATAGGTCGCGTTGACGCGCGCGACCAGCTCACCCAGCACGTGCTCGGCCGCGGCATTGGCCACCTGGCAGGTCCCAGCCGCCTCGTGTCCGCCGCCACCATAGGAGAGCATCAGCGCGCCGACATCCGTCTTACTCGAACGATCCACGATCGACTTCCCCATCGCGAAGACGGTGTTCTGTTGCTTCAGACCCCACAGCACGTGGATCGACATGTTGCACTTAGGATGTAGCGCGTAGATCATGAAGCGGTTGGTCGGATGGATCACCTCATCATCACGCAGGTCGACGACTACGAGGTTACCGTGGACGCTTGAGCGTTCCAGCAGCTGCGCCTGAGCTGCGATCGCGTGCTCGCGGTAGAGCGTCACGCGCTCGACCACGTCGGGCAGTTCGAGGACCTCCTCGACGCTGAGCTCCAGGCAGGCGTCGACTAGCTCCATCATGAGCTGGTAGTTGGAGATGCGAAACTCGCGAAAGCGACCGAGGCCAGTCCGCGGGTCCATCAGGAAGCTGAGCAGGATCCAGCCGGTCGGTGTCCTGATCTCATCAACCGAGAACAGCGCGCTGTCCGCCTTGTCAACGGCCTCCATGAGCGGCTCGGTGACCTTCGTGAAACGCTCGGCGCCGCCGAAATAGTCGTATACGACGCGGGCGGCTGACAGGGCACCAGGGATGATGATGTGATTATCGTTCGCCTCTTCCAGTCGCAGGGCCTCACTCGCATGATGGTCGAAGGCCAGGCGTGCGCCGGGGACGTACGGAAGGTTGGTCGTGATGTCCCGGTCGGTGATCTCGACGAGCCCATCCTGCATGTCCTTGGGGTGGACGAACTTGATTTCGTCGAGAATCCCCAGCTCTTTCAACAGGGCAGCGCATACCAGCCCGTCGAAATCGCTGCGGGTGACAAGGCGACAGTTCTCGGTCGCGTGTGTTGCCATCGGTGTTCTGCTCCTCTCGCGTGGACGCTCAGACAGGCATCGGCAGTTCGGCGCCCCTCCTGAAATGCGAATCCTGCGGTACGTCGATCCCGCTTGGCGATGCGATTGCAATCACACGAACGCGAGGGAGCCGTCATCTCGAGAATCGCGACACTCCTGATTTTCCCTGCATGCGTCCTGATGATGTCGAAGGAGACCGCTGAGTTGGGCCCAGGCGAGGGTTAAGCCGACCCCGGCCCCGTAGCATCCCGACCATGTCCGTGCCGGACGGCTATGAGCCGTTCTCGCCCAGCCCATTCGGAGAGCTCGTGGGTCCCCTTTACGCCGGCCGGCGTGACGCGGGGCCGACGATCGCGGTCCGGGTTGGCGCAGAACACGCCAACAGGAACGGCCGAGCGCACGGCGGGTTGATGATGACCGTGGCCGACATCGCCTTGACACGTGCGGCTCGCGAGCGGCTTCCGCCGAATGCAGGGGTGGCGACGGCCGACCTCCACATCGCATTTCTGGAGAGCGTGGTGGCGCTGCAGAACCGATACGAGTTGGAGGCGGAGGAGATTCTCGACCTCGGCAAGGGAGTTGGCTTTCGCGTGCTCATTCAGAAGGGCCGTCCTGTCGGCAGCAGCGGCGAGGTTCAGCTGCGCTACGCAGCGGTTGGGGTGTGGGACGACGGCAAGATTGCGCGACTTACGAACTACATCGACGAGGCCCGTGCTGCCGCCGAACGCCTCGCACAGGAGCGGGGGTAGGCGATGTCGCAGGAGAACGTGGAGATGGTGCGCCGTGCCCTTGAGGAGTGGAATCGCGGCGAGAGGAGCGAGGCGCGGGTTCGAGCTTTCTGGCACTCGGACGTGGAGTTCTTGCCGCGTCGATCGGCGACCGAGGGGCCATATCGCGGGATCGACGGCATCGAACGCTTCATCGCCGATACCGACGAGACCTTCGAGAAGTTCGAGCAGCACTACGAAGTACTCGACCTGGGAGAACGGCTCCTGGTTTGGGGGAAGCTCCACGTGCGGGCGAGGGGAAGCGGCATCGAGACGGACATCCCCACGGGCGCCATATTGGAGTTCCGTGACGGCAAGATCGTTCGCTGGGAGGACTTTGGCTCGAAGGAGAAGGCGCTCGAAGCCGTGGGGCTGCCGGAGTAGGCGAGGCGTTGCGGCGGCGGGCCTGTGCGGGTAGGCGGAGCTTCGCCGCCGACCCGTGGGGCGTGGTTCTGATCGCGCCGCTGTGCGCCTCCACCGGCGGCGCAAGCAGCCCGTTCGGACTGATCTATTTGTTCGCCCTCGGTCATGCCGCTGCGTTTCAGCCGCGTGGCAGATTGATAATTGTGTCCGCTGCCGCGTTGCTAGCCTTCCTGGCGCCTGTCACCTGTTAGATGGCTCGATGACGTTCGGAGCGGTCGCGTATGTGGGGTCGTCCTGGCACTGTTGAGGTCCGTGGCTAGGGGTTGGCGGTTGCTGGGCTCAAGTCGTGCGTACGCGGAGCCGATACTTCCCGTGCTATGTCGGCCGATCAACCGCAAGATGTTCTGCAGTACCTGAATCCTCGAGGGCGGCTGCTCTTCGGACGGATTGGCAGGTCCATCTTTGCAGTGAACCGCAGCCGCGTCGTCGGCTAGCGGGAAGGGCCACTGACCGTGCTCGACTGCGAGCTGATCATCGATCCGTCCCGCCTGCAGGAACTCGCGCCCGCTTGGGATGAGCTCGCCGTCGTCCAAGCCCAGCCGATGGGCTCGCCGACCTGGATGCTGAGCTGGCTGCGACACGTGGCACCGGCGAGCGCGTCCGCCCGTGTTGTCGCGGTACGTGAGGGGGAGAGACTCGTCGGAGTGGGCCCATTCTTCGTGGACGAGGCCAGACGCGGTCGAGTGGACTATCGGCTGCTCGGCGAAGCGATGCCGCGTTCGTCGCCTCTGGCGGTTCCCGGTCTGGAGCGGGAGGTCGCCGCATCGATCGCCGCGACGCTGGCCGGTGCTTCGCCGCCGCCCGACGTGATCGCCTTGGAGAGTGTGTCGCCTGCATCACACTGGACGATGGGGCTGCGCGACGGCTGGCCGGGACGGCTCCGTCCGCCGACCCGCAAGTACTATGTTCAGGGTTCTCCGACAGTGTCGCTGCTCGAGGAGTCCTTCGACGCTTGGATGTGCGGGAAGAGCTCTAACTTCCGCGGCCAGATGCGGCGCCTACAACGTCAGTTCGCCGCGGCCGGGGGAACGACGCGAATGAGCACGCCGGAGACGCTGGAGGCTGATCTTTTCGCGTTCATGCGCCTGCACGAGGGGCGTTGGGAGGGTCGGGGTGAGTCACGCATCGTTGCCCTTGGAGAGCGGCTGCGAACGATGCTCACGGATGTTGGACGCGCACAGCTCGAGTCCAGACGCTTTCGCTTGTGGATGCTCGATGTAGACGGCCAACCAATCTCCGCTCAGCTGTTCGCCGGGGCTGGAGGTGAGCTCCTGTACTTCAACGGTGGATGGGACGAACGCTTCGCCAAGTTCAAGCCGGCGATGTTGGGGATCCTGCGCGCGATCGAGGACGCGTTCGCCAGCGGCGATCAGCGCATCGATCTGGCGCCTGGCGAGCAGCCCTACAAGCTGCGCTTCGCCGACGGCAACGACCCGGTGGCTTGGAGCATCCTGATGGTACCCGGCCGACGCCTGGCGGTGACGTGCGCGCGCTCGGCTCCCTTGTTAACCCGGATGGCGGTGCGAGAGACTGCCAAGCGAACACTGACAACGGGGCAATCCGACCGCCTGCGCTCCGTCCGGAAGCGGTTGCGCAGGGTGGCGTTGCGATCTGCCCTTCATGGGTCCTGAGATCAGCGTCGGGCCGTCGAGCGTCAGGTGGTTGATGACGACGAGTCCCATCGCGTCCCTGCTCTTCCTCGTCGCCTACCCCAACAACTGAGCGATCCAGCGCGAGCCCGAGCGAGCGCGGCGCGCTAGTCCTGCGGCCGGTGGCGCAGCCCGTCGAGGGCGATGTGCACCAGGTGCCTGCTCTGCTCAGGGTCGCTCGCAGGCGCCTTGGTGATCGCCATCACCATCTGGATGACCTGCGCGATCGTCACGTCGGACCGCACGGCGCCCGCGTCCTGGGCGCGCTGCAGGAGCGGCTCGCCAGCGGCAAACAGGGCCGCGCGACAGCTCTGGAAGAGAGCGGCGTCGCGTTCGAGATAGTTGAGCAACTCGTGGGACAGCGCCTGCTTGGTTGCCATGTAGGCGATGACGCGGTCGAACCAGCTGTTCAGGGCCTCCCACGGATCACTGCCCTCAAGCTGCCCCGCCGTGTGGCAGACCTCGGTCACCTCGTCGACGTAGAGCGCCTCCAGCAGCGCCTGGCGCGTGGGGAAGTGCCGGTAGAGCGTGCCGATGCCAACGCCCGCGCGGCGCGCGATCTGCTCCAGCGAGGTGCTCTCGCCGCCCTCGGCGAAGGCCTCGCGCGCAGCCGAGAGCACCTTCTCGTAGTTGCGGCGCGCGTCGGCGCGCTTGGGGCGGGTGAGGAGGGTCTCGGGAAGGGCGTCGGTCGTAGTCATAGAAAATGCCTTGACAAGTGGAGGATGCCTCCGTATAGTTCTGGAGGACCCCTCCGCTTAGTACTGGAGGTGCCCTCCATTTTAGCTCGACATCGATCCCATTGCAAGACACGACCCTCACATTCGCCTCACCACAATCGTTGGAGCTCACATGAACCTTTCATCCGCCTTTCCCCTCTCGCCCGCGCGCCAGCGCTGGGCGACGCTGCTCGTGGTGTGCCTCGCGCAGCTGATGATCGTCCTCGACGTGACGATCGTGAACGTCGCGCTGCCCTCGATCCAGCATGACCTGCACTTCAGCCAGGCCAACCTCACCTGGGTCGTCAGCGCGTTCCTGATCACCTTCGGCAGCCTGATGCTGCTGGCCGGACGGCTCGGCGATCTGCTCGGACGCAAGCGCGTGTTCCTGGCCGGCGTGGTGCTCTTCACCGGCGCCTCGATGCTGTGCGGCGTCGCCTCGAGCCAGGGCTTCCTGATCGGCGCCCGCTTCCTGCAGGGCGTGGGCGCCGCCGCCCAGGCCTCGGTGATCCTCGCGATCATCGTGACCGAGTTCTCCGAGCCCGCCGAGCGCGCACGGGCGATGGGCGCCTACGTGTTCGTCTCGGTCGCGGGCGGCTCGCTGGGCCTTCTCGCCGGCGGGCTCCTCACCCAGGCGCTCAACTGGCACTGGGTCTTCTTCGTCAACGTCCCGATCGGCCTCGCGACGCTGGCGCTCGGTCGTCTCATCATCCCCGCGGACCGCGGGCTCGGACTCGGGCACGGCGTCGACTGGCTGGGCTCGCTGCTCGTCACGACCTCGCTGATGAGCGCCATCTACGCGATCGTCGGCGCCACTGCGCACGGCTGGATCTCGTCGCAGGTGCTCGGCTTCGGCGGCCTCGCGGCCGTGCTGATGGCCGCGTTTGTCGCGCTCGAGGCGCGGATTGCGAACCCGATCATGCCGCTGCGCATCCTGGCGGTGCGCGGGATGGTGCCGGCCAACCTGATCAGAGGCTTCCTGGTGACGGGCATGTACTCGACCTTCTTCCTCGGCACGCTTTATCTCGAGCACGTCCGCCACTACAGCGCCGTGCAGACAGGGGCGGCCTTCCTGCCGTGGACGATCACGGTCGCGATCCTCTCACGCGGCATCACGACCAGGCTCGTCAACCGCTTCGGCGCACTGCCGGTGCTCGTCGCCGGGATGGGTAGCGCGATCGTCGGACTGCTGCTGTTCAGCACGTCCGGCCCGGACACGGCTTTCTTCCCGACGATCTTCTTCGCCTGCTTCGCGATCGGGTTCGGCATCGGCAACGCCTTCATGCCGCTGCTCACGATCGCGGTCGCAGACGTGCCGCTTGCGGACGCCGGCCTCGGCTCGGGGATCACCAACGTCACACAGCAGGTCAGCGGGGCACTCGGCCTGACGGTACTCGGGACACTTGCGACCGACCACACGAAAGCACTGCTCAACGAGCACCATGCGGTCACGAGCTCGCTGATCAGCGGCTACCACCTGGCCTTCGTTACCGGCGCGGTGGTCCTCGCCATCGGCCTGCTGTTGGCGCTCGCGCTGCTCCGCTCCCGTAACCCACGTTCGTCCCTCCAGCTCGCCCACGCCGGCCGGGGCGACGGGGCCACCGTCCTGCACGACCGCGGAATGGAGCGACAGGCCGCATGACCCAAACCAATGACACCTGCCGTCCCGGAGCCGGCCGCATAGCCACGCGCCCCACGCGCGTGCGCGTGTCCTCGGATGCGGTTGTCTCGGGCTACATCCACGACATCGCACGCCCACACGCCGGCGGCAAGCAACACGACCCGCACCCGTCGTCATCAGCGCCACCGTCCCCGAACCGCACGGCCGCCGCCTTCGAGGAGTCCTGGTAGGGCAGCTCACTCCACGAGCCCCCGATGACGGACCCGCGCTCGCGCCACTTGCACGAGCGCGGGTCTGGGCGAGCGGGCACTAGTCGCCATGCCGCGACCGTGTTGATGCGCTCGTCGGGCTCGCCGGCTGCCTTGAGCTCGCGCGAGTGCATGTCGACGCAGATGCTGCAGCCGTTGATCTGGCTCGCCCGGGCCTCCAACGGGTCGTGGTCAGATCTTCTGTGCGAGGGCCAGTTCGAGCTGTGCCTGCACGGTGGCGCGCTGGTTCTCGATCTGCAGCCGGCGCTGCAGGACCGGCACTGCGTCTGCGGGATCGCCATCCAGGCGCAGCGCCCTACCCAGGTCGTAGAGCGCGTAGGCGTAGGTCAGGCATGCTTCGCTCGCCGGCTGCAAACAGTCCCGGACAGTCTCGCCGGTGGCGGCCAGGGTCTTGTCGAGCATCGCGATCGCCTCGCCGTAACGCCCGCGTTCGAGCATTTCATGGCCTTGCTCGTCCAGCTGGGCAGCCCGCGCCGGCGACACCGGCACAGGCACCGCATGTGGCGTAGGTAGCGCTCCCCGACCGACAGCGCCTCCCGCTTCGGAGGCCGAGGGAACGCGGCTGCGCGCACTGGCTGACACCGCCGACGTGAGCCGGCGATGTGGTCTGGGGGCATGAAGCGTGCGCCCGCCGCCGGACAGCGCGATCAGCAGCAGCGCGGCCGCGACGCCGCCTGCCAGCAGCCCGGTTACCGGTGAGGATGCCTTCGCGACGCGGTCGGCCAGCGTCCGCGCCGCACGCGCGACGCCTGCGCGGGCATCGCGCCGATCGAGAACGGAAGATTCAGTGGGCGTCTCGAGCGGCTCACAAGACGGGTCGAGACGCACTCCTGCCAGCCGGCGCGTACCGCGCTTGCGTAGGTCGCATCGCTCGACGCCCACGCCTGCCAGCTCGAGCTCCGACACCACGCTTGCCGGGAACCCGATCCCTTCGTCGTGGAGCTGGGCGTAGCTCACCGGCGCACCCCCGGCCCGGCGCAGCAGGTCCAACAGCGCCGCCTGCTGGCGCTCGAGTACCGGCGGATCAGCCGCATGCGGCTCGGGGGATCGCTCCTGGTCCTCTGCGGGGGGCTCCCGGGAGGCCCGACCCCATGCCTGCCGATCTGCGGCGAGCGCCTCGTGCGCGACCGCCGGCTCGCCGTCTGCCGCACAGTGCTGCGTGAACCTCGTGCTCAACGGTCTGATCTCGCTTTCTGACTCGGGGGCACCACAACACGTTTACCCGTTTTGAGCCCGTCGCGACCGCTTGGCTCCGATCCGCTCACGCAGCGCGAGTGATGCGCCCCCGTCCTGCATTGAGTCTGGATGCTCAGATCGCGTTCAGCTTTCTTTCACGTTGACGCGTCAGCATGATCGCCATGCGTCTTCTGGTCGTCGACGATGAGGCGTCCGTGCGCGAGGCGCTCGCGCTCGTGCTTGACCTGAGCGGGTTTGAGGTGGCCACGGCGGCCGACGGGCGCGAGGCGATCCGCAGGCTCGCGGCCGACTCACCCGACGCGGTGATCCTCGATGTGCTGCTGCCCGGCCTCGACGGCCTTGAGGTCTGCCGGCGGATACGCGCTGCCGGCGACCGCACGCCGGTGTTGATGCTGACGGCGCGTACCGAGGTCTCAGAGCGCGTGGCCGGCCTCGAGGCCGGCGCAGACGACTATCTGGCCAAGCCGTTCGCGCGCGAGGAGCTGATTGCACGTTTGCGCGCGCTGCTGCGACGCACGGGCTGGGAGGGCGACGAGGGGCTGCTTCGTTTCGAGGATCTCGAGCTCGATCCGCTTGCGCACGAGGTGCGTCGCGATGGTCGCGTGCTCGAGCTCACGCGCACCGAGTTCCTGCTGCTGGAGCTGCTGATGCGCCATCCCCGGCAGGTGCTGACGCGCGCGAGCATCTTCGACTGTGTTTGGGGTTATGACTTCGGGCCCGCCTCGAACTCGCTCGAGGTCTACGTCGGCTATCTGCGTCGGAAGACCGAGGCCGCGGGGGGGCCGCGCCTGGTGCACACGGTGCGGGGGGTCGGCTACGTGCTGAGGTCATCGGTCAGATGAGCTTTCGCCGGCGCATGGTCCTGCTGGCCGCCGGGGCGGTTGCCGCAGCGGTGGTGCTCGCGTCGGCTGTCGTGTATGTCGTGACGCGCAACGAGCTGCACGGTCAGATCGACACGAGCCTTCGAGCGACGATCACACCCGGTCTGCCGCAGGCTGTGCGTCTCCGGAGCCTTGACGCGAACCAGCTCGCGAAGTTGAGCAAGGGCGGGAAGCAGCCAAACCTGGGGGCCGCGGCACAGCTCGAAGGCGGTGGGCCGGCGCCAGCCGCGGGGGCGACCGGCTCGCCGGGCAAAGCCGGAAGCCTTGCGGGCGAATCCACGCGCATCTCCGGCGACGAAGTCCACCTGCGCACAAGCCACGGCCGTCACGGGGAAGTGGTCACGGTCGAACGCAGGACCGTGCGTGTGCCGAATGGCTCGAGCGTCGAGCGCCCCGCGGCGGGCTCCGGTGTACCCCGCGCCGTGCAGCTCGTCCTGCCGAACCCGAAGCTGGGCGGCCCCAGGGGATATGTGCAGCTCTCCGAACCGGACGGGAACGTGCTCAGGGCGGGCACGGGCCCGCTGCTCCCCCTCACGGCCTCCGCGCGTGCGGTCGCCTCCGGCAAGCGCAGTGCGTTCTTCAGCGACGCGACGGTCGCCGGCACGCCGGCCCGCGTGCTGACCGAGCGGGCGCCCGAAGGAGGGGTGTGGCAGGTCGCGTTGCCGCTGAGCGACGTGGACAGCACGCTCACGCACCTGAAGCTCGTGCTCGCGATCGTCTGCCTCGGCGGCGTCGCGCTCGCGGCCGCGCTCGGGCTGCTCGTCTCACGCGCGGCGCTCGTGCCCGTGCGCCGGCTGACGGGAGCCACCGAACGCGTGGCGCGCACACAGGACCTCGGCCACCGCATCGAGGCCGGCGAGGAGGACGAGCTCGGACGGCTTGCGGCCAGCTTCAACACCATGCTCGCTGCGCTCGAGCGCTCGCGCCTGGCCCAGCGCCAGCTCATATCCGATGCCTCGCATGAGCTGCGCACGCCGCTGACCAGCGCACAGGCCAACCTCGATGCGCTCGCGCTCGGCGAGCGGCTGCCCGAGCACGAGCGCGCACGCGTCATCGCAGCCGCACAGGCACAGTTGCACGAGCTCACCGTGCTAGTCGGCGACCTGGTTGACCTGTCAAAGACGGAGATCGAGGAGATCGAGATCGAGGACGTCCGACTGGACCTGGCCGCAGCCGGGGCGATCGAGCGAGCAAGACTGCACACACCCGGGTGTCGCTTCGACCTCGACGCCGAGCCCTGCCTGGTGCGCGCCGCCCCTGCGCGCCTGGATCGCGCGATCTCGAATCTGCTCGACAACGCGTCCAAATGGAACCCGACCTCTACTTCGTCCGAACCGGTCGAAGTGCGCGTGCGCGACGGCCGCCTGGAAGTGCGAGACCACGGGCCGGGTATCGCCGCAGAGGACCTGCCGCGCGTATTCGACCGTTTCTACCGTTCCCCGGAGGCGCGTGGGCGTCCCGGGTCTGGACTCGGGTTGGCGATCGTCAGGCAGACGGCCGAGGCCAGCGGCGGTTCGGTGCACGCCGGGAGCGACCCCGACGGCGGCGCGCGGCTGACGCTCGAGCTTCCGTCGATCGAGATGAGCGACGCCGAGCTTCGCGCGGCCAAGTGCGACGGTCCTCGGACTTCCTAGGCCGTTCAGCAAGTTCCTCGGCTCCTCTAAGGCGATTCTCAGGTTGGGCCGGTTCGATGTGCAGGCGGCCGCGAGCGATCGGAATCGCGCGGTGGCAGCTCGATCAGCGATCGACCCGCAAAGGAGCCCACGTGTCCCTCCGTCCTCCCCTCGTCCCTCTCACCGTCTCGTGTATCGCCGCGGCGAGCCTTCTCCTGGCAGCGTGTGGGGGATCCTCGCCGACCAACGCGGCATCCGCCGAACGGGCCCAGGAACAGAAGGCCGAAACGAAGTTCGCCGACTTCGCCAAGTGCCTGCGCGAACACGGCGTCAACGCCGAAGCCATCTCGCACCCCGGCGGCGGTCATGGCCTCAAGGTCAGCCCCGGTAAAGCGGGCGCCGGCCCGCAGGCGGCGGAAGCGGCGCAAAAGGCGTGCCAGCGCTACCAGCCCAAGCCGCAAACGGTGAACCTCTCGCCGCAACAGAAGGTCGAACACGAAGAACAGGTGCAGAAGTTCGCCAAGTGCATGCGCGAACACGGGATCAAAGTCGAAGCCTCGACCGCCGGCGGGGGCATCCAGATCCGGATACATGCACATCCCGGCGCCGAAGGCGGGCCGAACCCCGAAAGCCCCGCGTTCCAGTCCGCCCAGCAAGCCTGCCAAAAACTCCTGCCGTTCAAGGGCGGCGGCCCGGGCCCGGGCGGTCCGCCGAGTACGAACGGGTCAGGCAGCAAGGGCGGGCAGGCCGGCGGGCTCGCCCTCAGCGCCGGTGGCTGAGTTATGGAGCCTCCGCGCGTCGAGGAGCCGCATGAGCCGGCGACCGAGACCTGGGTGCCAGGCGGCGCCCCATCCCCCGACACCGACTCGCCGAGCGCCGCCTCCAAAACCCGCCGGCGGCGCAGGCTGGCCGCCGGCGGGGCGGTGCTGCTCGCAGCGGCGGCCGTCGCGATCGTCCTGATCGCCGAGTCAGGATCCGCGGGCAAGCACGACTCGGGCAACGGCGTGCCGCCCGGCGAGACGACGACCACGGTCCTACGACGCACGCTCACCGAAACCTCGACCGGCGACGGCACCCTGGGCTACGGCAGCATGCTGGAACTGTACGACCGGCTGTCGGGCACGTTCACGTGGCTACCGTCGATCGGCGCGGCAATCGACCGGGGCGGGACGCTGTGGCGGGTGAACAACGAGCCCGTGGCACTGATGTACGGGTCGGTGCCGGCCTACCGCACGCTCAAGGTGGGGGTCAGCGACGGCCCCGACGTGACAGAGCTCAACAAGAACCTAATCGATCTTGGCTACGACCCCTACGGCGCGATCGGCGACGACGAAGACTTCAGCGACGCGACCGCCGCTGCCGTGCGACGCTGGCAGCACGCCGAGGGACTGCACGAAACGGGCGAGGTCGAATTGGGCCGGATCGTGTTCGCCCCCGGCGCGCGGCGCGTCACCGCAGTGAAGGTTGGGCTGGGCCAGGACCCGCCGGGCAGCGCGGGAGCGAAAGAACCGGCTGGCGAAGGCCAGGACTCGAAAGAGCCGCCCCCAAAAACTCAAGCCCCCAAGAAATCAAGCCCCAAAAAACCCGCCTCCAAAAAAGAGGATCCTGGCTCAAAAAAAGAACCTGCCTCCAAACCACCCGCCTCCAAAGACGAACCGTCCTCGAAAGCGCCAGCTTCGAAAGAACCGGCTGCCGACGAAGCGGGCGCCGGCGCGGGCATGGTTGTGCTCAGCACGACCTCGACCCAGCAGCTTGTGCAGCTGAAGGTGAAAGCCGAACAGCAGACGCTCGCCCGCGTGGGCCAGTCAGCGCCCGTGACGCTCCCGGGCGGCGATGTGGTTCGGGGACGGATCATCGAAGTCGGCTCGGTGGCGAGCAGCGCGGCTGGTGAAGGCGAAAAAGAAAAAGGCGGGGGCGGCGGAGAAAAAGGAGAAGGTGAATCGGCCACGATCCCCGTGACGCTCGCCCTCGAGCATCCAGTTGCCCATCTCGACGAGGCGCCGGTCAGCGTCGAACTGGTCAAGAGCATCCGCCGTCATGTGCTCGCCGTCCCGGCAACCGCGCTGACGGCCACCGCCGGCGGCGGCTACGCGATTGAGGCACTCGTGGGCACTCGCCGCGTTCAGCTGGCGGTGACACCGGGCATGTTCGCCAACGGTTACGTGCAGGTCGAAGGCCCGGGCGTCCGCGACGGGTTGACTGTGGTGGAGTCCGAATGATCGCCCGCCCGGTCCTCGAGTTGATCGATGTGGTCAAGCACTATCCAGGTGGCGTGCAGGCGTTGCGTGGGGTGAACCTCACGGTCTGTGAGGGTGAGCTGTGTGCGATCGTCGGCCCTTCGGGGTCGGGCAAGTCGACTCTGCTGCACATCATGGGTACGCTCGAACGACCCACCAGCGGGGTCGTGCGGATCGCCGGCAGCGATGTCGCCGAGGCGTCGGATAGCGGACTCGCCGCGCTGCGAGCCCGGCGGATCGGGTTCGTGTTCCAGCAATTTCACCTGCTGGAGGCGCAGAGCGCGCTCGAGAACGTCGCGAACGGCCTGCTCTACACCGGCACGCCAGCGCGCGAGCGCCGCCGGGCCGCCGCAGCCGCGCTCGATCGGGTCGGGCTGAGCCATCGCATGGAGCACACCTCGGCGCTGCTCTCTGGTGGTGAGCGCCAGCGCGTGGCGATCGCCCGCGCGCTGGCGAGCTCGCCGGCGATCGTCCTCGCCGACGAGCCGACCGGCAACCTCGACACCGCGAGCGGCGCCGACATCCTGGGATTGCTGCATGCTTTGAATGCGCAGGGCACGACGGTCGTCGTGATCACCCACGACCGCGAAATCGCCGCAACGCTGCCGCGGCGTGTGGAGCTGCGCGACGGGCGCCTGATCCACGACGAGCTCGTGAGCGTGCCCGCATGACGACCGCCGGGCTGCCGCACAGAGTGCGTCCTCGGCGCACCCGGCGATCGGCGGCCGCCGACCCGACGATCCCCCGGAGCCGTCTGCTGGCGGCGGACGTCCTGCGCGTGGCGAGCGTGGGACTGCGTACGCGCCGGGTGCGCGCCGCCCTGTCGGCGCTGGGCGTCGCGATTGGGATCGCCGCGATGGTCGCCGTGCTGGGAATCTCCGAATCGAGCAAAGCGGGTCTCGTGGCCCAGCTCAACGAACTGGGGACAAACCTGTTGACGGTCGCGCCCGGCCAGACGTTCCTCGGCAAGTCGGCGAAGCTGCCCGAAGCGGCCGAGCGCGCGGTGAGAAACCTCTCGAGCGTTCGCTCGGCGGCCGCAGTGACCGCGATCTCAAGCGCGAGCGTTCGCCGGAACCCCTATATCGAAGCGGCCGAAACCGGCGGCATCGGCGTCTACGCAGCCGACCCCGAGCTTCTGGCCACGCTCGGCGGACGGGTGCTCGAGGGCCGCTTCGTGAATCCCGCCAACGAACGCTACCCGCTGGTCGTGCTCGGTTCGGTCGCCGCCCAGCGCCTCGGCGTCACCTCCCTGACCGTTCACGGGCGGCCGGTGAACATCTATCTCGGAAACACCTGGTTCTCGGTCGCGGGCGTGATCGGCCCGCAGCCGCTCGCGCCGGAAATCGAACGCGCGGCACTGATCGGCTATCCGATCGCCCACAGCCTGTTCGGCACCAGTCGCCACGCGACGATGCTGTATGTGCGCGCGGACCCGGAAGAAGTGGCCGGTGCGGACTCGCTGCTGGGCGCGACCGCCGACCCGCAGAATCCCGAAAACACCACCGTCAGCCGACCCTCGGCCGCGCTGCAGGCGCGGGCGGACGCCCAGAGCACACTCACGGCGGTGTTCCTCGGCCTGGGCGCCGTCGCGCTGCTCGTGGGCGGCGTGGGGATCGCGAACGTGATGGTCATCTCCGTGCTCGAGCGCCGCCCCGAGGTCGGGCTGCGCCGCGCGCTTGGAGCGCGCGCGGTGCACATCGGCGTGCAGTTCCTCGGCGAGTCGATCCTGCTGTCGGCTCTCGGTGGTTGCGCGGGGATCGCGCTCGGTGCGGCGGCGACCGCCGGCTACGCCCAGGTCCAGGGCTGGATCGTGGTGGTGCCCCTGCTGGCTGTTGCCGGCGGCGTCGCGCTGGCGCTCATGCTCGGCGCGCTCGCCGGCCTGTACCCGGCCGTGCGCGCCGCGCGGCTCGCGCCGGCGGCGGCGTTGCGCAGCGTGTAGCTACCCCATCGCCTTCATCATGTGAGGCGAGGAGGGCGAGCCGGGGACGACGAACCCTGGGACTTCGTGCGGCACTGCGAGAATCGCAGCCGCGAGCACGACCAGGACGCCCGCGGTCGCCAACCTTGCGCCGCGTCCCCAGGGTCCCGCCTTCTCGAGCGCCACGAGCAGGGCGATCAACCCCATCCACGTGAGGCTCATCACACCGAGCGCGAACAGCGCGGCCATCAGGGCCCACGAGCATCCGAGACACCATCCGCCGTTGCGCAGACCCATCAAAAGCGCTTCTGGCCGGGTGTTCTGCCAGGAGCTGTCGAGGAATCGCAGGGGTGTGCGGCACCTCAAGAGGAACGCGCGCTTGAACGGCGTCAGCTGGTAGAGCGCGGCGAGGGCCAGAACCCCCGCCGCAAGCCAACGGCCGCCGCTGTGCCAGGCCAGCGAGCCGGCGAACAGGCTCTTTCCAAGCCCGAACAGGCCGTAGACCCCGATGCCCGCGACACTCCAGACGAGCAGATAGCCGCCGGCGAACAGGAGAACCCGGCTGAGCTTGCGTCGTACCAACACCGCAAAGACGGCCGCTGTCGGCGCGAGCGACGGCAACATCATCGCCGCCATCATCGTCGCCCACACGCCCGTGAACCAGCCCACGGAACCGAGGGCGGTCCCCGGTCCGGCCTTCATTCCCGCCATCCGGTCTGCCGTGGACCACCACGCCAACCCCGCCGCCGCGAGCAGCGCCGCAACGATTCCGAGTTCCGCGCGCATCGCCGTCAACGGGGAGATGGTGACCCCAGCGACCCCTCCGCCCGCGCCGCCGGTCGCACCGATGACAGCTCCGGCCGCGCCGGAGGAGTTGCCCATGGTTCTCCCGCCCGGTGACCTGGCCACGGCTCAACCTCCTTCGTATTCGTCGTGGCGGCGCCACCATATGCCGGCCTCATTGCGCCCGAGCGGGGCGCGGTCGAGCCACGAGTACATGCCCCACACGCCGTCAACGCCTCGTCCGTATGCCGAGTAGGTGTGAAACACGACGCCGTCCTCGAGGGCGAATGCGCTCATGCCGGGACCCTCTTTTCTGAAGGTGACGGGATCCGTGCCGGCGCCCGCCGCGATCTCGATCAGACCGGGACTCTCCTCGGATGGCCGGAAGTCAGTCGTGCGAAAGTTGTACTCCACCGCGCCCGAGCGCCATTCCTGCTCGGTGTGCGTTACGTGAAAGTCGTGATTGAAGTCGCTCTCGAACGAAGACGCCCACGGAAAGCTCCAGCCCATCCGACGCTTGTAGTCCTGCAGCTTTGCCAGCGGGGCACGGGAGACGGCCGTGAACGCGACGTCGTGATTGGCAAGGTGCACCACCGAACCGGAGAAACCGTCCGCGATCGCCGAGCAGGACGGACACCCGGCCGTGAAGTCGGGGCCGAACATGAAGTGGTAGACGAGCAGCTGCGAGCGCCCTTTGAAGAGCTCGGCGAGTGACGCAGTTCCCTCATCGGTCTCAAACAGGTACTCCTTATCGACCGGAACCCATGGCAGCTCCTGTCGCAGCCGCGTGAGCTCATCGCCGCGCCGCGTCAGCTCCTTCTCGGCATCGAGCAGCTCAAGCCGCGCCGACAGCCACTGCTCACGAGTTCCCGTTCTGTGATCTGTCATTGCATTCTCCTTGTCGGTGTTAGAAATCGGTTCCGGCTTCGGCCGGCACGGACTCGGCGAGCCGCTTGATCCGTGCCAGGCGCCGGTCCCACTGCGCGGCCACGCGAGCCATCGCTTCGGCGGCATCGTCCAGCCGCTCGGGCGCGACCGTGTAGCGCACTTCGCGGCCGTGCCGCCGGCCTGCGACCAGGCCGACACGGTTCAGCACGACCAGGTGCTTGGCGACAGCCTGTCGGGTGACCGGCAGCCCCTCCGCGAGCGCCGTGGTGGTCGCCTCGCCCCGCTCGAGCAGCGCGTCGAGCACACGCCGGCGCGTGGGGTCGGCCACCGCCGCCCACAGGGCGTCCTCCCCGGCGAGGGCGGCAACCATCAGCGCGCCGCTCCGCGTGGCTCGGAGGTCACGTAATCGAGCAGTTCGCCGAGATGCCTCTCCCAGCCCTGTTCGTGGTCTTCGAGGTACCGGGCCTTGCCCTTCTCGTCATGTGTCACGGCGTCGATGCCGCTCTCGACGACCCTCAACCGTGTCCTATCGCCCTCCTCGATCAGGCTGAACTCGACCAGTGCCGAGTTGCTCTCATCCGGTCCCGCGCCGTCGGGATGGTTCCAGCGAAAACAGAAACGGCGGAACGGCTCGGCCTCCACGACCCGAATCGGCACGATCATGTCGGCTTCCCTGCCTCCGCCGCGGCCTCCGGGCCGCCACGTGAGAGTGCCGTCCGCACCAGCGCGCCCCTCGACCTCCGCCTCGTCGCTGAACCAGCGGCTGATCTGCTCGGGTTCGGTTATCACGCCCCAGACAACCTCCGGGGTCGCTTCGATCAGGATCTCTCGTTCGACGCTGTCGGTGGCCACCGGGCTCCTTCCGTTGATATGCAACCGATGGTTGCGGAATATGCGCCTGCAGGATAGCGCACAGGGGTTGCGTGTTGTCATTACTGCCCGGACACGGGGCGGGCGGCCCGCGGTACGCGGTGGGCGGATACTCCCGGGCATGTCGAAGACGGAGATCGCACCCGGCCTCGTGCGCTGGACCGCGCCCCATCCCGACTGGAATCCACAGGCCGCGCCCGGGAGCTCGGGCGACTGGGATGAGAACGTCGGTTCGATGCTCTACGAGACGCCGGATGCGGTGGCGCTCATCGATCCCCTGCTTCCATCCCAGGATCGCGCGGAGTTCCTGGACTGGCTCGACGGGCGGATTGCGAGTCGCCCGGTCAGCATTCTCACCACGATTCGCTGGCACCGACGTGACCGCGAGGAGCTCGCCGAGCGCTACGAGTCGACGAGCGGGCGGGCATGGAACGCGTTGCCCGCAGGGATCGAGCAGCGGCCGCTGCGGGGGGCAGGGGAGACGATATTCTGGCTACCGGGGGTCGCGGCACTCGTCCCCGGGGATCGGCTGATCGGAGCGCACGGGCGCCTGCAGGTGTGCCCCGAAAGCTGGCTGAATCATGTGCGTGTCAACCGGCAGGGCGTTGCCGAACTGCTGCGCCCGCTTGTCGAGCTTCCGATCGAGCGCGTGCTTGTCTCGCACGGTGAGCCGGTGCTTCGCGACGGGCGCGCCGCGCTGGTGCGCGCGATCGGCGAGGTCTTGGCCGGGCCCGGAGAGCTTCAGTAGCCGCGCCGATTGCGATTCCGCCAGACTTCCCCGCATGCGACAGCGAGTCACCGTCGTCACCCTGGGCGTGAGCTCGTGAGCGCGGAAGCACCCGACCGCATCATCCGTAAGCCCACGGAAGTGACATCCGATTGGCTGGCGGCTGCACTCGGCCGCGCCGGGCTCAACGTGCGCTCAGTCGCGCCGATCGGGACCGGTCAGATGAGTCAGAGTCACCGGGTGAGCTTCGTGGGGCGCGACGCCGCGGAATCGACGGTCGTCGTGAAGCTGGCGTCCGAGGACCCGACGAGTCGCGCCACGGGCGTGGGTATGGGCGCCTACGAGCGTGAGATCTCCTTCTATCGCCACCTCGCCGGGCGCATCGGAGGGCCCCTTGCCGGCTGCTACCTCGCGGAGTTCGACCCGGCCGAGGGCTGGTTCACGCTCGTGCTAGAGGATATTGCCGGGGCCACCCAGGGGGATCAGATCGCGGGGTGCTCGGTCCAGGAGGCCGGCCTGGCGCTGCGCGCGCTCGCGCGTCTTCACGCCCCGGTTCTGGGCGACCTCGCGCTCGGCACCGCCGACTGGCTGAACAAGCCAAATCCGCTCAACCAGGCGCTGCTCACCGGTTTGCTTCCAAGCTTCCTCGAGCGCTACCGCGAGCGCGTGGCCTCCGAGCACGCGGAGGTGTGCGAGCGATTCGTCGCGAGCATCGATGGCTGGGCGCTGGACCGGCACCCGCCGCTTGGCCTGGTGCACGGCGATTATCGCCTCGACAATCTGCTGTTCGAAGCGGACACCTGCACGGTGGTGGACTGGCAGACGGTCGGCTGGGGGCCGGCGATGCTCGACGCGTCCTACTTCATCGGCGGGGGGCTGGAAGTCGATGATCGGCGAGTGCACGAGCGAGACCTCGTCGCCATCTACCACGACGAGCTCCTGGCCCACGGCGTGAAGGGCTTCGAGTGGGAGCAGTGCTGGGAGGAGTACCGGCGCCAGAGCTTCCACGGAATCCTGATGACGGTGGCGGCGTCGATGGTGGTCGTCCGGACCGAACGCGGCGACGACATGTTCATGACATGGCTCAAGCGCAACGCCCAGCAGATACTCGACCTCGACGCCCTGTCGCTGCTCCCGCCGTCGGGCTCCAGCCGTCCGCCCGCGCTGCGCCCCGATCCGGACGACGAGGGTCGCCACCACCCGGGTCCCGAGGCACTGTGGAATGAGAGCTGGTACTTCGACGCGATCAGTGACAGCGGCGAGCTCGGTGTGTATGTGCGAATCGGGCGGCTGCCGAACGAAGGTGTGTGCCTGTATACGGCGTGCGTGTGCGGACCGGGACGCCCGTCGATGATGCTCGTGGATGCCGGTGCCCCGCTGCCCGCGGCCGGCGACGACGCCCAAGCAATCCACGTCGAGGGCCTTCACGCCGAGCACCGCTGCGTGGAGCCACTGCAGCTCTTCCGGGTGACGCTCGAGGGGGTCGCGCAGGCTCATTGCGATCCATCGGCCCCGCTGCGGGGGGAGTCGGGCGATCCCGTCGCTGTCGCACTCGACCTGGGGTGGGAGACGGATGGGATTCCCTACGCCTGGCGGCAGTCGACGCGTTATGAGATCCCGTGCCGGGTCACCGGGACGCTGCGCATCGGTGAGGAAAGCATCTCCTTCTCAGGCCCCGGTCAGCGCGATCACTCCTGGGGCGCCCGCGATTGGTGGGCGGTGGACTGGATGTGGAGCGCACTGCACCTCGACGACGGCACGCGGACACACGCGGTGGGGGTTCCACAGATGCCGGGCTACGGGGTCGGGTACGTCCAGCATGGCGGTCGGCTGACGGAGATCGAATCGGTCACCACCACCGAGGAGCTGTCGGGGGACGGGCTGATCACACGCGCTCGCATCGTCTCGGGGCCCGAGGAGCTGGGCGTTGATGTTGAGCCCCTCGCCTACGGGGCGATAAGGCTCGAGGCGCCCGATGGGCGGCTGTCGTTCTTCCCGCGGGCGATGTGCCGGGTGAGGACCGATGACGGACGTCGAGGAACGGGCTGGGTGGAGTGGAACCGGGTGCAGCGCGGCGAGAACTAGCTGTAGAAGCCTCGGCGTTTCGTCAGGCCTCGAGTTCGAGCTTCACCTCGCACATATCCACCGACGCGCGGGCGCCCGGGGTCTCGGAGGCATCCATTGCGCCGAATGCCTGGGCGCCTGCGTTCATGTCCTCGGCCGTTGCAAAGTGCTGGAGCACCACCGCCGTGCTCTGTGACTCATCGAACAACATCGTTATCCCCGTGGCGGGTACGCCGGGGGGTGGCCCGCCGGACTGCTTTATGCGCTCGAGTACTCCCTCCATCCCCTCGGCGTTGACGTCGGTGAACCTCACGACACGTACATACATGGGAGCCTCCTCGCGATCGCTGGGCGCCAAACATACACCCACGCGACGGGCGCCCAGAGCCCTCAGCGAATCTGGATTCCGCTGGGAGGCGGTTCCTCTTCCTAGGCGGCGTCGTGCAGCGACGCGTGTGCGTGACGCGTGACGACGATGCCATTCGGCCGCTAGCTGATCGCGGCTAATTCACGACGAGCGTGGCCTTCATGCCTTTGGCCTCGTGACCGGGCAGCGAGCAGAACAGGGTGTAGCTGCCCCGGCGCAGGTTGACGGTAATGCTCGGGTGGGCGTTCGGTGCGGTGTTCGGGATCGTCCCCGCGACCGATCCTTCCGTTGGTTCGAGTGCATTCAGATTGTGTTCGTCCTGGCCGTGGTTGACGAATTCGATGATCACCCGGCCGGCGGGCACGGTGGGACGGGAGAGCACGAAGCGGAAGGCTTCGGTGTCTTCAGCAGTCACCTCGACCCGCGCGGGCGCCACCGGGCTCGTCGGGGATTCGTTCGGCGGAGCGCTGCCGGCCGGGCTGCCGGGAGCGGCGGTGGATCCCGGCGAGGAGCCTGGACCGACCGCCGGGGGCACGGTCGCCCAGGGTGAGCTCGCGCCGGGGCCCCTGGAGGTGCTCTTCGGCCTGGCGGACTTCGAGGTCCGCCGCCGCACATGCCTGCGAGCCGGTCTCCTGCGCGAGCGGCTCGGCGGGCACCGGCGATGCCTCGTGCGGTGGCATGCCCGTGGGCGGGGGCTGCGATGGCTGCGGGCGTGTCCCGGCGCCGCGAAGGCGCCCGCGCCGGATGCTCCGCATATCAGGCAGAGCACGCCGAGGATGAGCGCCGGGCTCGCCGCGCCGCGCACCCTCACGTGACCAGCACAGGCCGTTCAAAGGACGCGGCTTCGGGAATGACCAGCCCGGCTTCGGTCCCGAACCACTGTTCGAGCAGCGAGCAGTACATCGCACGGAAGTCCGAGGTGGGGACGACATTTTCGTTGACGTCCAGTTTGGTGAGGCCCGGGAACTCTCCCACCATCTTCCCTGCGGCCCGGGTGCCGATCAGGAACGCGGCTCCGCCGGCGCCGTGGTCGGTGCCCGAGCCGTTTTCCCTCGGCCGGCGACCGAACTCCGACCAGAGCTGGATCAGCACGCGCTGATCCAGTTTGCGTGCTTCCAGATCGCGCTGGAAGGCGACGAGCGCCGTGACCGTCTGTTCGAGGTTGGTGCTCAGGGTGCCCGCCTCGCCCGAGTGCGTGTCGTAGGAGCCGACCGCGTTCAGCGAGGCACATTTGATCGGCATCTCGGCGTTGAGCATCGCGGCAAGCGCCGCGAGTCGTTCGGGGAAGTCGCCGGCGGGATAGGTGACCGTCGATTTGTCGCCCGTTTCTTCCTCGGACTTGACGAAGCTCGCCATCCTGTCGAGGACGAGGCCCGTGTCATATGAGGCGTTGCGCGCCTGCGCGTAGGCGGGCGACGGCGCCGACAGCGAGCCCAGCGCGCCAAAGGTCGAAAGCGCGGGCCCGGAGACCGGTTCGCCCAGCCCGTTGGCCCACATCGTGTAGTCGGCCGGCGAGGAGACCGCTGCGACTGGCATCTTCGCCGTGGCGAGAGCGGGCGCCAGCGAGTAATCAAGCGACAGCCCCTGCAGCGGGTTGGCGGGTTCGCCGGCAAGGTCCAGGTAGCGCCCCATCCATCCCGAGCGCGCGTTGGCGTCGAGCTGGCCGACCTCCCAATAGTGGCGGCTCGTGAAGTGGCTCTCGTCCTGCGGCTGATAGCCGATCGCCGGGAAGGCTGTGACCTTGCCCTCGTCGTGGAGTTCGGCAAGGCCTGCGGCGGCGGGATGCCACATCAGGGTTTCATCCTCGGTGAAGACCCTGCCCGCGCCTTCAGCGAGGCCGAGCGCGGGGCGGAGTTCTTTGTATCTGGCTTCCTTCACCGGCGCGAGCACCGACAGCGCGTCCCAGCCGCCTTCCATGAAGATCGATACGAGCACCGGCTGGTTGGGCCCCGCGGCTGCCGAGGCTTGGGCGATGCCCTCTTCGAACTGGCGCGGGGTGAGCATCGAGGCTCCATAGACCGACAGCGCCGCACCGGCCGAGCGCAGCAGGAACGTGCGCCGGTCGACGCCCGTGCCCGCCGGCAGCGGCATCCCGGGCTCGATCCCCGGTAGCCCCTTGCCCGCCACCGCGGCGCCGCGCCGCAACAGCTGCGAGCGGGTGAAGTCGTTGCACGAGCAGCTCTTCGCCATGTCAGCTCTCCTCCTCCTCCTCGGTTGTCCTCCCCGCCGCCACTCAGCTCACCTGCATGTCGGGGGCGGTCGCGATCAGCATGCGCAACGCGTTTTGGCGCATCGCCCGGTAGGGACTCCGCTCCCAGCTCGCGAGCGGTTCCTTCAGGCAGGACTGCGCGAAGCCGGCGATGCACTGCTCGGATTCGACGGACAGGATCGGGTTGCCCCAGTATGCGAGCGCGCTCGACAGGGCGCTCGCCGGATCCTCGGTCGGGCTGTATTCGGGTTGCCCCTGCGCCGGCCACGGGTTGGGGTAGGTCTTGTCGGTCACGTAGCTGGCGATTTCCCAGCGGGCCTTTGCGGTCGAGGTGTCAAGCCAGCGGGTGAAGTCCCAGCCGGAGACGTTGGGCGGGTAGAACAGCTGCTGGCCGGCGTTCGCCGACAGCCAGGCCCAGGCCGTCGTGTCGATCGGTCGCGAGATCGAGCGCAGCAGGCCGGCGTTGAAGACGACAGGCGGCGTGAGAAGCTCGGGGCCTTCGTAGAAGTCTGGGTGCTGCAGGATCGCCTCGACGACTGCCCGGATGCTGTAGCCCGAGCTCACGTACAGGCCCTGCAGCGAGGCGAGGGTCGCTTCCGACGGCGCACTGGGGATGAAATAGCCCCACAGCTTGGTCACGAAGAACGATGCGTGAAGCGGGTGTGAGACACACAGGCGCACGGCGTCTTCGTAGTTCCAGTTGCCGGTCTGCCCGAACACGGTCTTCTGGCCGGAGTCGTGGTAGCTGGGTTCGAAGCGGAAGTTGTAGTTGCCGAGTTCCGCCGACCAGTCGTTGCGCCAGCCCGTCAGGGCACGGGCCATTTCGCGCACGTCGTCCTCGGTGTAGGCGCCGCGGTCGGCGCCGAGCGAGAACAGCTCCATCATCTCGCGCGCGTAGTTCTCGTTCGGGTCCCAGCGGTTGTTCGATGTCCCGTTGAGGAACAGCAGCATCGCGGGGTTGGTGGTGACCGCCAGGAACAGGTCGTGGAAGCTCCCGAATGCCATCGAGCGAAACAGGTTGTTCTGGTCGAGCATCAGCTGCTGGCTGTTGACCTGGTTGTTGGAGTTGGCGAACCAGTCGTGGAAGATGAATGTCATCCGCTCGACGAGCTGCTGGTCGGAGCGGACCATGCGGTCAAGCCACCAGCAGTGATCCTCGCCCCACGCGTTGGCCGGATCGAGCGGGTTGCCTTCGTCGTCGACCGGTTCCGGGCCGGTGAGCGTGGCGGCCCCGGACGGGCGCGTGAGGCCGAGCACGACCTGCTGGGTGGGCTGGCCCACGAGCGTCTCGATCTGCCCGGGGGCCGGTCCGAATCCGGCCCGCCAGAGAAGCCGGTGTGCCTGAGCAAGCGTGATCGGCGAGGAGCCGACCGCGGCGGCCGGGCTGGGCGAGGGGGCAGGCGGCGAGGCCGGGGCGCGGGGCAGCGCCACCGGGAGGCTGCCGCGCGAGCGGGCGGCGGCGTGATGGTGAGCGGGTTTGCGTTTGCGCCGGGCCTTGTGCTTGATGTGATGCTTGCCGTGGTGCTCCTGCTGCTTCTTGTTCTTCTCGGGCTTGTGCTGCTTACCGCGCGCGGCCTTCAACCGCGCCTTCGCCCTCCGGCCCCCCCTGGTCACCAAGCTCTCGCTCATCGAGTTGAGTGTCCACCGAAAATGGCCTCGCGCACCGCGACGATGGACGCATGTCCGAGAGAATGTGCCTCGTGAGCGACTACGGGCAGCCCCTGCGCGAGCGGGACGTGGACAGTGACCCTGTGCGCCAGTTCGCCGCCTGGTTCAGCGAGGCCCAGGGGGCAGGTGTGCGGATGCCGGAGGCCGCCGCGCTCGCCACGGCGTCTGCCGACGGCGCCCCGTCGGTGCGCATGGTTCTCGTCAAGGCCTTCGACGAGCGCGGGTTCGTCTTCTTCTCCAACTACGACAGCCGCAAGGGCCGGGAGCTCGCCGCCAACCACCGTGCCGCGCTGCTCTTCTACTGGGATCCGCTGGGCCGGCAGGTCAGGATCGAGGGGACGGTGGAGCGCACGAGCATCGGCGAGTCGGCTGCCTACGTTCGCAGCCGCCCGCGCAGGAGCCAGCTCAGCGCCCTCGCCTCCCCGCAGAGTCAGACAATCGACAGCCGCCAGGCGCTCGAGCGGCGCCTAGCCGCTCTGGAGGAGCGCTACGGGCAGGGCGAGTTGCCCCTGCCGGCGGACTGGGGCGGCTTTCGGCTCGCAGCGGACAGCTTCGAGTTCTGGCAGCAGCGCCACGACCGCCTGCACGACCGGCTTCGCTACCGCCGCACAGATCACGCGCGCTGGCTGTTGGAGCGCATGGCGCCGTAGCTCCCGGGGGCCCTATCGGGCTCCGAACAGGTCCTCGAGGCGCTCCAGCGCGTCCGGCGTTCCCATGGCCACGAGCACATCGCCGGGGAGCAGTGTCGCGTCTGACGGCGGCTGCGGCTGGAAGTCGGATTTGCGGCGCAGGCCGACGATCATCGAACCGCCTCGGATCGCGCCCACCGTCTGGTGCACACCCTCGCAGTCCTCGCTCACCACGATCTCCTCCAGGCGGTATTCGATGTCGACATCCACCACGCCGCTCAGCTGGGGATGAAGGGCCAGGCGGGCCATCTCGGCCCCGCTGGCCTTGTAGGGAGAGATCACGCGATCGGCCCCGGCCCGCTTGAGCTTCTTCTCGGAGTCCTCGACCGCCGCCCTCGCCACGATCGGAATGTCCGCACGCAGCTCGCGGGCGGTGAGCGTGATGAAGACGTTGTTGGCGTCGGAGTCCGCACAGGCGATGATCGAACGGGCACGGGCGATCCCGGCCTGCAGAAGCACCGCCTCGTCGGCTGCGTCGCCGGCGATGAAACGCACGTCCCCGGTGTCGGCCAGGTCGCGGTTGTGGGCGTTGGAGTCGACAACCACATACTCGGCGCGAGCCGCTCTCAGATCGCGGGCCACCTGGCGCCCCACGCGGCCGAACCCGCAGATGATGTGGTGGTCGTGCAGGGAGTCGATCATTTTCTGCGTGCGCCGGGCAGCCAGCAGGTCGCCGAGGTGACCCGCGACGAAGAAGTCCACGACCGTCGCCAGCGCATAGAAGAGCGTACCTACGCCCAGGACGATCAGCCCGACGTTGACGATCTGCCCCGCCGTGGTGTGGGGCTGGCGAAAGCCCCCGACCGTCGCGATGGTGTCGAGCGACCAGCGGAACGCGTACCACGGCCCCACGCGCTCGGTCACCGCCAGGCCGATGGTGCCCAGCGCCAACAGGCCCGCCACCATCGCCCCCAGCAGGGTTATGCGCCGCGCAAACATCGTGAGCTGACCCTGTGCGGCGGCGCTTGAGCCGCCCATCACCCGGCGCGGCGGACGCTCGGAGTCCGGCATGACTACCGGCCAGCCTACCGTGCAACCCCGCCAATGACCCTTCACGCGGAGCCGAACCCGCGCCCGCTTCCTGGGAAATTCCGCATAGTGCGACCGATTGCCGGGCGCGCGCTTGAATAAGCGCTTATGATTCAGCCTACGGGAACCGTAAGCGTTGGGGAAACATGGTCGGGATAGTGCACAATCCATGGAGGCGGATTGGTCTGAGAGCGGTCATCTTGGCGGTGCTCGGGGCACTCGTTCTCGCCGGCAGTGCCCAGGCGGCCGAAGCCGGCCAAGGACGGGTCCTCGAAGGAGGGGTGCTCTCAGAAGCAGCTCCGCCGGTTCCTGAAGCCGTGCTCTCCGGTCCGACGCCGGTTCCGGCTCCGGAAACCATCCTCTCGGCCCCCGGCCCCGAAGCGGCCCCGCCCCCTTCGGAAGTGCGGCCAACGTCCCCGCCCCCAACCCCCCCGTCTCCTGAAACCGTGCAGTCCACCCCGGCCCCGGCTCCTGAAACCGTGCAGTCCACTCCGGCCCCGGAAGCTGTCACGCCGACCCACTCGGAAACCGTGCTCTCGGTCTCCGGTCAGGAGACGACTCCCGAAGCGGTGCTGAGCGGCGCCGCTGCCGCGGGAAAAGGTCAGGGAACCCAGGCGTCCGGGTCGCCCTCTCCCAATCAGGGCAGCGCCGTCGTGGTCACCCCCACCGCCGGGGGGCCGTCGCCACCCCCGGGCGGCCCGCCGGCTGCGGCTCTCGGTCTGCCGGAAGTCGCCACCGCCTCGAGCGCCGGTCCTCCCTCCGCCGGGACGGCCACGAAGATGACGGTGGCGCAGCGCGAGGGGCAGTTCGACTGCGCCCTCTCCTCATTGGGGGAACACGCGGCGAGTGGTTGCGGCGCGGGTTCGCCCGGCGCTCAGCGCCTGCTCTCGCAGTCGCCCATAGGCGTAGGGCTGGACGCCACCGTGGCGTCCGTTGCCGCGTCGGCAGGTTCGCCTCCGACCGGGGGCGGCCATGGCGGCCCCGGGTCCGGCAGTCCGCCGGTGAATCCGGCTCCCGGGCCCACGCCCGCACCCAGCGGGGCGTCGGGCTCCGCCGCGGGATCCTCGGGTATTGCTCTGTCAGGCTTTCTCACCCTCGCGGGTCTCCTGCTGTTGGGGGCTCCGCGCGCGCTGCGCCGGCTGAGGCTCTCGTGTCAGCCGTGGCGCACCGCATGCTTCGTTCTGATTCCAGAGCGACCGGGCTAGCTCCCCCGGTCCACCTCACCCCGGCGCTGGATCTCTTGATCCAGGGCCCTGGCAATCAATTCGAGGCTTCTTTAGGAAGGGAGCTGGATGTGATGAAACCCCATCAGATGGTGATGGATGCGAGTGTCGCCCAACGGATCGAGAGCGGCGCCGTGGCAACTGTCGCAAGCAGGACACAGAGCGGCTCCAACAACAGCACGCGCAGCCGGCGTGCATCGCGCGAACCGAGCCTTGTGCCCACGCGCGTGCGCGCGGGACAGCACACGCTGATCCTCACCGGCGAGCTGGACCGAGGTTCGGCGCGGACGCTCGAAGAGGAGATCGAGCGTCTCTGCGAGGAAGGAGTGACCGGCATCACGCTGGATCTCCGCAAGCTCACCTACATCGATGCCATCGGAGTGGCGGTGATCGTGTTCCGCTGTGGCCTTTGCCAGAGGCGCGGCTACGAGTTCGCGTTGATCCCCGGGTCGCGGCGCATCCATCGTGCTTTCGAACAGGCGGGAGTAACCGAGCTGCTGCCGTTCCAGGCGAAGGAGGTCGCCGCCTGACGGGCGCCGGGAGGGGTCCCCTTGAGACGGTCGAGCAGTGCGCGCGGGCGAGCGCACTGCTCGACGGGTACCGTCAGTTGCAGCCGGTGATGCCTCCGTCGAGCGGGATCACAGTCCCGGTCAGGTAGGAGCCGGCCCGTGAGGACAGGAAGATGGTGAGCCCGGCCACATCCTCGGGACGGCCGATGCGGCCCAGCGGCACCATTCCGGCGACCATCTCGCGGCTCTCCGGAGTCTCGAACATGAAGGCGGTCATCTTGCTTTCGAAAGGGCCGGGCGCGATCGCGTTGACGGTGATGTGCTCATCCGCCAGGCGCTTTGCGAGATGGCGGGTCAGCATGTGCACCGCGGCCTTGCTCGCGCTGTAGCTGTAGTTGTCGAGCGACGGCGTCCGTATCCCGTCGATCGATCCGATGTTGATCACTCGAGCCGGGTCCTCGGCGTCCGCCGCGGCGCGCAGCTCGGGCAGGAGGGCGACCGTGAGATGGAATACGCCCTGCACGTTCGTATGGGCCACCTTCTCCCAGCCGCTTGCGGGGAACTCCTCGAGCGGAGCGCCCCAGCCGGCGCCCGCGTTGTTGACGAGGATGTCGAGCTGCGGGAAGCGCTCTCGCGTAGCCCGTGCGAGCTCGCCGGCGCCCTCGGGAGTTGAGATGTCGCCGGGAATCGCGTGACAGTCTCCGCTCGCGGCGAGCTCCCGCGCCGCGGCCTCGACGTCATCGCTCTTGCGCGAGGACACGATCACGCGTGCGCCGGCCTGCACGAGGCCGCGGGCGATCATCAGGCCGATCCCGCGCGAGCCGCCGGTCACGAGCGCCGTCTTGCCTGAGACGTCGAACAGATCGCTCATCGGCGCTGCAGACTACAGCCCGCCGGGCTCCGGCAGCGGGGGCGTGAGCATGAACACCTCGACCTCGATGTCCGGACCGACGTGGTGGTTGGAGATGAACGCCAGGACCTCGCGCCCGCAGATGCGTTCCACCTGATCGATGAACCTGCGCTGCATGGCGGTCTGAAACGCGCTGCGGGTCTCCTGAACGATGGTGCTGCGCTGCAGCTCGATCATGGTCATCTCCACGTCGGTATACACGCCGCCGAGCACGCAGATGAGGAGATCATCGCCCAGCATCCGCGTCTTGGCCGTCACCGGGGCGCGGTGGTAGTAGCCTCGTGCAGGGCCACCATCGCCTCGGTCACGGCATCCAGCATTTCGTCGCCTTGCAGTGGCCGATCGGCGGCCAGCACGGCCAGCCTTCTCTCTCGTCCTCCGGTGGGTTTCGCGCGCGAGGCGAAGGGCGGAAACCCGACGAGCGATCGACCTTCGGCGTAGCGCGGGCCGACCGTTGTCACAGCCCGGCTAGAACAGAGCGTCGACGGATACCTCGATCAGCGGACCGCGGGGCGGCGCATCGGCGCCGGATGCCGGTGACTCGTCCGTGCGAGTGACGCTGAACAGGCGCTGCACGGCGTCGGTTAGAAAGCGTGACGGCTTGCCGTAGCCATGTGCGTCATCGCCGCCGTGCGGGCGGTGGTAGTAGCGAATCGGCACGTAGACGTGCAGGCTGCGCCGGGGCCGGGTGAGCGCGACGTAGAGCAACCGCCGCTCCTCTGCGATGCCCTCCCTGCTGCCGGTGCTCATGTCGGCCGGGATGTTGCCGTCGTAGGCGGCGATGAGGTGGACGGTGTCCCACTCGAGGCCCTTGGCGGAGTGGACGGTGCTGAGCACGAGGTAGTCCTCGTCCAGATGCGGCGGGCCGGCGAGGCCGGCGCTCGAGGCCGGCGGGTCGAGTACCAGCTCAGAGACGAAGTGGCGAATGTCCGCGGCCCCGCGCGCGGCTGCCACGAGCTGGTCGAGGTCGGCGATACGCATGGCGCCGTCGGGATAGCGCAGCCGGATCAGCGGGGCGAGCGCCTGGCTCAGCCGCTCCACCTGGACGGCGGTGGTGTCGTTGCTGAGAGGGCCGGCGCCGGAGAGCGCGGCGATTACCGCGTTGGCGTGCTCGAGCGAGCCCTCCGGGATGTGCGCGACCGCCTCGCGCCAGCGGTCCAGCCGTGGCTCCTCGCCGCCGGCGGGACGCAGCGCGTCAAGGACGCGCCGGGCGCGCGTCGGGCCCACCCCGTCGAGGAGCTGGAGCACCCGGAACCAGCTCACCTCATCGGCCGGGTTGTCCGTCAGCCGCAGCAGGGCGATGAGGTCCTTGACGTGCGCCGCCTCCATATAGCGCAGGCCTCCGTACTTGACGAACGGGACGCCGCGGCGGCTCAGCTCGAGCTCGAGCCGATCGGAGTCGTGGCCGGTGCGAAACAGCACCGCCTGGGAGCGAAGCTCCACGCCCTCCTCGCGCGCGTCCATGACGCGGTCGCACACCTCGCCCGCCTGCTCGCCTTCGTCGCGAGGGAACACGAGCTCCGGTCGGCGGCCGCCCTCCCGATCGGTCCACAGCCTCTTTGCGAACCCGAGGCCGTCCTGCTCGGAGACGGCGTTGGCGACGGTGAGGATGGGCGTGGTCGAGCGGTAGTTCTGCTCGAGCTTGACCGTATGGGTGCCGGCGAACTGCTCGGGAAAATCGAGGATATGGTGAGCGCTCGCCGCGCGAAATCCATAGATCGCCTGGAAGTCGTCGCCGACGACGGTGAGGCCCGGCCGCGCTGGGCGCAGACCGCGCACGATGTCCACCTGCAGGCCGTTGACGTCCTGGTACTCGTCAACCAGCACGTGGTCGAAGTCGTCCGCCATGCGCCCGCCGATGACGTCATCCGCGGCAAGCGCCCGCCAGTAGAGGAGAAGATCGTCGAGGTCCAACAGGCCGAGCGAGCGCTTGCGCGCGCCGTAGGCGCGAAAGACCTCGCCCAGCGCATCGCGGTGCTCCTCGCACCAGGGAAACGACTCGGCAAGCACCTCCGCGAGCGGGATCTGCGCGTTGACGGTGCGCGAGTAGATGTCGAGCATGGTGGGCGCACGCGGGAAGCGCCGGCGGCTCACGGCGTGACCGTGCTCCTGGCGCACGAAGTCGAGCAGGTCGCTCGCGTCGCCGGCGTCGAGAATGCCGAAGCCCGGAGCGAGCCCGAGCGAGGAGGCATGGGTTCGCACCATTCTGTGAGCGACCGAGTGGAACGTGCCGCCCACGACGCGACCGGCCGTCGGGACGGCGCGCTCGGCCATCGCAGCGGCGCGCTCGACCATCTCCCGCGCCGCCCGGCGGGTGAAGGTCAGCAGCAGGATCCGCTCTGCCGGCAGGCCCTCGCCGAGGAGCCATGCCACGCGCGCACACAGCGTCGTGGTCTTGCCCGTGCCGGCGCCGGCCAGGATCAACAGCGGGCCGCCCGGGTACGTCGCGGCCGCCCGCTGCTCAGCGTTCAGCGCATCTAGCCACACGCATGGGTCGCGGTCGTCGAACATGTGTTCGCGACCCTAGGTCACCCGCCGGATGGGGCGCACGCTGCCGTGCAGCGGTGCTGTTGTTTGCCGCACGCCGTATGTGGGTAGCCCACCATGTGGGCAGGTCCTCCTCCTGGCCAGATAGAAGAGTCTCCTCACAGCCTCCGACCCTCCTCGGAGGCTGTGAGCGTTTTGGACGCGCGCGGGAACGCGAACTACTGCGTATGGGTCGCCGCGAGGCCTCGAGGCCCCGCGGGCGCCATGGCGAGAGGCGCAGACGCCTCTGAACCGGCGGGCGCCGGGACGGCGACGAGACGGCAGACAAGCGTGGTTTCCTCGCTGCCGCAGGCTGGACAGCAGCTCATTCCGTCGCCAACGTCTTCGCCACAGACGAAGCAGATCACTTCTCTGGTTTCCGGCATAACAAAAGCCATGCGCCTCATGGTCCATAATTCGGTCATTCAGAACCGCACCCGAGCCCTGCAACCGGGCTTGCGCCCGGACGCAGACCTTCTGCGAGCGTGGCGCCGGGCTCAGCGCCCCCCGGCGGCGGTCCGGCCGGGGCTGGAGTCGTGCTTCAGGGCTCTGGGAGACGGAAGATGGAATGGGACCGTCGTGACGACGATCTTGGGCAGGGGCCGCAGGGCTCGGCGCAGACGGGGCGCCGTCTGGTTGTGCAGGATGCGCTGCCAGCTGCGCCCCACGACGATCTCCGGGAGGATCACGGTCAGCGTGAGGTCGGGGCTCAGCCGATGCAGCGACTCGATGTAGTTCACCATCGGGGCGACGAGCGCGCGGTATGGCGATACCACGACCTCGAGCGGCAGGTGATCGCCCCAGGTGCTCCAGTAGCCGCGGAAACGCTCGCCCTCCTCGTCGGAGGGGCTGACATGCACGGCGAGAACCGGCTGCTGCAGCGAGGCCGCGTAGGCCAGCGCCCGCATGCTCGCGAGGTCCAGCGAGGCCAGCGGCACGATTATCAGGTGGTGGATCTCATCGGGGCTCTCCTCGGTCTCGGCGTCTCCCCCCCCCGGCTCCTCGACGTCCTCCTCGCCGCCGGACCGATCGGCGGTCGCGGCGCCGTTGCGGGCGCTCGGCAGTATCCGGTACCTGGGCACCTCGACCGCGTGCGGATGCAGGGCGGTGGCCTCGGCGACCAGCCGGTAGTGGGCCCGGATGCGATCGGCGGTGAGGATGAACAGGCCCGCGGCGAGCAGCGCCACCCATGCGCCCTGCATGAACTTCGTTATGGCCGCGGTGACGAACACGATGGCCGACAGCAGACCGCCGGTGGCGTTGAACGCCAGGCTCCGCTGCCAGTGGGGATCGCGCAGCCGCCACCAGTGCACGACCATGCCCAGCTGTGACAGCGTGAAGGCCAGGAACACGCCGACCGCGTACAGCGGTATCAGCGGCGCGGTCCGCCCGCCGAACCCGACGTAGATGGCGCCGGCGGCGAGTGAGAGCAGGACGATGCCGTTGGTGAAGGCGAGGCGGTCCCCGATCCGCAGAAACAGCCGGGGCGCCTGAAAGTCACGTGCGAGCAGGAACAGCACACGCGGGAAGTCGTTGTAGGCGGTGTTCGCCGCGAGCAGCAGGATGGCGGCGGTCGCGGCCTGCACGACCGGGTACATCAGGCCCGAGCCGAAGCTGCGGTGCGCGAGCTGGGAGAGCACGGTTTCCTGTGCGTTCGGAACGATGCCCCCCAGCTGCACCATCGCGATCGTTCCCACGAACAGGGCGACGAGCAGCCCCACCATCCAGGTGAGCGTCGTGCGGGCGTTCCGCCACTCGACGGGCTTGAACGCCGGCACGGCGTTGGAGATGGCCTCGATCCCGGTCATCGCCGTCGACCCTGAGGCGAAGGCACGCAGGATCAGCAGCACGCCGACGCCCTCGGTGGCGGTGAGCGGCGGCCTCGGCGTGGCGTGGAATCCGCGGCCGGCGGCGTCGCTCAGACCGACGGCAACGAGCGCGGCCATGGCGAACAGGAACAGGTAGGTGGGGGCCGCGAACAGCGCGCCGGCCTGGCGCACCCCGCGCAGGTTGCCGGCCAGCAGGACGACGATCACGCACACGCCGATGACGACCCGCTCAGATGACAGTGATGGGATCGCCGAGGTGATCGCTTCGAGCCCGGCGGCGACCGATACGGCGACCGTCAGGATGTAGTCGGTGGCAAGACCCGCGGCGGCGATCAGGCCGGGCACGCGCCCGAGGTTGTCGCTGGCCACGATGTAGGAACCGCCGCCGTGCGGATAGGCGCGGATGGTCTGGCGATAGGACACGCCGACGGCGATCATCAGCAGGGCGATCGTCGCCGCGATCGGAAGCGAGTAGCCGAGCCCGCCGCTGCCGGCCAGGACGAGGATCGCGAGCATCGCTTCGGGCCCGTAGGCCACCGAGGAGAGCGCGTCGGCCGACAGCACGGGCAGCGCCACGAGCTTTCGCATCCGCTCGCGGGCGATGGCGCTGCTCCTCAGGGGCGGGCCGAGCAGGGTTCGGCGCAGGTCATGGCCGAGGCGCCCTCGCGGCGATGAGGAGACCTCGCCCGCGCCTGTGGCCTCGACCGCGTGGCCCACGGCCCCGCCGCCCGGTCCCGGTGTGCTCTGCACGGGCACGAAGCGCCCGAAGCGGGTGGGCCGGACGTCCGTGGGGTCCGGGTAGCTCGACAGGCTGGGGTCCACCGGCAGCGCCCGCCGCCACACCTCGGGATTGCCGCAGGCCCGGCCCCACTCGTGGCCCACTCGGCGCAGCACGTTCAGCTGGCGCTCGTCGAGCGTCACGAGCAGGGCGTCGGGGCTAGGTGCGCCGGGGCTGTGCTCGTCGACGGTCACGGCCGGTCCCGCGCTAGGCTTCGCTGCATGTGCCGCAACATAAGATCACTCCACAATTACGAACCGCCAGCGAGCGAGAGCGAGATTCACGATGCCGCGCTCCAGTATGTCCGCAAGATAAGCGGATCGACGAAACCCTCGCAGGTCAACGCGGAAGCGTTCGATCGCGCCGTCGAGGAGGTCGCGCTCGCGACGGGTCGGCTGCTCGACGGGCTCGTGACGTCTGCCCTCCCGAAGAACCGGGAGATCGAGGCAGCCAAGCGCCGCGAACGCGCTCAGCAGCGCTTCGCCGCCTAGCCGGGCGCGCTGTTGTGCCGCCGGCGGCGGCCATTCTCTCTTTGAGAGGATTCTTCGCCGGGCCATATTGGCTGCTTAGGGTTGCTCGCGACACTGACTCGCAGCTCATGACCCCCAGCGATCGGAAGACGATGACCCTCTCTCAAGACCAGCGTCCGCAGAGCGCTCACCGGCTTCGCCACCGTGCCCGCTCCCTGGACTCTCCTCGCTTCAAACACCGAGTGAACGACGAGTACCCGGTCGGATACCTGGCCCAGCTCGCCCGCCCGTTCACATCCCGGCGAGCCGGCGGCGACCGCGGGCTTGACGCCTCGCTGAGCGAGCGCTCGCTAGCCGCGCCGGCGCGCTAGCCGCGACTCCGCCACGAGGGCGCTCCGGCGTTCGATCGCGGGCCGCCGTCGCGCCGATCGCAGCGCCCGCGGATCGAGGACCGCCCGCTACCGGGAGAATGCGGGGGTGGCGAGAGCCGATCGAGCGATCTGGAGGCCCCGGGCAGCCGTTGCCGCTGCCGTCATCGCGATGGCGCTCGCGCCGGCGACGCCGTCACCGGCGCGTGGGGCTGTGGAGGCGCCCAGGGCGGCGATGGCGAAGACGCGCCCGCCGGCAGAGAGCCGCGGGGGCGGACCGGCCAGCGTGTCCGTCGACCCCGCAACGGCGATCGGCCCGGTCGTTCCCAGCGACTTTCTCGGGCTGTCGTTCGAGGCCAGCAGCCTGCACACCATCGCCGGCTACGCGAGCAGTGGCGACCTCGTCGATCTGATGCGCTCGCTCGGCCCCGGCATCATGCGATTCGGCGGCATAGCTCCGATGAGACCACGGCCTGGCTGCAGGAGGGCCTCGCGCCGGCCTGGGCGCAGGCGACGGTGGTGCCGCAGGATCTCGCCGCGCTCGCCGGCCTCGCCCGGGAGACCGGCTGGCGCGTGGTGCTGACCGTGAACCTCGGGCACTCCGAAGCGGTCGCCGCGGCGCAGGAGGCGCAGGTCGCCGAGGAGCAGCTCGGCGCCGGCCTGGCCGGGATCGCGATCGGCAACGAGCCGGACCGCTACGTTGCTGACGGTCTGCGGCCGGTCGGCTGGACGCAGGCGGCCTACCTGGCCGAAGCCGGCGCCTACCGGGGCGCGATCGCCGCCGCGGCTCCCGGGGTTCCGATCGTGGGCCCCGATGTCTCCACCGGCCGCCTGCTGCTGCCGTGGGTGAGCGACCTGGCCGGCAGCGAGCGCCCGGCGCTGCTCACCGACCACTACTACCCGTTGACGAGCTGCGGTGATCACACGGCCACGCTCAGCGACCTGATCAGCCCGGTGACGCGCAGGAACGAGACGGCGACGCTGCAGAGGCTGGCGGCGATCGAGCAGGCGAGCGCGCTTGCGCTGCGGATCGACGAGACCAACAACATCTCCTGTCGCGGACAGCCCGGTGTGAGCAACGTGTTCGCGTCGGCACTGTGGGCGGTGGACTACGTGGCACGAGCGATGGCGAGCGGCGTGGCGGGGCTCAACTTCCACGACCTGATCACCGAACCGCACGCCTACAGCCCGCTGGCAGCGGGCGACTCAAACGAACTGGGCTCAGGCGCACTGCACGCAAATCCGGAGTGGTATGCGCTGCTGCTCGCCCGTCACCTGCTGGGCGACCGCCCCGTCGGCGCCAAGGTCGCCTCATCGAACCGCGATCTCACGGCGGCGGCGTTTCTGAATCCGAGCGGGAGCCTTCACCTCGTGCTGGTGAACTTCGCCGGAGCGGCGGCCGAGCCGCTCGCCGTCCGCCTGCGCCTGCCGCGGCGCTTCGCCGCCGGGCCGATCCTGCGGCTGACCGCGCCCACGCTGCGCGCGACGGCGAACGTCCTGCTCGGTGGTCGCGGCGTCTCGAGCGCCGGCACCTGGAGCCACGAGACTCCGCTTGCGCAGGTCTCCGGGAAGCCCGGTTCACTCGCGCTGAACATGCCGGCGGGCAGTGCGGCGCTGGTCACGCTGTACCCGCGCGGATAGATCATAAGCGTTGCCGGATTTAGCGGCAAAAAAACCAGAGCGCCACCGCCATAGTCGTTTGTCCAGCCGCTATGCTCGCGCCCATAGCGATCTCTTGTGCGGCCACCGGTCGTATTTGGGACTGCGACCTGACAGCGGAGCGCGTTGGCGATCACACGTTGGCCGCCATGTTCTGGTCCGTGCAGCCACTCGTGAAAGAGATACGAGATGCTGGGCCGCGGGCGGACGAAACAGGAGCGTTCCACAAGGGCGTTCAGGCAGCTGATCTTCCGGGTCGGTTGCCGCTGTCCTCATCCGCACGGCCAAGCGCACCGTCGTGAAGCGCCGGCGACGGCTGGTCTGCACGCACCTCGCGTGGCGATGAGCCCCCGCAAGAAGCTCCATGTGCCCCTGGACGTCTGTCTTGGGGCACGCCAAAGGAATGGAGACACCCACGAGCACGGATGTTCTTTTTCAGATCAGAGAGGAGGCTTCTCGATGGCGAGAATCCTTGTGATGGATGAGAGACAGGATCGCATCCTGCTCGACGAGTTTGTGCACCCGATCCACATCGAAGATGAGCACGCATCGCTGCAGATCATCGAACGGCTCGCGTGGGCGATAAGGGACGCCTCGCACACCGACCGGACCGCTCTCGGCAAGCGCTGATGCAGGGCCGGATGCGCCCGACCCGGCAGCGCCCCGACGAGTGCAGGGGCGCTGCCGGCGCTTAGCCTGGAGGTGGCTTCACGGGCACGGAAGCCGAAGGAGACCCGTCCGTCAGCCCGATATTGCTGAGAGCCGCCTTGACGGCGGCGGCGGCGTGCGCGCCTGCGACCTCGAGCGGCTCGGTCGTGCGCATCGCCCGGCTGAGCACGAATGCGCCCTCCAGCGCTGCGATCATGCCGATCGCGAGCTCTCGTGCGCTCGCCTCCGCGAGGCCGGCTCTGGCGAAGCGCTCGGTCCCGGATCTGATCCAGCCCTCGAACACCTCGGCGGTGGCCAGGCGAAGCGGCTCGTTCGTGCTGGCGACCTCGAGCGCGACCGTGGCGATCGGGCAGGCGTCGGCGTAGCTCGTCTGGCGAAGGGTCTCGGCGGCGCCGGCGAAGCAGTCGTGAACGCCCGTGAGCACGTCGGGGGCCGCGTCGAAGACGCTCTCCACGAGCTCCCCGAAGAACAGGCCGGCAGAGCGGATCACCTCGGCGGCGAGCTCATCCTTTCCTCTCGGAAAGAAGTGGTAGAGCGAGGAGAAGGGAGCCTCGGCCTCGGCGACGATCTGTTTGATGCCGGTCGCGCTGTAGCCCTGGCGGCGAAACAGGGTTGCGCTCGAGTCCACTATCCGCTCCTTGGTGTTGCTCCCCATGGTGGTCCCCCGCCTTTCGTCGTTCCGCCGGCGTTCAAGCATAGCCAGCTGCAATGGAGCGATCTATTCACGCGAGCTGCTGTCCCGCTGGGGCGCCGCGACGGGCGGTAGTGTGCGAGGGGAATGCTCGAGCCTGCTCGATCCTCCGGCCGGCGTGAGCGGATCGCGCTGGTTCTCGCGGGAGGCGGCGCGCGTGGCGCCTACGAGGCCGGTGCGCTGTCCGCTCTGGCGCCGGCCCTTGCCGCGCGCGGCGAGGCCCCGGACATCATCGTCGGGACCAGCATCGGCGCGCTCAACGGCGCCTTCATCGCGGCGCGCGCTCAGGAGCCGCTCGATGACGTGGCCGCGGCCGGCGTGGAGATGTGGCGGGAGCTGCGCTGGGGCGATGCGCTGCGCCCGCTGGTGTCGCCCTCGGAGCTCGGCCGCCTGCTGGGCGCGGCCGCGACGCTCGCCCGGCTGCCGGGCGCCGACCTGCACGGGCTGCTCGACCCATCGCCGCTGAACGGCACGCTCGAGAGGCTGGTCGACTTCAAGCAGATCGACCGCAACGTGCAGGACGGCACGCTGACGGCGGCCGCCGTCGTTGCCACCGCATACACGACGACGCGCAGCGTGGTCTTCCATCGTGGCGGCCCGGAGCTCGGGCTCGACCTGGCGCGCGCGATCGACTACTTCGCGACCCCGCTGAAGCCCGAGCACGTGCTCGCCTCGGCCGCGATCCCGGGCGCGTTCCCGGCGGTCGAGGTCCGGCGCCCGCGCGAGGCGAGGGGTTGGTACGGCGACGGCGGCGTGCGCCTCAATGCGCCGCTGAAGCCGGCGCTCGAGCTGGGCGCCGACCGCGTCATCGTGATCGGCCTGAACTCGTCGCTGACCGCCGGTGGGCGCCCGGCGCGGCCGGACGCGATTGACGGTGCCGCACAGCTGTTGCAGGTCGTGCTCGGAGACCAGATCGCCGACGACGTGGCCACGCTGGCCACCGTCAACGAGACGCTCGTGCCCACCGGATCCTCCGCAGGCAGCGCCCGCACTCGCCACGGTGGCCGGCGGACGATCCCCTACATCTTCGTCGCGCCGTCGGATCGCCTCGCGATCGGGCGCCTGGCTCGCGACGTCTACAAGCGCCACTACGCCGGTATCGGCGGCCTGTTGCGCAACACCGACCTCGCGCTGCTCGGGCACGTCGTCGGCGCGGAGCGAAGCGCCGTCCACGCCGAGCTGCTCAGCTACCTGTTCCTCGCACGGCAGTTCATCGAGGAGCTGATCGAGCTCGGGCGGCGCGACGGCGAGCGCTGGGTGGAACAGCGCCACGACGCCGGGCTGTGGCAGGTCGGGCGGCTGCCCGCTGTGAAAACGGGCTCGGCGCGCGGACGGCGGCGCAGCGCCAAGCCCCGTGTCACTCGCGCTGCTCGCGCAGTTCGGGCCTGAGACCGCCCGCTAGGACCATCGCGCGATTGTCCCGGTCCTGCGGCGATTGTCCGGCTCACGCGGGGGTGAGGCTGGCGCGGCGGCGCGCCGCGCGCACGACGGAGGTGAGCGTGTCGATGTCGTAGGCGCCCTGGTGGCGGCGGCCGTTGATGAAGAACGTGGGAGTGCCTGAGACCCCGCTTGAGTCGGCGCTCGCCACGTCCTCGGCCACGCGCGGTGTCTGCTCGTGACGGTGAAGGTCATCGCGGAAGCGGTCCAGGTCAAGGCCGATCTGCGTCGCGTAGTTGACGAGGTCCTGCGGGCTGAATGCGCCCTGGTGGGCGAACAGCGCGTCGTAGTACTCCCAGAACTTGCCCTGCGACGCGGCCGCCTCCGAGGCTTCGGCGGCCAGCTGCGCCGTGGTGTGCACGTCGTTGAGCGGAAGGTGGCGCCAGACATAGCGCACGTCGTCATCAGATGAGCTCAGAAGCTCGCGCACGACCGCCTCGGCCTGGCCGCAGTAGGGGCACTCGAAGTCGCCGTACTCGAGCAGCGTCACGAGAGCATCGTCGGGGCCGCGGATGTGGTCGCGCTCGGGATCGACGTCGTCGGAGAGGTCGAGGATGTCATCGACCGTGCCCACGATCTGGCGGGCGCGGACTTCGGCCGGCAGACGCCTGATCGCCGCGAACACGGCCCAGGCCACCAGCGGCGCGAGCACAGCGGAGGCGAGCACGCCGAGCTTCGCCTCCGACAGGCGCTCACCGTGGAAGGCGAGGGCTGAGATGAGCAGAGACACCGTGAAGCCGATGCCCGCGACCGCCCCGCCGCCGGCGAGCGAAGGCCAGCTGAGCGGCGAGCGCGGCCCGTGCAGGGCCGGGCGCGTGGCGAGCCACGAGGCGCCGAGGATGCCGAGCGGCTTGCCCACGACGTAGCCGAACAGGATCCCGAGCGTTATCGGCGAGGTGACCGCGTCGCTGATGAGGCCGCCGGTCACGTGGATGCCGGCGTTGGCGAGCCCGAACAGGGGCACGATCACGAAGCTCGTCCATGGGTGAAGGCTGTATTGGAGGCGTTCGTTGGGCGAGATCGCGGCAAGCACCCCCAGCTGCGCTTCGCGGGCGAGCTCGGGTGTCGGCTGCTCGCGGAAGGAACGCGTGAGCGCGGTCGCGCGCTCGAGGTTCTCGCGGGTCGGGGGATAGGCGCTCGTCACAAGGCCGGCCGCGAGGCCGCCGATGACGGGGTCGATGCCGGACTTGAACAGCGCTACCCACAGCGCGACCCCGACGAACATCGACATCTGGCGCCGCCAGGCCGGCGCCCAGCGCAGGGAAAACAACAGCCCGAACAACCCGATTGCGACGAGCAGAGCCGGCATCGAGACGTGCTTCGTGTAGACCGTGGCGATCACGAGCAGGGCGGCGAGGTCATCGAACACGGCGAGCGTCAGCAGGAACACCCGCAGGCGCGTGGCGGCGCGCGGGGTGAGCAGCGCCAGGGCACCCAGGGCGAAGGCGGTGTCCGTCGACATCGCGGCGCCCCAGCCGCCCGCGCCCGGTCCGCCGGCGTTGAACGCCAGGAAGATCAGAACCGGCACGGTCATGCCCCCCAGCGCCGCCACGACCGGGACCGCAAGCCGCCGGCGTTCGCGCAGCTCGCCCAGATCGAGCTCGCGCTTGGCCTCGAGTCCGACGACGAGGAAGAAGAAGGTCATCAGCCCCTCGTTCACCCACTGGCGCAGATCTGCCGAGATGCCGCCGCCGCCGAGCCGGATCGACAGCTCGGTCGTCCACACGGACTCATAGGTATGAGACCACGGACCGTTCGCCCACACCATCGCCGCGACCGCCGCCGCCAGCAGCGCGACCGCGCCACCGGTTTCGGTGCTCAGGAAGTCGCGAACCGGCGTGGTGAGGTTCCGCGCCCACGCGGTGCGGCCTGTGTAACGCGTCGTCTGCGCAACCGCCATAAGCTGGCGATTATCGCCTAGGTTCTACTCTCACCCCCGCGATGTCAGCCCAAGCCGAGCACACAGTCACGACAGCACAACGACAGCCGGCCACGCGCGAGCGCCGGCCCGCGATCCTCGCGGTCGACGACGAGCCCGCCGTGCTGGCGGCGGTGGCCCGCGACCTGCGCCTCGGCTTCGGCGAGCACTACCGCGTGCTGCGAGCGCCGTCGGGGGAAGAGGCGCTCGGAGTTCTGCGCGAGTTGAGCGCCCGCGGAGACGAGGTGGCGATGCTGATCGCCGACCAGCGCATGCCCGGGATGCCCGGCACGCAGTACCTGCTTCAGGCGCGCCAGATCGTCCCGGAGGCCAAGCGCGTGCTGCTGACGGCGTATGCCGACACCGAGGCGGCGATCGCCGCGATCAACGAGGTGGCGCTCGACTACTACCTGTTGAAGCCTTGGGACCCTCCCGAGGAGCAGCTGTTTCCGGTTGTGCAGGATCTGCTGACGACCTGGGAGTCCGGCGCGGCGCTGGAGGCGGGCGGACTGCGCCTGGTGGGCCACCGCTTCTCGCGGGAGTCGCATGACCTGCGCGACTTCCTCGTGCGCAATCGCGTGCCGGTGCGGTGGCTCGACGCCGAACGCGACGCCGAGGCGAAGGAGCTGCTGAAGGTCGCGGGCGTGCCGGCCGATCGCCTGCCCGTCGCGGTGCTCGAGGACGGCACCATGCTCGAGCGCCCGACGATCCTCGAGCTGGCAGAGCGGCTCGGCGTCACCGCCAACCCGGCCCAGGAGCACTACGACCTCGTGGTCGTCGGCGGCGGGCCCGCCGGCCTCGCGGCCGCTGTGTACGGAGCCTCGGAGGGGCTGAAGACCGTGATGGTCGAGCGCGAGGCGCCGGGGGGCCAGGCGGGACAGTCGAGCCGGATCGAGAACTACCTGGGCTTCCCGGCCGGGTTGAGCGGCTCTGACCTAGCGCGCCGCGCCACCGACCAGGCACGGCGGCTCGGCGCCGAGCTGCTGACGGTCAAGGAAGTGGTCGGCCTGCGCGCCGAGGGCGCCGCGCGCCTTCTGGAGCTGGGCGACGGCGGCGTACTGAGCGCGAGCTGCGTGCTGATCGCCTCGGGCGTCTCCTACCGCCAGCTCGACACGCCCGGCTTTCCCGAGCTGACGGGTGCCGGCGTCTACTACGGGGCGGCGATGACCGAGGCGCGAGCGTGCAGCGATCAGCACATCATCGTCATCGGCGGCGCCAACTCCGCCGGCCAGGCTGCCGTCTACTTCGCCGGCTACGCAGCGAGCGTGACGATGCTCGTGCGCTCATCTCTTGAGAAGTCGATGTCGAAGTACCTGATCGAGCAGATCGATGCGCTTGCGAACGTCAACGTGCTCACCGGTAGCACGGCCATCGCCGCCGAGGAGGAGGACGGGCAGCTGCGGCGCGTGCGCATCGACGGCCCCGACGGCGAGGACACGCTGCCCGCCGATGCCTGTTTCGTGTTCATCGGCGCCTCCCCCCGCACCGACTGGCTGGAGGGCGTTCTCGCCCGCGACGAGCGCGGGTTCATCCTCTCGGGCCGCGACGTGCAGGCCGACGGCTGGCCGCTGGAGCGCGAGCCGTACGTGCTGGAGACCTCGGTGCCCGGCGTGTTCGTCGCAGGCGACGTGCGGGCACGCTCGGTCAAGCGGGTTGCCAGCGCCGTGGGCGAGGGCTCGATGGCTGTGTCGCTGATCCACGAATACCTGGTCGAGTCGTGAGCGACGCCCCGGTCACCGAGGCTCCGGTCACGCTCGAGGAGCTGCGCGGCGTCGACCTGTTTGACGACATCGACGAAGCCCAGCTCGCCGAGTGGGTGCCCGTCGCTCGGGCCTATCACCTCGAGCCCGGCGAGCTGATCGCCGAGCAGGGCGAGTCCCCGGAAGGCCTGCAGCTTGTGCTCGAGGGCGAAGCGCAGGCGCTGCTCGTCGACCAGGGGCGAACCGAGCCGGTCGGTCGCCATCGGGCGCCGACGTGGATGGGCGCAATCGCCGTGCTCACCGGTGGCGCGGTCGGGGCGCGCATGCAGGCGGAGACCGCATGCCGGATGGCGGTCGTGCCCACCGAGGACTTCCGCCGGCTGGCGTTCGCCCAGCCGGCGATCCACCGCCGGGTCATGCGGCAGGTCGCGCCGGTGATGAGCAGGGTCACGGAGATGGAGCAGAGCCGCGAGCGGCTGTCCTCGCTCGGTACGATGGCCGCGGGCCTCGCACACGAGCTCAACAACCCGGCCGCCGCGGCGCGGCGGGCGGCCTCGCAGCTGACCGAGGCGCTCGAGGTGATCAGCTCGGCGCTCGCACATTTCGTCGACGCGGGGGTGGAGCGCACGGAGGCCGAGCAGCTCGTGCAGCTGCAGCAGGAGGCCTTCGCGCGCGGGACCTCGGCGACGGCCCTCGACGCCCTCGACGCGGCCGACGCCGAGGATGAGGTGCTCGCCCGCCTTGAAGCGCTGGGGATCGAGGAGCCCTGGCGGCTGGCCGAGCCGCTGGCCGTCGCGGGCGTCGACCAGGCGTGGCTCGATCGCGTGCAGGAGCTCGCCGGTGCGGCGACCGAAGCGGCCCTGCGCTGGGTGGCCGCGACGCTCACGGCGGGACGGCTGGCAGCAGAGCTCGAGGAGTCCACGGAGCGGATGTCGGCGCTCGTGGGCGCGGTCAAGTCATACGCCTACATGGATCGCGGCGGGCTCGTCGAGGTCGATCTGCACGAGGGCCTTGAGACCACGCTCGCGGTGCTCGCGCACAAGCTCAAGCACACTCAGATCAAGGTCGTGCGCGACTACGATCGCACGCTTCCGAAGCTCACCGTGCGCGGCTCGGAGCTGAACCAAGTGTGGACGAACCTGCTCGACAACGCGATCGACGCGCTCGGCGAGGAGGGGACGATCACCATCACCACCAAACGGGACGGCAGCTGCGCGGTGGTCGAGATCTCAGACGACGGCTCCGGGATCACCGAGGAGGTGGCCGGGCGGATCTTCGATCCGTTCTTCACAACCAAGGACGTGGGGCGCGGAACGGGCCTCGGCCTTGCCACGGCGCGGCGTATCGTCGTCGACCGGCATGACGGCTCGCTCACGCTCGACCCCCAACCCGGCCTCACCACCTTCCGCGTACAGCTCCCGTTCACCCAATCCTGACGAAAGGGCGTCATGGCCACCTGCACACACATCGACCAGGTTCTGATCACCGAGCTCCCGCCGTCCGTGGACGGCTGCGAGGAGTGCCTGCTGACCGGCGACCCCTGGCTGCACCTGCGCATCTGCCTGGAGTGCGGCAAAGTGGGCTGCTGCGATGACTCGCCCAATCGCCACGCCAGTAAGCACGCACACTCCAGCGAGCACCCGATCATCCGCTCGCTTGAGCCGGGCGAGGACTGGTCCTGGTGCTTCATCGACAACGTGGCGATGTTGATTCCGCAGGTCCACGGCCAGACCCGCATACCCCCATCGCCGATGCTTGCCGGCTGAGCCTGGGCGCATGAGCTCACCGGCGGCGGTGATCTTCGACCTCGACGGCGTCCTGATCGACTCCGAGACGGTCTGGAACGACGCCCGCCGGGGCCTTGTCGAGGAGAGTGGCGGGAGCTGGAGCGATGACGCGCAGCGGGCGATGATGGGGATGAGCTCGGTCGAGTGGTCGCGCTACATGCGCGATCAGCTCGGGGTTCCGATGAGCGCCGAGGCGATCTCCGCCGAGGTGGCCGAGCGCCTGGAGCGTCTCTACCGCAAGCGGCTCCCGCTTCTCCCCGGTGCCCGCGAGGCGGTCGTGTCGCTCGCCTCGCGCTGGCCGCTGGCGATCGCCTCCTCGGCGAACCGCCCGATCATCGAGCTGGCGCTCGGACTGGCTGCTCTGTCGGACTGTTTTCAGGCGGCGGTCTCCTCCGAGGAGGTCGCGCATGGAAAGCCCGCGCCCGATGTGTATCTGGAGGCGGCCCGGCGGATCTCGCGCGAGCCGGTCAGCTGCGCGGCGGTGGAGGACTCGGCCAACGGCCTGCGGGCGGCCGCCGCGGCCGGGATGGGGGTGATCGCGATCCCCAACAGGGCCTTCCCGCCGGAGCAGGACGCGCTCGCGCACGCCGACGTCGTGCTGGGGTCGATCAAGGCCCTGACCCCGGAGGTGGTCGAGGGCCTGGCCGGGCCCTTCCAAGCCGCGCGCGCTGAAAATTAGGAGAATCCCGATCGTGATCGTCAAGCAGAGCAGCGCCGGCTACGACGAGACGACAAGGGCGCTGATCGCGGCGATCGAGCGTCGCGGGTTGACGGTGTTTGCCCGAATCGACCATGCCGCCGGCGCGCGTGAGGCCGGCCTGGAGCTTGCCGACGAGGAGGTCGTGCTGTTCGGGAGCCCCCGCAGCGGAACCCCGCTGATGCAGAGCGACCCGCGGATCGGGATCGAGCTGCCCCTGCGGATGCTGGTGTGGCGCAGCGGAGAGAAGGTGCTGCTCGGCCACCAGGACCCGCGCGGGCTGAGCGGCAGCTACGCCGTCGCTTCAGAGCAGGCCACGCTGGAGCAGATGGCCGCACTGCTCGAGGCGCTGGCGGGCGAGGCGGCGGGCGGATGAGTCCCGCGACCGTCACGAGCTAGGCCGAGTACAGCTCCTCGATGTCCGCGGAGTACTTCTCGGCGATCGGCTTGCGCTTGAGCTTCATCGTCGGTGTCAGCTCATCGCCGCTGGGCAGCCAGTCGCCTTCGACGATCGTGAACTTCTTCACCTGTTCGGGCCGCGCGAGCGCCGTGTTGGCGGCATCGACGCCCTCCTGCACGACCGTGCGAACCCGCTCATCGCGCGCAAGCGACTCGAGTGAGGTGTCATCGATCCCCTGCTGGGCCGCCCACGCCGGGGCGAAGTCGGCATCGAGCACGATCAGCGCCGTGTTGTACGGGCGTCGATCGCCGATGCAGCAGGCCTGCCCGATGAGCGGGGAGGAGGACTTCAGCGCCGCCTCGATGTTGGCCGGGGACATGTTCTTGCCGCCGGCGCTGATGATGAGCTCCTTCTTGCGGTCGACTATCGTCAGGTAACCGTCCTCGTCGAGCGCGCCGATGTCGCCGGTCCGCAGCCAGCCGTCATCGGTGAAGGCCTCGGTCGTCGTGTCCTTGAGGTTGCGGTAGCCGAGCATCACGACCTCGGATTTCACGAGCACCTCGCCGTCGTCGTCCAGCTTGATCTGCACCCCCGGAGCCGGCGGCCCGACTGTTCCGATCTTGATCCTCCCAGGAGGGTTGACCGTGCCCGCGCCGCAGGTCTCGCTCATGCCCCAGAGCTCGGCCAGCGGCAGCCCGATCGCGTGGAAGAACTCGAGAACCTCGACCGGAGTGGGCGCGGCGCCGACGTTGATCGCCTCCACGCGGTCGAGTCCGAGCATCTGGCGAAGCCCGGCGAAGATCTCCGTATCCGCTCGGGCGACCTGCTCGGCCAGCTCGGCGGGCACCTCTTCTCCGCACTGCTCGAGGCGCACCTTGCGCACACCCGCCTCGAGCGCCGCCTGTATCGCGGCGCGCTGCTCCTCGGGCTGGCCGGCAACCGTCGTCTCGAGCCCCGCCTTGAGCTTCTCCCAGATGCGCGGAACCGCGAAGAACCAGCTCGGGCGCACTTCCGGCAGGTAGGAGAGGACCTGGCGCGGATCCTCGCAGCAGGTGATCTCGAGCCCGAACACGACCGGCAGGTAATGGTGTGCGTTTCGCTCGGCGATGTGGGCAGCCGGCAACCACGAGATCACGCGGCCATCCTGCGGGAGCTCGATCAGCTCTTCGAATCCCTCGACCGCTGCCAGCAGATTGCGGTGGATCAGCTGCACGCCCTTCGGCGGCCCGGTGGTGCCGGACGTGTAGATGAGCGTCAGGACGTCGGTCGGCTGGATCTGCGCAACCGAGGCGTCGACATCGAACTCGGGGTTTGAGCCCTCGATGTCCGACAGCGCAAGCGTCCCCTCTGGGGCGTCGCCATCGACGACGATGACGTGTATCAGCCCGGGAAGCTCCTTGCGCGCCTCGAGCACCTCCGGCAGGTACTGCTGCTCGCATATGAGCACCCTTGCGTTGGCATCGGACACGAGGTAGGCGATCTGGGCCGGCGCGTAGGTGTTGTAGATCGAGAAGGGCGTCGCGCCGAGCATCATGGCCGCGAGGTCGCAGAGATGGAACTCCGGGCGGTTGGAGAGCATCAGCGCGATGCTGTCCCCGCGCTTCAGCCCGAGTTTCGCAAGGCCCCCCGCCAGCGAATCCACGCGCTTGCGGAGCTCTCCCCAGGTGATGGTGAAGGCATCGTCCTTCGTACGGATCGCGACGTCGTCGCTGCGCTCCGCCGCCGTGATGCGAAAGGCCTCGGCGATGGTGGACGCGCGCAGTGCCGCCCTGTTGCCGCTGTTCTCGGTGACTGCCGTTTCCATGGACCTCTCCTCTCCCGCTCACAATTTACCCGGTTCCTGTCAACCCGGCCTGCAAACACGGAAGCTCCGGCCGGGCCGACGTAGGCTTCAGCGATGCATCTGAGCGCCTCGGCGGAACAGGCGTGGCCGCCGTTCGTGCTCGTCACCGGGCTGCTGTTGATCGGTCTCACCGCACACCGTGATGGCCTGTTCGAGCGCGCCGGGCAGCTCGTTCAGGGCCTCGCGGGACCGCCGCCGGCGCTGCTGGCGGCTTGTCTGCTGCTGGTGGCGGTCGTCACTGCGGTGCTCAATCTGGACACCGCCGTGGTGTTCCTCACACCGGTGCTCGTGCACGCCGCCCGCGGCCGGGGCATCGAGGAGGAGGCGTTTCTCTACGGCACGGTCTACATGGCCAACGCATCCTCGCTGTATCTCCCGGGATCCAATCTCACAAACCTGCTCGTCCTTGCCCACCAGCCGATCTCCGGGGGCACGTTTGCGGTGCGGATGCTGGCGGTCGCGCTCGCCGCCACGCTAGCCACGATGATCGGGCTGTTCGTGCTCTTTCGCCGGCGGCTGCGCGCTGTGCATGGTCCGGCTCGGAGTCCTACGCACGCGGGCGCCCTCGGCCTGGGACTCGCGGGCGCGCTGGCGGCGGCGGTCCTCACGGTTGCGCTTCGGGATCCGGCGATCCCCGTTTTCGCGGTCGGGGTCATCCTCACCGGGACCGAGGTCGCGCGCGGCCGCCTTCAGCCGCGAGAGATCGTGCGAGCTGTCGGGCCGGCCGTGCTCATCACGCTGTTCCTGCTGTGCGTCGCGCTCGGGGCCCTCGCGCGCTCCTGGAGCGGGCCGGCGCAGCTGCTCGAAGGCGCGGGGCGCTGGGGCACGACCGGGATCGGCGCGGTGGCGGCCGTCACCATCAACAACCTGCCCGCCGCGGTCCTTTTGTCGGCGCGCACGGTTGCCCACCCGCGCGCGCTCCTGCTGGGTCTCAACGTGGGCCCCAACCTTGCGGCGACCGGATCCCTGTCGGCGCTGCTGTGGTGGCGCGCGGCGCGACAGCTCGATGCCCGCCCGTCGTTCATCGCATTCTCGCGCTGGGGATCGCCGCTGGCGATATTCGCGCTCGTGGTCGCGCTGGGGGTGCTGACGGTTCTGCCGAGCTCTCTGTGACTGGGCGCAGAGAAAGCGAATCCTGTGCGGCCCTCAGCACTTCTTGACGCCGTAGGCGGCACGTGTTAGCGTGGCTCGCTCGGAGGGCAGGGAAGCCACTCTGCTGAGACTGCTAGGAGGACAGACGGCCATGGAGGGCACCAGAGTCACCCGCGAGGGCGCGAACGGAGCCGCGCGCAGCGGCGCGGGAGCAGCACGAGTTCGCCGAGGTGGGGCGGTCGCTCTCAGCCTGTTGGCCGGCGCCCTTGGCCTGCTTGCCTTCCTGGGCATCGCCCAGGCGGAATCGGCTCCGCGACCCTGTGTGTTGACGATCGTAAAACACGCGAAGATGGCCTTCATCTGCGTGAAGGGTGCGACCGGCAAGACCGGCAGAGCCGGGGTGGCGGGGGCGCCCGGGGTGACGGGAGCGACCGGGGCCGCGGGAGAACCCGGCGAACCCGGGCCCGCCGGACCCGCCGGGGAAGCCGGGACCGATGGGGAAACGGGGCGGGCTGGAGTGACCGGAGCGACGGGAGAAACGGGTGCGACCGGGGCGACCGGGCCGGGAGGAAAAGGCGCCGGAGCCGGTAGCAACGGTGAGAACGGAGCGACCGGCTCGACGGGGGCGCCAGGCTCAACCGGGGCAACCGGGGCAACCGGGGCAACCGGGGCAACCGGGGCAACCGGGGCGACCGGAGAAGCCGGAGCGGCGGGGACGACCGGAGTGCAGGGCGTGGCCGGTGCGACGGGGGCCGAAGGCAGGGCGGGAGCCCCCGGTGCGAACGGCGAAAGCGGCCCGATCGGAGCCACCGGAGCGCCGGGGGCGACGGGAGTGACCGGCGCCGCGGGACCCCAGGGCGTGACGGGTGTCAGCGGCCAGGAAGGCGTCGCGGGCCCGGCCGGTAGAGAAGGGCCTGCGGGTAAAGAAGGCAAAGAAGGTAAAACGGGCACGACCGGCACGAACGGCACGAACGGAGCGACGGGGGCTACCGGGCCGTCGGCGGCGTCCAGCATCGCGGTCCTCTACGCGACTGCGAGTGGCAGCGGCAAAAGCGTAACCGCGTCATGTCCGGCCGGTGACGTTGCGCTGGGCGGCGGCGGGAGCAACGCCGGCGGCGAAAACTCCTACACGTCCTCGGGTCCGGTGAACTCAACCAACACGACTCCGCCCACCTCGGGCAGCGGTTCGTACTCGGCGGCACCTACCGGGTGGTACTACAGCTCGGCCGGCAAAGGCCCCGTCACCGCCTACGCGCTCTGCTCGAAATAGCCTGAAGTACCTGGTTGGGGTTTGACAAGCCGGCGAGCTCGGGTCTACCGTGCCCGGCGACCACCCTGGATGAGGAGAGGCGATGAGCGACCGGCTACTGCTGCGCGGCGGCTACGTGCTGTCGATGGATGAGACCGTCGGTGAGCTGCCCGGTGGCGATGTTCTGATCGAGGATGGCGCGATCGCCGCGGTCGAGGCCGGCATCGACGCGGAGGACGCCGAGCTCGTGGATGTCGCCGGGCACGTGGTCATGCCCGGGTTCGTGGACACCCACAGGCACACATGGCAGACCCCGTTTCGCGGTGTCTGCGCGGACTGGACGCTCGAGGACTACTTCCGGGGAATCCGCATGTCGATCTCGCCCAACTGCTCCGCCGCGGACGTGTATGCCGGCAACTATGTCGGTGCCCTGGAAGCCCTGGAGGCGGGGGTCACGACGATTCTGGACTTCTCCCACTGCAACAACACCCCCGAGCACGCCGATGGGGCGATCCAGGGCCTGCGGGACGCCGGCATCCGCGCGATGTTCGCCTACGGCTATTACCCGGCGCCGACCGCCGAGCCGGTGTTCACCGAGCACGAGCAGCGGCTCGCCGACGCCCGGCGCATCCGCGAGCGGGAGCTTCCATCCGAGGACGGGCTCGTGACGATGGGCGTGGCCCTGACCGAGGTCGGGCTGCTGCCCTTCGAGCAGACGATCGCCGAGGCCGGCTCGGCGCGTGAGCTCGGCGTGCCGAGCGTGCTGCACACCGGCTGCAACTGGGGATCGCTCGCCACCGAGGGGATCCCGGAGCTCGATCACCATCACCTTCTGTCAGCCGACCAGGTGCACGTGCACTGCAACACGCTCGACGAGCGCAACCTCCGCCGTCTGGCGGACAACAGCTGCAAGGTGTCCTCATGCCCGGAGACCGAGATCCAGATGGGAATGGGCCACCCGGTCATCCGCCGCGTGCTCGAGCTGGGGATGCGACCTAGCCTGTCCTGCGACGTGGTGTCCTCCAATTCGGGAGACATGTTCAGTCAGATGCGCATCGGCCTGCAGTTCGAGCGGTGCATGCGCAACGATGCCTTCAACGCTCGCAACCAGATGCCCGACCGCCTCGATCTGACCGTCCGCGACGCGCTGCGGTGGGGCACTGCCAACGGCGCGAACGCGATGGGCCTGGAGCACCGGATCGGCTCACTTGCGCCGGGTAAGCAGGCCGACGTGATCGTCATCGGCGGACGGCGGCTGAACATGGTGCCGATGGCCGATCCCGTGGGCTGCCTCGTTGCCCAGGCCAATCCCGGCAACGTCCGGCACGTGCTGGTTGCCGGGCGCTTCGTCAAGCGCGACGGCGAGCTCGTCGGGGTGGACCTCGATCATGCGATCGAGCTCGCCCAGAGCTCCTGCGAGCGTGTGCTCGGCGCGATCACAGCCGGCGGGGCGCCGCTTCTGCCCCCGGCCCCGGAGGGGTTCGCCGACCTCGTCAACACCGCCGCCGCCGGCAACCTCGCGCGAGCGTGGGGCATCGAGGTGGCGGCCTGAGAGGAGCTGAGGCCGAGCAGTAGACTGTCGCGACGTGGACCGGCCCGTGAAGCGCCGCTACGAGATCCTGATCGGGCGCTACACGGCCAACCCGATGATGCGGGGGATGTTCAGGGTGGGGATCACGCCACCGGGAATGGCGCTTGTGGAGACGATCGGCCGCCGCACTGGCGCCGTGCGACACACCCCCGTGATGGCCTACACGCCCGATGGCGAGACGCTGTGGCTGATCGCCCAGCACGGCAGCCATGCCGGCTGGGTGCGCAACTTCGAAGCCAATCCCGGTGTACGCGTGCGCCTCGGGCGCAACTGGCGCCCTGGAACCGCCGAGCTCCTGCCGGACGATGATGTCAAGGCGCGCATCCGAACATTCGCAAGCGGCCCTGTCGGCCGCGCAATAAACGCGGCAACGTTCCGCGCCCTGGAGAGCCAGCCCGTGACGGTGCGAATTCAGCTCGAGGCGTAGGCCGGCCGCGTTGCGCCGCGGTTCACAGCTCGCCGAGGAAGCGCAACAGCGCGTCGTTGACGGCCTCGGGCGCCTGCTGCTGCGTCCAGTGCCCGGCGTCGGGAACCACAACCTCCTCGCGCAGATCGGTCACCCACCCGCGCATCGCCTCGGCGGGCATGAAGCTGCGCACGGGGTCGCGCTCGCCGGTCAGAAACAGGGCGGGCGCCTCCACCCTCCGCTCGGCGACGGGCGCGGTGAGCTCCCAGTTGCGGTCCATGTTGCGGTACCAGTTCAGCCCGCCCGTGAACCCGGTCCGCTCGAAGGCCTCGACATACACCTCGAGCTCCTCCTCGGACAGCCACTCCGGCCGTCGCGCCGGCCGCTCCTCCTCGGCCCACTGCTCGGTCCACTGGCGTGAGGTGGTCAGCGTCCGGCGCACGTCGCGGCCTAGCGCCGCATCCGCAACGCCGGGCTCCTGGAACCACACGATGTAGAAGTCCTCGCCGAGGTGCCGGCGCATGATGGGCACCGGCGGGGCGGGCGCCCTGGGCACGAAGGGAACGCTCAGAGCGGCCACCGCGCGCACGCGCTCGGGATGAAGGACGGCCAGCTGCCACACGAGCCACGCGCCCCAGTCGTGTCCGACGAACAGCGCCTGCTGCTCGCCCAGCGCGTCGAGCAGGCCGCACATGTCGCCGCACAGGGAGATCACGTCGTAGGCCTCAACCTCTGCCGGCGCGGAGCTCCCCCCGTATCCGCGCATGTCCGGCGCCACCACGCGGAAGCCGGCCCGGGCGAGCGCGGGCACCTGCCGGCGCCAGGAGAAGGCGAGCTCGGGGAACCCGTGGCAGAGGACGACAAGCGGGCCCTCGCCCTCGTCGAGAACCTGCAGCTCGATCCCGTTCGCGGCTATGCGACGCACCGCCACCGACGGCAACTATAGGCCCTGCGCCTATCGATTAGCTCTTGCGCTCGAGCGCGATCACGGGAATCTGGCGCGTGGTCTTCTGCGCGTATTCGGCGAACTGAGCGTGGAGCCCGGCCTGGCGATCGAACAGCCGGTCGCGCTCCTCGCCGGTGGTCACGACGGCGGTCGCATCCACCGTCTCTGAGCCGACCTCGACCATGACGGTGTGGTCCGCAAGCAGATTGTGGTACCAGGCCGGGTTCGTGGGAGCCCCGGCCTTGGATGCGAAGATGACCATCCGCTCGCCGTCTGGCAGGTACATCACCGGGGTCGTGCGGCGCTCCCCGGTCTTCGCGCCGGTGGTCGTGAGCAACAGCACGGGGGCGCCCTCGAACTGCCCGCCAACCCTGCCTTCGTTGGCCCGGAACTCCTCGATGATCGCGCGGTTGAAGTCGTGTATGTCGGGCATCTGTGTGGCTCCCTTCCAAGATCACCGCTGCATGGCGCAGGTGCAAGATTGTTTCACGCAAGCTGCGGGTTGTTTGTTGCGGGCGCCGCTTGGGCGGGCGGGCCCCGGTGAGACAATGAGTCCAACATCTGGACTGGTGTCGAGCGTGGCGGGGAGGCGCGGAACCACTGGCCCGAGACAAAGGGCGCGTGCTGAGATGACTTCCCGAGGGGTTGGAGAGCTGGATGGCCGCGAGGCGAGCGGGGTCTCCGACGGTGTGTTTCTGACGGGCGCGACGGGGTTCGTGGGCATGGAGCTGCTCGCACGATTTCTGGAGCGCACCGAGCGTCGCGTGTACGCGCTCGTGCGGAGCGAGGACGACGGACAGGCGGCGGCGCGGATGGACCGCACGCTGCGCTGCCTGTTCGGTCCGGGGCACCCGTATTCCGAGCGGGTGGTCGCCGTGCCGGGCGACATCACGCGCCCCGCTCTCGGCCTGCGGGGGAGGCTCGACGGGCTCGCTGAGCGGGTGAGCGAGGTCGTACACGGCGCCGCCACGGTGTCCTTTTCGACGGGCCTCGCGGACGCGCTTGAGGTCAACGTCGAGGGGACTCTGCGCGTGCTCGAGTTTGCCGAGCGCTGTCAGAAGCGGGGCGGCCTGCGGCGCTTCTCATACATCTCCACCGCATATGTGGCGGGCGAGCATTGCGGCTGCTTCTCCGAGGATGACCTCGACGTGGGCCAGCGCTTTCACAATGCCTATGAGCGGTCCAAGTTCGAGGCGGAGTGCCTGCTCAGCGGCTGGCGGGGGCGGCTGCCGGTGACGGTGCTGCGCCCGAGCATCATCGTCGGCGAGCGCGACAACGGCTGGACGGCGTCGTTCAACGTTCTCTACTGGCCATTGCGCGCGTTTGCACGTGGCGCCTACGTTGCCCTGCCGGCCCGGCGAGACGCGCCGGTGGACGTCGTGCCGGTCGACTACGTGGCCGACGCGATCCTTGCGCTCAGCCAGGCCCCCGAGGCCGAGGGCGCCACCTTCCATCTCACCGCCGGAGCGCAGGCGAGCACGGTCGGCGAGCTCATCGAGCTTGCGACGGGGCGGTTCATGCGCCCGGCGCCTCGCCTGATCGATCCGGCGTTGTACCGGCGGGTGGTGCACCCGCTGCTCGTTCGCGCAACCCGCGACGAGCGCTACCGGCGCGCGCTCACGCGCAGCGAGGTCTTCTTTCCCTACTTCGCCATCGAGGCCGCATTCGACGACCGTCGCTCCCGGGTGGCGCTCCGTGGGACCGGTATCCGGCCGACGCCGCTGCGCACCTACTTCGACCAGCTGGTCGAGTTCGCGCTCGCGGCCGATTGGGGGCGGCGGCCGATAGCGCGCGCCAACGCGGCGGCGGGCGCCGCACCGCCGGTGAGCCGGACGGCACATCCGCCGCGGACCCGACCGCGACTGGCGCTGGCGAAGTGAGCAGCCCGCGCCTGTCGGCTCTGGATGCGTCGTTCCTCGCCGTGGAGACCCCCAACGCTCACATGCACGTGGGCTGGGTCGCGGTGTTCTCCGCGCCCGCCAACGGCCGGCTGCCGAGCTTTTCAGAGCTTCGTGATCACATCGAGCTGCGGCTGGCGCGCGCGCCGCGCTACCGCCAGAAGCTGGCGTCCGTCCCGCTCGGCCTGCATGCGCCGGAGTGGACGGACGACCGCGCCTTCTCCGTCGATCGGCACGTCTACCGGGCGCCCGGGCCGCTCCAGGACCTGGTCGAGGAGGTGATGTCGATGCCGCTGCGCCGTGACCGCCCGCTGTGGGAGATGTGGATCTGCGAGGACCCGCTGCAGGGGCAGTTCGCGATCGTCGGCAAGGCCCACCACTGCATGGTCGACGGCCTGGCCGCGGTCGAGCTCGCGTCGCTGCTGCTCGACCCCACGCCCGAACCCGCCCTGTATGAGCCGGACGGCTGGCGCGCGGCGCCCGAGCCCGGCGGCGAGCGGCTGCTGGCGAGGGGTGCGCGCGACCTGCTCTATCAGCAGCTCGATCTGCTGCGCTGGCCGCTGCGGGCGGCGCGCTCGCCGGCGCCCGCGGCACGCCAGGCCGCCTCCGGGGCGCTGCGGATGACGCGCGCGCTGAGCCATCTGCTGGGCGCCGCTCCCGCGAGCATGCTCAATGGCCAGCTGTCGCCGCTGCGCCGGCTGGCCTGGGCCCGGCGCCCGCTCGGCGATCTGCGGGTCATCAAGCGCGTATACGGCACGACCGTCAACGACGTGATGCTGGCAGCGGTTGCCGGAGGCATGCGCACCTTCCTGATCCGCCGCGGCGAGGAGCCGGTGGCGCTCAAGGTGATGGTCCCGGTCAGCGTTCGCAGCTCGGCTGACGTCCTCGGCAACCACATCTCATTCGTGTTCGCCGATCTGCCCTGCGACGAGCCCGATCCGCTGGGTCGCCTGTATCGCGTGCACGCCGCCATGAGCCGGCGTAAGCGCGACGGCGAGCCCGACGGGGCCGACCTCGTGCTGAAGGCCGTGGCGCACGTCCCGCCGACGGTGCAGCAGAGCCTGTCGCGGCTCATCGCCAGTCCCCGCACCTTCAACCTCGTGGTGTCCAACATACCCGGCCCGAGTGTGCCCATGTACATGCTCGGCTGCCCCCTGCAGGCCACCTATCCGGTCGTGCCGCTGTCCGAGCGTCACGCGGTGTCGGTGGGCATGACCACCATTCACGAGCAGGCATGCTTCGGCGTCTACGCGGACCGCGAGGCGCTGCCCGATGTCGACATGCTGGCCCACGACATCGACGACGCGATCACAGAACTGCTCGCCGCCACAGCTCAGGTCGTCCACGCCTAGCGCGGGCGCCCGCGCGCCGATCAGTGGCGCTTGCGCGCCTTGCGCGCCTTGGCGCTCGACGCGGCCTTGCCGTTGCCCGCAGAGGAGGACTTGCCCTCGCCGTTGTTTCTGGCGCGCCCGTCGCGATTCTCGGAGCCGTCCTCGCCCGAGTGGGCCGGGCCGCCGTCGAGTTCGAACGCCGACGGCAGCCCGGTGAACAGGGGGCGACCGGGAAACAGCGGCTGCCCGGGGAAGGCGAGCTGCGCGGGATTACCCAGCGGGGCCGGCGGCCGGGCCGTCTCGCCGGCGCCGCCATCGCCAGAGGAGGCACGTCGAATACGTTCCTGCTCGAGCGCCCGAATCTCGTTGAGGGCCTCGGCGAGGACCGGCGCCGCCGGCTCCTGGCTCTCCCACAGCGTCTTCATCGCCTTGGCCGATGCGATCGGGGTGTCGACCGGCGAAGACGTATTCGCCCGTTCGATCTGATCCTCCAGTTGCCGGCGTGCGTCTTCGGCGCTGTCGAGGTCGTGGATGTCCAGGTGGATGGTTCGCATGTCGGCGAGGTCGAACGGCGGCCGCTGTGCTGAAGCGATCAGCTGCACGACGGGGCGCTGGGAGGCGTGGCGGATCGCCAGCTCGTAGAACACGTTTGCGTCGTGGTCCGTCAGGTCGGCGACGAGGAGATCCGAGTCGGCGACGGCGGCGAGCAGCTGCCCTGTGATGACCCCGGGCAGTCCCATCTCGTCGGCTCGCTTGGCGGCGTACCCCAGCGCCGAGACGACCGGCTCGATGATGTGCTTGAAGACCTGATCGGCGCGCTTGCGGGCATCTGTGCCCGGATCGCCGACCGGAGAAATCACCAAGCAGGTCAGGCTCGACATGCTGCCTCCCGGCAAAAGAAGATTGACGCCGTGAGCATACAGGCGTGTCTGTATCGTCCGGAGGAGTGAGCGACCGCGATCTGGACGTCGTCGTATTCGGAGCCACCGGCGTGACCGGCCGCCGCGTGGCGGGCCACCTCGCCGAGCGCTCGGCTGAGACGGGCATGCGATGGGCTGCCGCGGCGCGCGATGCCGAGAAGGCGGAGCGGATCCTGGGTGAGTCCGGGGTGCACCCGCCTGAGACGATCGTGGCCGATGTCTCCGATCCGGATTCCCTCGCTGCGATGGCGTCGCGGGCTCGCGTGGTCCTCAACCTCGTCGGGCCGTACACCCTCTACGGCCGGCCGGTGATCGCAGCCTGCGTGGCCCGTGGCGCCCACTACGCCGATCTCACGGGCGAGATCCCGTTCGTCCGCCGGATGATCGACGAGTTCGACCAAGCGGCGGCAGCCGCCGGGGTGAAGATCGTGCAGGTGTGCGGGTTCGAGGCGCTGCCTCCAGACCTCTTGGTCCTGTTGGTCGCCGAGGCCGCGCTCGAGCGCTTCGGCGAGGGTCTCGCAACGGCCGATCTCGAGGTGACTATGAAGCCGCCGGGAGGGCTGCCGCGCCCATCCGACGGGATCTCGGGCGGAACCTTCCAGAGCATCTCCGCGCTGGTGGGCGACGCGGACGCGGCGCGCGCCACGGATCCGGCGGCGCTCATCACCGACGCCGCCGCGGCCGCGTCGGTGCGACTCATCTCACCGATTTCGCTCGGGCCGCGACGGGGATCCGACGGAGCGGTGATCGCCCCGATGGCGCCGGCCCCGTTCATCAATCCGGCCGTGATCCAGCGGACGGCCGCGCTCCTCGCGGCTGCCGGCGCGAGCCCAGCCCAGCCGTTCCGCTACCGGGAGGGCATGGTGCTCGGCGGAGGCGCCGCCTCGCTGCCCGCGCGCTGGGGGGTCGCGGGCGCCCTGTCGGTCACACAGACGGGGCTTCGCGGTCTCGCCGGCGCCAGGCCGGCGGTCAGGCGGCGCCTTGCCGGTGCTCTGGAACGGATCGGCCCCGCGTCGGGGTACGGCCCCGCCGGCGACCGTCTGGAGGGCTGGGAGTGGACGATGTCGGTGAGCGCCCGCACGGCCGGCGGGCATCAGATCGACGCGCACGTGCAGGCCCAGGGGCACCCGGGCTATCTGGCGACCGCGAGGATGCTCGGCGAGGCGGGGATGCTGCTCGCCGAGGACGGCGCAACACCCGAGCGTGCCGGCTGTCTCACTCCCGCGAGCGCCCTCGGCACCGCGCACCTCGATCGCTTCGAGCGGGCGCGCCTGCGCTTCTCGGTCGACCCCTGACCGGCGCTGCGCGCGACGGTCAACGCTCGCCGAGCGCGCCGGATCCGGCCTTGCGCGAGATCGCGGTGCCGCCGCGTCCCCGCAACACGTAGGCGAAGCCGACCGCGATGAGCGCGCCGGCGATCGGGCCGACCGCATAGACCCAGTAGCTCGAGAAGTCCCCGCTCACGAGCGCCGGGCCGAATGAGCGGGCCGGGTTCATCGAGGTGCCGCTCACGGGCGCTGACCAGAGACCGGCCAGCGCGATGTATCCGCCGACCCCCAGCGCGGCGATCGGGCCGACGGACTGGGCGGCGGAGGCCGTGCCCAGGATGACGCTCACGAGCGTCGCGGTGAGGACGACCTCCATCAACAGCGCCTGCCAGTTGGCGTACCCGGGTCCGGGCAGCGTGGCGCCCAGATGTTGGACGTCGCCGAAGACGGCCCTGAGAAACAGACATGCCAGGGTGGCGCCGATCAGCTGTATGACGACGTAGCCGGGTAGGCGCTTCCAGGGGAAGTCTCCGCGCATCGCGAACGCGAGCGAGACGCCGGGATTGAGGTGAGCCCCCGAGACCGCGCCCATGAACAGGATGATCGCCATGACCATCAGCCCGGGCGCCACGACTGCGGCCGCCAGGCTGATCTGGCCCTTGCCGTGGAGGATCCCGCCACCGGCGGCGACCAGCACGAGCATGAACGTGCCGAGCAGCTCGGAGAAGAGCCTTCTCCACTCGAGGCTCGGGTCGTCGAACTCGGCCTTTGAGCCGAACTCGAGCGCGAGCAGGTGCCGCGTCCGCGGGCCGAGCAATCCGAGGCCGGGGGCGTCGCCCGGGTCAAAACCCTCATCGGGCATGGCCGCAACCTAACAGCCGCGCAGTGCAGGTACGCTTGCCGCTCGTGAACAGTGCTCCGCGCGCGGTCCATCACATCAACTGCGGCACCATGTGTCCCCGCGGCGCGCGCCTGATCGCGGGCGAGGGTGGCCTGCTCGGCAGCGCACGGCTCGTGTGTCACTGCCTGCTCGTCGAGGGCGCCGAGGGACTCGTGCTCGTCGATACCGGCTTCGGCCTCGCCGACACCCGGAACCCGCGCCAGCTCGGAATCCCGTTCACGACCGTGGTGCGTCCCCGCGCCGACTCCGCCGAGACGGCGATCTCGCAGATCCGCGAGCTCGGGTTCGAGCCGCGCGATGTGCGAAACATCGTCACCACGCACCTCGACCTCGATCACGCCGGCGGTCTGCCGGACTTTCCCGACGCGGAGGTCCACCTGCTCGGCTCAGAGCTCGATGCCGCGATGCACCCCGGCTGGCGCGAGCGCCCGCGCTACGTGGCGGCCCACTGGGCGCACGGGCCGCGCTGGGCGCGTCACGAGGCGGGCGGCGACGAGTGGTTCGGCTTCGAGAGTGTGCGGATCCTGCCGGGCAGCGACGCCGAGATCCTGTTGATCCCGCTGCGCGGGCACACGCTCGGTCACACGGGTGTCGCGATCAAGCGGGCCGACCGCTGGCTGTTGCACTGTGGCGACGCCTACTTTCACCGGGGCGAGGTGGAGACGCCCGCCCACTGCCCGGCGGGACTGCGCGCGTTCCAGGCGCTGAACCAGGTCGACGGCGAGGCGCGAAGGCAGAACTCAGAGCGCCTGCGCGAGCTCGCCCACCAGCACGCGGACGAGGTCGAGCTGATCTGCTCGCACGACGCGCGCACGCTCGATCGCTTCCTCGAGGCAGGCGCCGATCAGATGTAGACGGCGGAGCGGCCGGCCGGCACCGAGAACAGAGAGAGGGGAACGTCATGGGATTCATCGCTCCGGCCGCACCGCCGGTCGACATCGAGGAGTGGAAGCGCCGGCCGCTGCTCGAGAGAATCAAGCCGCTGGCGCAGGACTGGGCGCTCAACGGCGTCGGCGTGCCGACGGCCGTCTATCTGCTCTACATCGTCAAGCTCGTCATCTTCGCGGTCGGGGGCGCACTGGTGATCTCGGCGACGAGCAGCGGCCTCGGCGGGCTGGGTGACCTCGGCAGCTGGTGGACCGAACCGATTGTCTTCCAGAAGGTCGTCCTGTGGACGATGCTGTGGGAGTTCGTCGGGCTGGGCGCGGGATCGATGCCGCTGACGTTCCGGTTCATGCCGCCGATCGGCGGCATCCTCTACTGGCTGCGCCCCGGCACGATCCGCCTGCCGCCCTTTCCCGAGCGGCTCCCGATCACACGCGGATCCAAGCGGACGCTGCTCGACGTGGCGCTGTACGCGGGCGTGCTGGCCTCGGCGATCTTCCTGCTCGTGTCCAGCGGCGATGGGGTGCCGGGCGTCGCGGCCGGCCGCCTGGACACCACCGCGATCGGTGTGCTGCTCGGCTTCCTCGTGCTGCTCGGGTTGCGCGACAAGGTCTCGTTTCTGAGCGCGCGCCCGGAACTGTACGGGCTGCTGCTGTTCGTCTTTCTGTTCCCGATCGGGAACCTGTTCGTCGCCTCCCAGCTCGTGCTCGTGTGCATCTGGTGGGGCGCCGCGGCGTCCAAGCTCAACAAGCACTTCCCGTTCGTGGTGGCCGTGATGATCAGCAACACGCCGTGGAATCGCTCGCGGACGGCCAAGCGCCAGCTTTATCGCAACTACCCCGAGGACCTCAGGCCGTCGCAGCGGGCGGCGTTCGCTGCGCACCTCGGCACCGTCATGGAGTTCTCGCTGCCGCTTCTCCTGCTCGTGTCCAGGGGCGGGACGCTGTGCACGATCGCCGTGGTTGGGATGATCATCTTCCACGTTCACATCACCTCCACGTTCCCGCTCGCCGTACCGCTCGAGTGGAACCTGTTCATGATCTTCGGGCTGCTGTTCCTTTTCGGTCACTACGGCGACGTGCCGTTCTCCACGTTGGATGAACCGTTGCTGATCGCCGCGATCGCGGCGGTCGGGGTGCTTGTCCCGATCATCGGCAACCTGCGGCCGGACAAGATCTCGTTCCTCACCTCGATGCGCTACTACGCCGGCAATTGGGCGACGAGCCAGTGGTTGTTCCGCAGGGACGGCGCAGAGGAGAAGCTCGACCTCGCCCTGGTCAAGCCGGCACATGTGGTGGTCGAGCAGCTGACCAAGCTGTACGGCCGGGAGATGGCGGAGCTGCTGCTGACCAAGGGCCTGGCCTTCCGGGCGATGCACACTCACGGCCGCGCCCTGAACGGGCTGCTTCCTCGAGCGGTGGACGACGTCGAGGCCTACTCCGTCCGCGAGGGCGAGCTCGTCGCCGGGGTGGCCGTCGGATGGAACTTCGGCGACGGGCACTTCCACAACCAGCAGCTGCTCGCAGCCGTGCAGGAGCGATGCCACTTTGCCGAGGGTGAACTGCGGGTGGTGACGATCGAGTCCCAGCCTGCCCAGGTGCAGCGTCAGCACTACCGCATCTACGACGCCGCCACGGGGCTCATCGAGGAGGGCTACGTGCAGGTCCAGGATATGGTCGATCGTCAGCCCTGGCTTGACGGCACCGGCACCTACCCGGTCGAGGTGATTCACTCGAGCACGCCCGCGCCTGTGCCGGCGGCGGCTCCGGTGAGCTGAGTGAGCGATGGGATCGTCGTCGGGTCCGGCCCGAACGGCCTGACATGCGCAGCCGTGCTCGCGCGCGCGGGCATGAGGGTGACGGTGCTGGAGGCCGAGGCCACGATCGGCGGGGGCACCCGGACCAGCGAACCGACGCTGCCGGGACTGCTCCACGACGACTGCTCGGCCGTCCACATAATGGCCGTGGGCGCCCGGTCGCTGAACGAGCTCGAACTCGAGCGCCACGGCCTCGAGTGGTGCTGGCCGGAGGTCGACCTCGCGCACCCGCTCGATGGTGGAAGGGGGGGCAGCCTGGTGCGGTCGCTCACCGACACGGCCAGCGGGCTCGGCGAGGACGGACGGGCGTGGCGACGCCTGTTTGGGTCACCGTCGAGGGGCTTCGCCGCGCTCAGCGAGGACATCATGCGCCCGGTGCTGCACGTGCCGCGGCATCCTCTGCGGCTGATGCGCTTCGGCGTGCCGGCCGCGATGCCCGCGTCCCTGCTCGCGCGGGCGTTCGCAACCGAGGAGGCGCGTGCCCTGTTCGGCGGTTGCGCCGCGCACGCGTTCAGCCCGCTGTCACGTCTGATGAGCTCGTCGGTCGGTATGGCGCTCATCTGCGCCGGCCATCAGTACGGCTGGCCCGTGGCGCGCGGTGGCTCGCGCGCCATCAGCGACGCTCTGGCCGCCGTCGTGCGCGAGCACGGCGGCAACCTTCAGACCGGACGGCGTGTGGTCACTCTGTCAGAGCTTCCGCCGGCCGACGCGGTCGTGTTCGACCTCGCCCCCGGCTCGGTCGCCGACATCACCGCTGAGAAGCTGCCCCCGCGCGTCGCGCGCGCCTACCGACGCTACCGCTACGGACCAGGGGCCTTCAAGGTCGACCTCGCCGTCGCCGGCGGCGTGCCCTGGGCCAGCGAGGCGGCGCGCCGGGCGGGCACGGTGCACGCCGCCGGCTCCTTCGATGAGATCGTCGTCGCCGAGCGGGAGATAAATCGCGGTCGCATGCCCGAGCGCCCGTTCGTGGTCGTCTGCCAGCAGTCGCTCGCAGACCCGACGCGCGCCCGCGACGATGTCCATCCGGTATGGAGCTACGCCCACGTCCCGCACGGCTACCGCGGCGACGCGACCGAGGCCCTCCTCGATCAGATCGAACGATTCGCGCCGGGCTTGCGCGAGAGGATCCTCGCGACCAGCGTCCGCTCGACGGACGACATCGCAAGCCACAACGCCAACTACGTCGGCGGCGACATCATCACCGGCGCCAACACACCCGTACAGACGGTGATCCGCCCGCGTCTGGCCGTTGACCCGTACAGCACGGGAATCCCCGGTGTGTTCATCTGCTCTGCGGCGACGCCTCCCGGCGCCGGGGCCCATGGGATGAACGGTTACAACGCCGCGCGGTCGGTGCTCAACTCGGTTAGCCTGCGGCCCAGATGACCGGGGTGTTCCTGACAGGTGGCTCGGGCTTCATCGGCGGCAGGCTGATCGAGCGGCTGCGCGCGGATGGGCACGGCGTGCGCGCCCTCGCACGGTCGGCCTCAGCGGCCGACCGCGTGCGCGAGCTCGGTGCGGAGGCGGTGCAGGGCGAGCTCGCGGATGTCGCCGCGATGCGCGCCGGCGCCGAGGGCTGCGAGTTCGCCTTTCACGCGGCCGCCACGCTCGGCGACTGGGGAAAGCGCGAGGACTTCGAGCGCGGCAACGTGCAGGGCACGGGCAACGCCCTGCGAGCCTGCGCCGAAGCGGGCGTGCGGCGGTTCGTCCACGTCGGCACCGAGGCGGCGCTGCTGGCCGGTGAGCCGCTCCTTGAAGTCGACGAGACGGCGCCGCTGCGGCCCGACTCACCGGTGCTGTACAGCTCTACCAAGGCGCGCGCCGAGCAGGCGGTGCTCGAGGCGAACCGCGACGGCTTCGAGACGGTCGTCGTGCGCCCCCGCTTCGTGTGGGGCGCGGGCGACACGACGCTCTTGCCGGTGATGGTCGAGCTGGTGCGCAGCGGGCGCTTTGCATGGATCGGCGGTGGCCGGCACCGCACCTCCACGACCCACGTCGACAACACGGTCGAGGGGCTCGTGCTCGCCGCCAGGAGCGGGCGGCCGGGCAACGCCTACTTCGTGACCGACGGTGAGCCCGTGGTGTTCCGCGAGTTCGTCACCGGCCTGCTGGCGACCCAGGGCGTGGAGGCGCCGTCTCGCAGCATTCCGACCGCCGCCGCATCCGCGCTTGCGAGCGCGGGAGAGGCGGCCTGGCGGCTTCTGCCCCTGCCGGGCCGCCCGCCGCTGACGCGCTTCGCCTACTGGGTCTCCTCGCAGGAGTGCACGATCCGGATCGACAAGGCGCGCGAGCAGCTCTCCTACGCGCCGGTCACGGGCATCGCGGACGGCCTCGCCGGGCTACGCGGGGTAGGGTGACGCCGTGATCACGGCACGCGAGTCCGGGCAGGTCGAGAAAGCCAACGCGGCGGGGCTCACGCCGGTAGTGTTCATCCACGGTCTATGGCTCTTGCCGAACAGCTGGGATCGATGGGCCGTGGTGTTCGAGGAGGCGGGCTATACGGCGCTCGCCCCCGGGTGGCCGGACGACCCCGAGACGGTCGAGCATGCGCAGGCAAACCCGCAGGCGTTCGCCGGCAAGACCGTCGGCCAGGTGGCCGAGCACTTCGCGGAGGTGATCGGGGGGCTGCAGCGCAAGCCGGCCGTGGTCGGGCACTCCTTCGGCGGGCTGCTGACCCAGATCCTCGCCGGCCGCGGCCTGGCCGAGGTCTCGGTGGCGGTCGATCCCGCCCCCTTCCGCGGGGTGCTGCCGTTGCCGATCTCCGCGCTCAGGGCCGCGCTGCCGGTCCTCCGGAATCCCGCCAACCGCAAGCGCGCGATCGCACTCAGCTACGAGCAGTTCCGCTTCGCCTTCGCCAACGCGGTGAGCGAAGAGGAGGCCAGGGAGCTCTATCGGACCTTTGCGGTGCCGGGGCCCGGCGCGCCGCTCTTCCAGGCGGCGAGCGCCAACCTGAACCCCGGGACCGAGGCGAAGGTGGACAGCGCGAACCCCGACCGCGGTCCGCTGCTGATCATCTCCGGCGAGAAGGACCACACCGTGCCATGGGCGCTCGCAAACGCCTCCTACAAGAAGCAGGCGCGCAACCGGGGGACAACCGAGATCATCGAGATCCCCGACCGGGGCCACGCGCTGACGATCGACAGCGGATGGCGGAAGGTCGCCGATACCGCGCTCGAGTTCGTCAAACGGTTCGTCTAGCGCTGCGCGCGCTCGGCCAGGGCATGCTTAGATTAGGTCCTTCACAGCAACTTGGGGCCTTCGAAATCCCCAGCGCGCGCCCGTAGCTCAGTGGTCAACGGTTCTCTTCGGGGAGCCAAAGAGCAGCGGTCTTTCAAGCCGCAGGCCGCGGGTTCGATTCCCGCCGGGCGCATCCCCACAAACACGGCGATTCCCCGCCGTTGCGGCGCCCGTGCCGTCGACACCGACGCGTCGCTAGTACCGCCTAAGACCGCCTGAGACCGCCTGAGCCGGACGAGAGCTGCATCGCGGAGGCATCTGTGGAGCTCACCCGCAGGCCCGCTGACGCTGTAGGCGGAGCCCTCTCCACTGCGCCGATGAGGCACGCGGTATCCGTACACCAAACGTACCTCGACGTCCCCGGGCATAGCGAGTGCTCCTTTTCACGGGAAAGCGGCAGCGCGCGACGTGATCAGTGGCGCTGCTGTTTGTCGTCCAATCCGACAGCGCACGTGCCCTCAAAACGACGCCTCCTTTTCGCGCATAGCGCAAGCTTGCCGGTTCGGGCACACGACGCTCAAGCAGGCTGCGGCTTCCGAGGACGACCTCGAAACACTCAGTCGTCTGCTTGGTTGTGACGGCGAACATCTCGGGCACGTCGGATGGGTCGGTCGTGGTCTCGACGATCACTATCGACCGCCCTCGCGACCGCCTTTAGAACCCCGTAGGCTCGATTCACACCGGCCGAGAATTTTGGCGAGGCCTCTAAAGCGGGCGCCGCGCGGTGTCGATAAAGGTCTCATGTCGCATGCGACGGACGGCCGGCGCGTTTTGCTGTTCGCAACGGTGGCGATGCTTGCGACCGGCTTCCTGGCCACCTGGATTGGATTGCAGATCGGTGGCGCCGAGACGGCGCTCTGGGTCGATGATGTTGCGACTCCGCTCGCAGCACTAACGGCGTGCGTGCTTTGCTTTCGCGCCTCTGCCCGTCAGACCGGGCGTATGCGGGCATTCTGGATACTGTTCGGATGCGCGACGGCTTGCTGGACTCTCGCTGAGCTTGTCTGGGGCGTCTACGCGCTGATACTCAGCGAGGAAGTACCGGTGCCCTCGTGGGCGGATCTCGGCTACCTCTCTGCCATTCCGCTCGCTGTCGCGGCGCTGGTGGTGCACCCGGCAATGACCGACAATCGCACTCACAGGGCGCGCTCGGTGCTCGACGGCATGGTGATCGCCACGGCACTGCTGTTCGTCAGCTGGACGCTCGTGCTCGGTCCGCTCTGGCGCAGCACCGACCTGACTACCCTCGGCGGGCTCGTCACCCTTGCTTATCCCTTTGGCGACGTTGTGATCGTCTTCTTCATCGTGCTCGCCATCCGTGGGATGACGGGCGAGAACCGTTCCGCGCTGTGGTGTCTCCTGGCTGCCCTCTTGGTGATGGCGCTGTCCGACAGCACATACACCTATCTCACCGAGGTCGCTAACTACACGAGTTCGAGCGCGAACCTGGTGGATGCCGGTTGGTTCGCTGCTTATCTGGGAATTGCGATCGCCGCGTTCAGCTCCGGCGGCAAGGTGGCGGAGATGCCGAAGGTGGAAGCCTCAAGGCCGTCGCTCGTGTCGCTGGTATCGCCGCTGCTGACTGTCATTCTTGCGCTGACCCTGGCCGCAGTTGAGATCAGGCTCGGCCACCACCTGGATCGCGCGGCCTGGCTAATGGCGTTCGGGTTGATCGCATTGGTGCTCACACGTCAGGGCCTCGCCGTCGTTGAGCTACTCAAGCCGGTGTCAGGGACGCAAGCTGGCCTGATGGCAAGGCTTGCCGACAGCGCGCAGCGCGGCACGCTGGCCGCGGATGCTTTGGACTCCGACTTCCGGGCCCCCCAGCGATGAGTGCCTCCAGCAGGTCGCCCCACTCTGGCCGCAGCACCTTGGCGGCGGGCCCTGTCGAGGTCGGGTGGATTCCTCCTGTCAGATCGGCGCACCGCCCGCCCAGGGCACAGACCGTGGGACCCGACGAGTGGGCAAACATCAGGATCGTGATCGTTCTTAGCCTCGCCTGCACAGCCCTGTCGCTTTATGACCTGTTCTTGCTTGCCGCCGGAGGATGAGGTGAGGGCAGTAACTCCTGATCTGCTGGGATGTGAGCGCAAGCCCCGGGGTTCGTGACGATCGCTTACACCGGGCGAAGCAGGCATGTGCCTGCGCTCAGCTGAGGCGCTAGGAGATCGTCCAGACCGATCGCGTGAGGCATGCACCGCGGGATGCCTGCTTTCACGGCCAAGCGAAAGAGGGCGTGTGTCCTCGGAAGCGGGAATTCGACTAGCTCGAACACTTGTCCGTTCTGGCTTCAAGCTCTCCCGTCCACGCGCGCACACACGATGAAAGGGCATGTCCGCGCGCCCCGACCTGGCGTTGGCCCATCTGCGATCGCGGCGCAAATGGCTGACGCTTGATGGGTCGCAGACCATCGTGACGGCCGTCGTGCTGTTCGCCGGTTTCTACGTGCTGCAAGCCAAGGACACCGGTCCAGCCGACGCCTTGGAAGTCTTGTATGTGGTGCCTATCGCGATGCTCGCGCTCCGGTTCGGCTTGCGTGGCGGACTGGCGGGGGCGCTTGTGGGGCTCGTGTTGATCGGCACGTCTGACTTCGCCACTGGAGTGTTCGACGTCAGCTTTCTAGGGAATGCGGCTTGGGCGGTCGCGTTTGTGCTTCTCGGCGGACTGCTTGGTCATTTCGTCGATCACCGCCGTGCGTTGGAGGTCGAGCTCTCCCGTTATTTCAACGAGTCGCTCGACCTGCTTGCGACGGCGGACATAAACGGCCGGTTCACGCACGTGAACCCGGCTTGGGAGCGCACGCTCGGCCACTCCGCCGAGACCATGTGCTCCCGACCGTTTATCGACTTCATCCATCCCGATGACCGCGGCACAACGACCGTAGAGCACGCCGCCGTGGCGAGCGGGTCGCACGACGCTATCGGGTTCCGAAACCGCTACCGCACCGCCGACGGGGACTACCGGTGGCTGGAATGGAGCGGACACGCCTCGCAGTTGGGCGGCCAGGTTCTCGCCGTGGCCCGCGACGTCACCGCCCAGTACGAAGCCGAGCAGCAGATCGCCGACCACGCGCACGTGCTTGAGGCTGCGGTCGCCGAGAGAACACGCGAGCTGGAGGATGCTCGCGCGAAAACGCTGCGCCGGCTGGCGTTGGTTGGCGAGTACCGCGACGATGACACCTTCCAGCACACCGAGCGGGTGGGGAGGACCTCAGCACAGATCGCCACCCGACTCGGGTTCGAGGCGAAGCAGGTAGGGATTCTGCGCAAAGCGGCGCCTCTGCACGACCTAGGAAAGATCGGGATCCCGGACTGCATCCTTCTCAAGCCGGGAAAGCTGATCGCGCAGGAGTTTGAGGTGATGAAGACGCACACCAGGATTGGTGCTGAACTGCTCGAGGGCAGCGGCTCACCGGTGCTTCAGATGGCCACAGTCATCGCTGAAAACCATCACGAGCGCTGGGATGGTGCGGGCTACCCCAATGGGCTCGCCGGCGAGGAGATCCCGCTCGTCGGTCGGATAGTCGCCGTGGCGGATGTCTTTGATGCATTGACCCACGATCGACCGTACAAGTCCGCGTGGCCCGTCGAGCAAGCGATCGACGAGATCCGACGTGGAGGAGGGAGCCAGTTCGACGCCCGTGTCGTCGCGGCATTCCTCGCAGTCCACCCCGACGCCGAGGCGACGGCGGAGGCCAGCGCACAAGACGAGCCCCCCCGCGCGATCGAAGCTCCGGTGCGAGGCAGGCCGGCGCTTAGTCCTCACGCTTGAGTTCATGCCTGAGCAGGAGGTGGCCTGCATCTCGGCGCACTTGTGCTTTGCCGACTGAGCGAGCGTCTGAGTACCCGTTGCGCCGACGCTCGCTCCGGACGGTGGATGTCGCGCAAAGGTTGGCGGCCACGGTGGTAGCGACGTTGGTGGCGCCAATCTCCGCGACTGAGGTGTATGTCACTCGGGCCGTAGGTGCCCGCGGGCGGCCCGATGGCCGCTCGGGCCGTCTTTCAGGCCGCTGCGACGCCTATCTGGTGCTTGTGGAGCTTCAGTAGGTTGTGGGTGGCGGTGATCAGTCGCCACTCCGAGCGTGCGGCGGATCTGCCTCGTCGCTGAAACTGATTGATGCGTCGGTTGTGCTTGGTCTGTGCGAACACCGGCTCGACCATCGCCTTGCGTCTTCGGTAGAGCCCGCCGCCATAGTCGGTCGCGAGTGCCTCGCGCATCGATGTGTAGCGCCCGCCGTCCCATCCCGGCCTCGGCGTATTGCGCTTGCCGGCGTCGGGCGGGATCAGCACCTGGACATGCTCGTTGGCGATGACGTTGTCCATCTGCTCCTCATTCCAATAGCCCGAGTCGGCAACCGCGACTCCGGGAGTCTCTGTCACACCAATAGCCTCGAGCTCGCGCTTCGTGGCTTTGACCATCGGCTCGAGATGACCGAAGTCCGGAGAGCTCGCGGTTACCTCGGCGGCAACCACGATCTGAAACTCGTTCACGACCGCCTGAGCGTTATAGCCCTGGGTGTAGCTGCGCGGGGTCTTCACGTTGCGCGAGTCAAGATCAGTCGTGTTGATCTTCCCGGCGGGGGTCTCGGGCGGCTCGAATGGCTTCGGTGGGTGGCCGAGCCTTCGGCCCTGTTTGTCGCGTCCGTGCGCGCGGTAGTACTCATACGCGTCGTTCGCGGTCCGTTCGACCGCGAGGTCTTGCTGAAGGCGTCGCTCTGCCTCGAGCAACCGCTCGGGGCGTGAGCGGGGGATCGGCTTTGCCTCACGGCGGCGATGCTCGTCGAGCTGGTGGCGAGCCTCGCGCAACCATCCGTCGCGGCCCTGAATCCGGGCGACGATCACCTCTGAGTCAAGCTCGATCTCAACGCCGGGACCCTCGGCCTCGGCCTCATCGGCCGCCTCGGTCTTGGCGCTCTCGCTCTCGGCGCGCTCTGCCTCGAGCTTTTGCTTCGCCTCTTTCAGAGCGGCTCGACGTCCCTCCCTGGTCTGAAGGTGCTCGGGCAGCTCATCGCCGCGTGCCTCCCCATATAGCTCGTCCTCGGCCGCGTCTATCTCTGAGGCCTCCTTGAGGATCTGCTTGGCGAGCTGCTCGTAGTCGAGGTTCGAGTGATGGGAGGCGTTGGCATGGATCTTCGTTCCGTCGATAGCGATCACCCCGACCTTCACGAGGCCCGCCTGCTTGCACAACCCAAGCACAGAGCTGAACAGCTTCCCCAGCGCGTCCTCGTGGCGGGCGCGGAACCTCGCGATCGTCGCGTGATCGGTCTGCTGGGCGGCGATCACCCGGTAGGCGACATCCTCCACGCACTTGCGCTCGATCCCCCGCGATGAGCGTTCACCCCTCGCATAGGCGTAGAGCAGAAGCGACACCATCATCGACGGCTCAAACGCCGCCCGCCCCCAACCGTCTACGCGGTAGGCAGCGAAGAACGCGGCGAGATCCATCTCTTTGACTGAGGCCAGTACGAACCACGCCAGGTGGTCCTCCGGCAGCCAATCACGCGGGTCTGGGGGCATCAGGAACGGCTGCTCACGATCGCACGCCAAGAAGTTCATAGCCATGCCCTGAAGTGTCTTAATCTGCTCGGACGGACTCCCCGGTTTGTGCGACACCCAGCGCGAAAAGCAGGCGCCGCCCGCGTCGCCAGCGAGACGCCTGAGTTGCGAGGCTCAAACGAGACCCCTGTCATCCCAAGGCAACCGTCCGCAAGGACTCGCCGGGTCCACACGCTCCAGACATCTGGTCGCGTCCACATCACAAGGGCGGCCAGGCCGCGGCGTCACGCGTGCGTCTCTTGCGGCTGCGCTTTGCGCGACATCGCGCGCGACATGAGCCTCGCGACCCCGGGGGCGCGGCGGGCGAGGCGCAGGGCGGTGCGGTCGCTCCTCGTGACCAGTGTCGAGTTCGGGGCAAGCGGATTGCCTGGACCGATCGCCACCGTTGCCGCATCATGCCCACCAGCAACTGCGAGCAGCTGCCATTCGCCGGGGACGCCCTTGAGGCTATGGAGGCCGCGATCATCAAAGCGCAGACCTGACCCGGCGACGAGGTCCCTCACCGTGCTCGACACGAGCACCTCACCGGCGCGCGCCATCGCGGCGATGCGTGCCCCGAGATGCACGGCGATGCCGCGAACGTCATCGCCGGCAAGCACGATCTCGCCGGTGTGAACTCCGGCTCGGACTTCCAGGCCGATAGCCCGCACGGCCGCGGTGATCTCCTCGGCACACCTGATGGCCCGTGTCGGTCCGTCGAACGTGGCGAGAAACCCGTCGCCGGCCGTGTTTACCTCGCGGCCGCCGTAGCGCGAGATGAGCGCACGGACCCGACCGTGGTGTGCCTCAAGGAGCTCGGACCAGCGCTGATCGCCGAGCTCTGCCGCCCGCAGGGTAGAGCCCGCGATGTCCGTGAACAGCACGGTCGCGAGGACGCGGTCGGGCTCAGCGCCTCGTCGGCCGCCGGTGAGGAACTGCTCGACCTCATCTAAGACGGCATCGCTGTCGCCGACCCAGGGCATGTGGTCGTTCCCCGCCAGCTCGACGAACCTCGCTCCGGGCACGTGCTCGGCGACATAGCGCCCGAACTCGACTGGGACCAGGTCGTCGGTGCGGTGCAGCACAAGCGTCGGCACACCGATCACCGGTAAGATCTGGGTGACGTCGACCTCGGTGTTGAACTGGTCCAGCGCGAGGACCATCGTCGGGCTTGCAGCCGCTCGCTCGAACATGCCGAGCATCCTCAGTGCATTGACGCCGCTGCCGAGGCTGGGCATGAACATCGCGAGCGCCTCGCCCTCGCCCCAGTGGTTTTCAAGGGCGTCAATCCAGGGCGCACGGACCTCCTCGACGCTCTCATGCATCTCCCAAAAGTACTGGGGAGCCGGCAGCAACTTGGCAAACGAGCCGAAGGTGATCAAGGCCGTCGTGCGCTCCGGGTAGGTCGCGGCGAACAACAGGCTCATCGGTCCGCCCTCGGACAGCCCGAAAAGCGCCGCCCGCTGCGAGCCGCACGCGTCGAGCACTGCGCGGACGTCCTCCATACGTTCCTCAAGCGTCGCCGCGCCGGAGACCGGGTCTGACAGGCCCGTGCCGCGCTTGTCAAACAGGATCAGGCGCGAGAACGACGCCAGGCGGCTGAAGAACGCGGCGGTCTCGGGTGCTGCCCAGTAGAGATCCAGGTGCGAGACGAAGGGCGGTATGAACAGAAGGTCAAGTGGCCCATCGCCGATGACCTGGTAGGCGATGTTCACATCGCCGTTGCGCGCATAGTTCGTCTTGGCCTGGATCATGCTCGCCGACCTCCTCCCCCTCGCGACTGAGGCTACTCCTACGGCCCGGCTCAAACGCGAGCGCAGCGCGATGGACGCCACGGCGGCGCGCTGGCTACAGGCTTGGACGATCTCCGCTTGCCTCGGCTCACAGCGGCGGCTGGCTCCTGCTTCCGCCCGGACGCGGGCGCCTCGCCAGCCACCGACGAGAGTGGCGCATCGAACGACTGGGAGCACGGACGCGCGTCAACGGCGAGACCGCTGGATTGCGCCGAGTAAGCAGTCGTCTCGCTGTCCTGGGTCGACGCGCTTTGTCGTCGTCCGCCAGGGGGCGTGGGGTCAGCTGAAGCGCGGACGCTCGCTCGGGCTCGCGAAGCGAAGTCGCGATCGTCGTGGATACTTGAGCGCTGATGCCTGACGAGTCCACGACCGTTGGTCCGGTCGAGCTTATGCTGAGTTTCGTTCGGGCGTTTGATCGAAGTGATCTGGACGCGCAGATGAGTCTGCTTGCACGCGATGCCGTCTGGGAGGGAACTGGAGTTGGGTGCCACCTTTGCGGGCGTGGCGGCGATTCGTGAGTTCCTGGAAGAGTGGCGCGGACGGTATGAGGACTACCAGGCCGAGCTGGTCGAGGCTCTCGACCTCGGTAGCGGCGTCGGGTTTGCCGTGAGCCGCGAGAACGTGCGCCTGGTCGGCAGCATGGTTGACGCTCGCTTGCAGGAGGTCTGGACCTACACCTTTGCGTGCGTCGATGGCGTGGTGACCCGCGTGACTGCCTCATCGAAAATTGATGAGGCCCGTGCTGCCGCCGAACACGTCGCGCGGGAGCTGGCGGATGGCTGAGGAGGCTGTGACCCCCGGCCTGCGATGCCGACGGAGGGGCCATGACAGTTAGTCGGGAGATGGCGACGGCGTTCGTCGAGGGCTACGGGCGAACGTGGGGGAGCTGGGATTTCGACGGCTTCGTCGACCTGTTTAGCGACGACGTCGTCTACGTGGAGCACCCTGTTGATGAGACCGTTGTCGGGCGGGAAGCGATTGGACGCTACATCCGCAGGGAGCAGGCCGAAGCTGGCACGGTTAGCGTCCGTATGGGCAGCAGACCGATAGTCGAAGGCAACCAAGTCGTGGCCGAGTTCTGGACCACTATGAGCAACCGTGAGGGTGAGATGGAGGGGACGCTCATCGGGTGCTTCATCGCCCAGCTCGACCCGACGACCGGGCGATGCACGCATTTTCGCCAGTACTGGTTTGAAGTTGAGGGGCACGTCAGCACCTTCAAGGGCTGGGGCGAGTAGCTGGGCGATGGCGGTCACGACCTTCTCCGAGATCGATGAGGGCCCGGCTGCCGCCGAACGCCTCGCAGAGGAGCGGGGTGGCAGATGCCTAACGTGGTTGGACCCCAACTTGCCAGACTCGGCCCACCATCGCCCTTACGGCGGTGCTTGAGCTACCCCGCAGCGCGAGGCGACAAGTACCGGCCCACTGTGGTTTCCTACCTCATACGACGGCCCGTTTCCGGCGGTCGTCTCAAGGCCTAAACGGGAGGCGCTAATGAGCGCGATAGAGATTGACGAGGCCAAGCTCGAAGCCTTTATGGGGCAGGCGGTAACCGACATGGGGGCGATCATCAGTGCGCCGCTCATGTTGATCGGCGAGAAGCTCGGCCTGTACAAAGCGATGGCCCACGCCGGGCCACTGACCTCACAGGAGGTCGCGGAGCGCTCTGGCGCGGCTGAGCGCTACGTTCGCGAGTGGCTTGGAAACCAGGC
>Ga0182024_10000991_pt1 | contig 73758 bp, 59 predicted proteins | sample P32metaG_FD_120480 | JGI IMG/M metagenome (GOLD analysis project Ga0182024, IMG submission 120480) | Permafrost microbial communities from Stordalen Mire, Sweden - P3-2 metaG (Illumina Assembly) | ecosystem: Environmental > Terrestrial > Soil > Wetlands > Permafrost | place: Sweden: Stordalen...
CTCCGCATCTGTTGTTACGCTCACCGAAGCGAACCCTTGCTCGCTCAATAGCAGCATTCGGGCATCAACAGCATCGCCCTGCTGCATCCGCGGTAACGAACTCACTGCGACAGGCCACTAGCAATTGGCATTTATCCTATCTCGCTTGGATACCCAGGAAAGTCTTGAATGTCTTCCGAGTTGTTCAGACGAAGCATGCTCGCCTGCTAGATTGCGGGCACGCTAATTGCTAATTACGGGTCCTGCTAACCCGATGTCTTGCGGTAGCCCCCCAGTACAGGCCGTGGAAAGTAGGGAAGAGGCTTCGAGTGGATGATGGCTTGCGGGTTGGTCTCGACCAAGGCTTCCGCGACTTCGCCACCACAGATTTCCGCGACAGCATCGCGAGCTTTGGAGAGCACGGGGATCCGCCTCTCGGTGTCGTGAGCGTCAGTGGCGAGCACATGCACGGCGTCATGCTCCAGCAGCCAGGTGGCGGCGCGGCGGACGCGCTCTCCCCAGAATCCTGTAAGAGCCGATCCGGTCACCTGGATCACGCAACCCTGCTCGGCCCACTCCACCACGCGCTGTGGGCTTTCGCGCAGTATCGGGTTGCGTTCGGGATGAGTAATGACGGAGGTGATGCCACGGTCGCCGAGTTGCGTGAAGCAGTCGGTGATTTGTTGCGGCACTCCGTAATTGCTGAGCTCGACCAGCATGTAGTGCGAACCCTCAATCGAGTAGTGCGCGGGATTGGCCAGCACGAGCTGCAGATTATCGTAAGAGAGATGGAAGTCGGAGCCCAAGCTTAGCGTGATCGTATCGCCGACCTGTTGTTGCAGTTGGGCGAGCAGTCCCTGAAGATGCGCGCGATCGTAGGGGTAGCGGTCGTTGGCATGCGGAGTGGCGACCTGATGCGTGATGCCGTCGGCGGCGGCCATGCGGCACATGGCGACGGACATCTCCCAGGACTTGGAGCCGTCGTCTACTTCCGGAAGGATGTGGGAATGAATGTCGACCACGATTGTAGAAACCCGAGTACACGCCGCGGGTTGCGTCTCATTCGATTTAAGCAGATTCGCGTGGAAAGAGAAAGTGGAGTGCTTTGTCGTCGCGGATAGTGACAACTTTCTGGGCGTTTCACCAGATCGTCGGGACGGCCTTTGACTTGCGGATCTCACGATCAGCTGTAATCAAGGTGAGATCCTGGATAAGCGCGGTTGCTCCAATCACGCGGTCTATCGGATCTCTGGGATAGTTTGCCGGCAGCGCGAATGCCCGCATTGCAATCCTAGGGGTGATGGGCAGGATGACAAAGAGGCGTTCAACCTCCGATAGAACCCTTTCGACATCCGGAATTAGTTTGATTCGTCCATGACTCGCCAGCCGGGCGATTTCAACCAGTGAAATGCCGGCAACTGCCAATCCGCGATCTTGACTGCGTGCATCCTCGATGGCAGCGTGGGCCGCTTTTGATATCCGCTCGTAATCTTGCGCAAGCCAGATCACTACGTGCGTGTCGAGCAGGATCAATAAAGATCGCCCCATTCCTCGGGGCTGAATGCCGGGGAGACAATGTCGCCCTTGATCTCGATTTTGCCTTTGCCTTTGAGGAAGCCGAAGATATCATCCTTCTCTTTCTCGACAGGGACGAGCTTCGCCACCGGTTTGCCGCGTTTGGTGATCAGCACAGCCTGGCGTTTCGACTGAACTTCATCCATGACCTTCAGGCAATGGACTTTGAATGCGCCTGCCGCCATTGTTTTCACGGGAAACATCCTTTCGATCATGGTCATTATACCATGGTCATCTTTCCGCATACTCTCTCCGAGGTACCCACTACCGCACAGCGCACTTCCAGAGATAGAGGCACTTGATCGATCGGATTCTCACAGCCGTCGAGGTGGATGCGGGGTCGCAGAGACAAAAATGTTCCGCTGCGACCGTTATACGGGTTTGCGGGAGCCCCTGCGGATCGGTTGATTGCGGCTCCTGCTCGATCATCGCTGGCGATGAAAATGCAGAGCAGCAGTCGCTTCCCTCAATTTGCTTGAACTCATATACAAGTGTGTAAGATCAAAGGGACGCTGCACGGCACTCGAAATGCGATTGCGTAGCACTGTCGAGGGCGGCTTGTTTGAGCATTGGATGGCCGCTCTCCACAACCGCTTCTGAGGTTCCATCGGGGCGGACCGTAACAGCAACTTTGACCTCCCCATAGATGTTCGCTTGCCTCGCCAACGGCGGATATACGAGCTTGGACAGGCTGACCAGAATGGCGTCGCCCTTCGTAATGTCAGCGTTCGAGCCGAGCGGTGCTGCACCTTGTGCGGAAACATCCGCCCAGGAATGTGCGGCTATGTATAAGAGGATGATAACTTCGATGCTACGTTTCACGATACCTCGGCCAGTCAACGGACGGTCACCCGTTGCCATATTTCTCGCGAATGAACTCCGCAATCGCCGCGTAGGCCTTCGTCAACGTCTTTTCATCCGGCAAGAACACGATGCGAAAATGCTGGGTACCGGGCTTCTGGCCGAAGCCCGACCCGTGGACGACCATCACGTGTTTCTGGCGGATTAATTCTTTTACGAAGACTTCGTCGCTCTCGGGAATGTCGATGCGCGGGAAGGCGTAGAAAGCGCCGCGCGGCGCAACGCAGCTTACGCGCGGCGTGGCCTCGCACCACTTCTGGGTGAGATCGCGGCGGGAGCGCAGTTTGCGTTGCACTTCGATGAGATGGTCTTGTGGCCCTTCGAGCGCTGGCTTGATGGCGTATTGCTCGGGATGGTTGGCGCAGAGGCGCGCGCGCAGCAGTCGGTGAATGCCTTCGGTGTAGGGCCTGATCGCGGCGGCGTTGCCGGAGACGATGCCCCATCCGATGCGCCATCCGGGGACTAGATAGTTCTTCGACATTCCGCCGAAGGTGATGCAGGGCACGTCCGGCGCAACGGCGGCGAAGGCGATGTGCGGCGTGGCGTTTCCTTGCGAATCGTAATCGAGAATCAGCTTGTCGTAGATTTCGTCGGAGAAGACGACCAGGTTATGGCGTCGGGCGAGGTCGGCGATTTGCTCCAGCATTTGCCGCGAGCACAGAGATCCCGTGGGATTGTTGGGATTGATCAGCACGATGGCGCGCGTGCGCGGCGTTAGCTTGCGCTCGATGTCGGCGAGTTCGGGCTGCCAGGCGTCGTCTTCATTCAGGTCGTAGGCGTTGAGCGCCATACCGAGCTTGCACAGGACGGCCGAGTACAGCGGGTAGTCGGGCTTCGGGGTGAGAATATCCTCGCCGGGATTGACCAGAGCGCTGATGCAGAGATCGACGGTTTCGCTTACGCCGGAGGTTACAAAGACATCCTGCACGGTGGTGATGCCTTTGCGCGCGGCTTCGCCGCGAATCGCTTCGAGCGCTTCTGGAATGCCGGGAGATGACGCGTAGCCGTTCTTGCCGTCACGCATGGCTTTGTAGGCAGCTTCGATAATGTGCGGCGGAGTCTGGAAATCGAAGTTGAGCGGGTCGCCTACATTCAGCGGGAGAACTTTGTGTCCCCGCTTGATGACTTCGTCGGCGACGCAGGCGAGGTCGCGGATGGCATAGCGTACGTTGTCGAGACGCTTGGCGGCGGTTACTTCTCGGACTTGGGTGGTGGGCATGGAAGTCAAAACCTTAAACACGGGGGTCACAGGGTCACACGGGGTAATTCTAACCGGATTGCCTTACCCAGTGTTCCCCTTGTGTCCTCTGTGTTAAAGGTTGCTAGTCCGCCCGGTCGATCTGGGCTTTCTGCAGCTTGTCTGAATAATCGACGTAGACGGACTTCCACTCGGTGTAAAAATCTATCGCGCCGATGCCGCCCTCGCGGTGGCCGTTGCCGGTGGCCTTAGTGCCGCCGAAGGGCAGGTGCACTTCGGCGCCGATGGTCGGAGCGTTGATGTAGGTGATGCCGGCGTAGAGGTCGCGAATGGCGGCGAAGGCTTTGTTCACGTCTTTGGTGTAGAGAGCGGAGGACAACCCATACTCGATGCCGTTGGCGATCTCGATCGCATCTTCGAGATCGTCGCAGGGAATGATGGAAACGACGGGGCCGAAGATTTCTTCCTGCGCGATGCGCATCTTTGGGTCGACATCGGTGAAGACAGTCGGTTCCATGAACCAGCCGTGCTGATATTCGCCTTGGTTGAGGCGATTGCCGCCGCAGAGCAGCTTCGCGCCTTCGTTCTTGCCGATCTCGACATAACTCAAGTCAGTCTGAAGTTGCTTCTCGTTGATCGCCGGCCCCATCTCGGTGGTCTCGTCGAGGCCGTTGCCGACTTTCAGCTTCTTCGCGCGCGCGACATATCTTTCGATGAACTCGCGGTAGACGCCCTTCTGCACGATGATGCGGCTGGTCGCGGTGCAACGCTGGCCGGTGGTGCCGAATCCGCCCCAGAGGCCGCCTTCGATCGCGAGGTCGAGGTTGGCGTCGTCGAGCACGATCATGGGATTCTTGCCGCCCAGTTCTAAAGAACAGTGCTTGAAACTCTTGGCTGCGATGCCGCCGATGATGCGGCCGACGGCGGATGATCCGGTGAGCGAGATGGCGCGCACGTCGGCGTGCTCGGCGAGCGGCGTGCCAACTTCGGGGCCGTATCCGGCGACGATGTTGATTGCGCCTTTGGGTAGGCCGGCGTCAGTGAGGGCGCGGACCAGATTAAACGTGGAGAGTGGAGTATCCTGCGCGGGCTTGATGACGCAGGTGTTGCCGCAGACGATCGCAGGCAGCAGTTTCCACGAGGAAATCGCCATGGGGAAATTCCAGGGCGTGATCATGCCGCAGACGCCGATGGGCTGGCGCACGGCCATGGCGAACTTGTTCGGCATCTCGGAGGGGACGGTGGGACCGAAGAGGCGGCGTCCTTCGCCCGCGTTGTAGTAGGCGGCGTCGATGGCTTCCTGGACGTCGCCACGGGTTTCGGCGAGCACCTTGCCCATTTCGCGGGTCATCTCGCGGGCGTATTCCTCTTTGCGCTCGATCAGGATTTCTGCGGCGCGGAAAACTACTTCGGCGCGGCGCGGCGCCGGGACTAGACGCCATTTGGTGAAGGCACGCTTGGCTGCCTCGACGGCGGCGTCTACGTCGGCCTTGGCAGATTTCTGGAAGATGCCTACTACATCGCGGGTGTCGGCGGGATTGCGGTCCTCGAAGGTTTCTCCGGTCGAGGATTCGACCCACTCGCCGTCGATGAAGTTCTTGAATACTTTGGTCGGGTTGTAGCCCAGGATGGCTGGGGAAGCTAGGGTGTCGGTGGCCATGAGTGCTCCTCGTTGCTTATGAATGCCTGGATATTGATGCTACAGGGGGTGGGGAAGGTGCGGCAAGGCTGGAGCGGCCAGCTTCTGGCCGGCGGGTTCCCTTCTCGGGAGCAGGAAAGCAGGAATGGCAACGAGTTGAGGAGCGTGACGAAGTCAGATACCAATATTCACGCCACGCAGGCCGTCTTTGTAGGCTTCGAGGGCTTCGGTGTATTTGGTGTGGGCGTCGTGTTCCAGGAAATGGGCGGCGTCCCATTTCTCCCAGGCGATCATAGAGTGGTCGGGAGTGGCTAGCGCTTCCTCGGCGCGAATGGTCTCGACCCATTCATCGGTCGCTTTCTTGTAGGCAAGGCGTAGTTGATCGAGGTCGGCTGGGCTCATGGCTTGGAGAGTAATGCTGCGCTGCGGGCTGGTCAATTGGATGGGGTGAAATTCACGGAGAATTAACACAGAGGGTCAGGCGAAGCCCTTTCGGTTTGTGCTCTACCCGGGAGCAGTGGTGGCGCGGGCGGACAGCAGATTCCCGCTCCTCGGAATGACAAGGTTGAGAGAGTCGCTGACGTGTCGGCACGGCTGAAGCCGCGCCCTTTCAAAACCAAGAAACTCACTGCCCCGCCGACTTCGGGAGGCCTCGTGCTGCGTCGAATTCTTCCGCCATCCAGTGTTGCAACGCGGTCATGTTCTGGGGGCGGCCCAGGAAATTCTTTACCAGGTCATTCGCCGACATCGAACCGCCTGGCTCCAGCACTACGCGCCGATACTTCATGGGGGCATCGCCGGCCAGCAGGTTTTGATGGTCGAACTGGAGGAAGAAATCTTCGGCGATCACTTTGTCGAAGAGGTAGGTGTAGTAGGCGCTGGAGTAGCCGCCGAGGTGTCCGAAGGAGGCCCACTGATGGGTTTCGGGAAGTGGAGTGAAGAGAGTGTAGCGGCGGTTGGCTTCGTTGGTGACGGTGTCGAGGTTCACGTCCTCGGGCTTGGTTTTGTAGATGTTGTAGGAGATGGCTGTTAGTGCGTTCTGGCGGGAGGTCCAGGCGCCGCGTCCGAAGGCGTTGGCGCGGTTCATGCGGGCTACGAGTTCGGCAGGGATGGGCTCGCCGGTTTTGTAGTGGCGGGCGAACTTAGCCAGGACTTGCGGACTGGCAATCCACTCTTCCAGCATTTGCGACGGAGCCTCCACGAAATCGGATTCCATGCTGATGCCGCTGATGCCGGCCCACTGCTGCCGGCCCCCCAGGATGTGATGCATGAGGTGGCCGAACTCGTGGAAGAAAGTCTGGACATCGCCATAGTCCATTAGCCCGGGGTCGGTGGCGGTGGGCACCGGAAAGTTGCAGACGAGGATGGCTTCGGGCAGTTGCTTGCCGCGGATGCCGTCCAGTACCGGAACCATTTCGGCGTGGCTGAACTTGCCGGGGCGCGGATGCATGTCGAGATAGAAGCGGCCGATGGGCTGGTTGTGGTCGATGACGATCCAGGTTTCGACGGAGGGATCCCAGGAGGGGACGTTTTGCTCTTGCTGGAAGCTGACGTGGAAGAGTTCGGCGGCGGTGTCGAGGATACCTTGCTTCACTTCCATGAATGGGAAGTATGGGCGCACGGATTGAGAATCAAAATCGTAGCGGGAGCGGCGAACCGATTCGGAGAGATACGCGCGCTCGTAGTCCCAGATTTCTTTCGCGCCGGGAGTGGTTTTCTGTTTTTCGGCAAGCAGCATCTCGAATTCGCGCTGGGCCAGAGGACGGGAAGCTGCGTTAACCTGCTCGATGAAGTCGGCGATGCTATGGCCTTTGGCAATCATCTTGTCGGCGGCGTTGAAATCGGCCCAGTTGGAAAAGCCGAGGATGGTGGCGATTTCGTAGCGCGTCCTTAATAGGCTGGTTAGGACTTCCTGATTCTTAGGGTAGGCGCGGGTGTTGAACGCGAGGGTCAGTCGGCGGCGCAGGGAATCACTCTTGGCGAAGTTGAAGACGGGAAGGGCGTCCGGATAATTGGTGGTGATGAGGATCTTGCCGTCGGCTTCGGGCTTGTGGCGGTCGATGTAGTCCTGGGGAAGGCCGTCGAGTTCGGAGGGATCGGCCTCGACTGTTTTCTGGCCGTCGGAAATATTGCGATCGAACATGGACTGCTGTTCGGTGGCCTGGTCGCTTAATTTCTTGAGGCGGGCGCGGGTGGCGTCGTCCTTGTCGACGCCGGCGAGACGGAATTGTAGAAGCTGGCGCTGGACGTAATAGCGCGTGGCTGAATCGGCTTTGGAGAGATCGAGCGCTGCAAGAGCGTTGTAAACATCGTGATTAAGAGCGATGGCGGTCTGTGCTGCGCTTGCCTTGGTGAGCATGGCCGTGGCGTGGTCGCGGAAGGTGGCGTCGGGATGGACCTGCTCCATTAATCCGGCGAAGTATCCAGCAGTGTTGTTCTGGCGGACGGCCTCGTCGAAGGGGATGAGCGTGTTTTCAATGGTACGCGCGCCTTTCGCGGCCAGCAGTGTATCGATGGCGCGCTGGCCGGCGGCCAGGAGGTCTGTCTCGATTTTTTCGAAGGCGGCTACGTCCGGCCTGGAGGCCCAGATTGTGGACTGGGACACAGTGACGCTCTGGGTGGAAACTACGGCAGCCAAAAGCAAAGGGAGACAGAGCAAGATTGCCAGACGTGCTAGCAGCATGAAAGAGCCTCGTGGAGGATTTGGGGTGGAACGATTTCGAATCGATCTTGAGGTGCAAGGAAATTGTTGATGACGGTGTGTTGCGATGTCAAGCGTGAGGCGGGGAAAGGTTGTAGGAGTGGAGGACAGCATGATGTTTTTGAGACGCGCCGGGCGAATAAGGGTTAGCGTCGCCGCACAACGCCCCCGGCTCCGACGTTGTGCTCAGCGGCCGGGCTTGGCTCGGCGGGCAGCCCCTTCGACTCTGCTCAGGGCAAGCTGTTGCCTCACGTGAATCTTGATCCGTTACACGAATTTCCGCATAAAGCCGGTTAGTTCCAGCGCTTTATCTGCGGCCAGATTTGGGCCAGGGTGCCGAATTTCGGACCGCGGCAGATGTAGACTGCGATTTCTTTTTCCAGCGCGTAGGGATTATCGGCGGAATCTCCGATGTAGTCGACGTGCTGCCAGAGATCTTCGAGGCGTTGACGGGTATCGTCTAGAACGATCATGCAATTGCCGGAATAACCGCGCGGGCCCCAGAGAAACCAGGTTTGGTGGCCGCTGAGCGCTGGCGGCAGGCCGTACTTGCGGCCAAGGAAGTCGATCGCACCGGCCTGGCCGTAGTCCTGCGCGAAGATTCCGCAATTTTTGTCGCGGCGCTCTTCGGGAGTCAGCTGATTCCACGCAACCGCTGTTTCGGCGACAATTTCCTCCCACCCAAATTGATCGGCGTACCACTGCGGCAGCGGGGCGCGGGCGTGATTGTGTTCCATCACCGGCAGTTTAAAGGCAAGGGTCTTCGTATAAGCCTGAAAGTGGTCCGGGGACAGCACTGGGACCGTGATGGGAACAAGATGGATTCCATCGGCAAGAAGAATGACGACAATGACTGGCTTCAGCCACGCATAGCGCGGACGTGACTCCTGCGAACGTCTTTTCGAGCTTTCGATTGCGGATTCGATGATCACAGCGCCGGCGGCGAGCAGCATGGGATAGACGGGAGCGAGGTAGTAGTTTTTTCCGTGAAGGACGAACAGGACGGCGAAGCAAACGAGATAACACCATCCAAGAAAGCGATACGGCTTGAGGCGCTGGGAGAACAGCAACGCGAACAAGCCAGTCAGCCAGATCGGAGCGGTGAAAGGATGGACAAGCAATGTCTGCTCGAAGAAATATCGGGAAAAGGGAAGGACAACGTCGCGGCCTTCGGCGGGGATATTGTGCATCAATTGCAGAAATGGCCAATCGTAGTGAATGTTCCAGAGCAGGTTGGGGAGAAAGATGAGAAACGCGGCCACGCCGCCGATCCAGATCCACGGATTGAGAAACGTGCGGCGCTGCGCTGTGAGCAGCAGGCCGACAACGATGCCGAAGCCGAATAAGGCGATGGTGTATTTCTCCTCCATCCCGAGGCCAGCGATGATGCCGAACCAGAGCCAGTAGCGAGGGTTGGCGCGTTTGATGGCCAGGGTGGCGAAGTAGGCGCAGCCCATCCAGAGATTGGGTTCGAGGCAGTTGGTGCCGAGCAGTCCGCCGTTGGAGAGATATTGCGGTGCAATCACGACGGTGATTGCGCTGAGGAGCAGGGCAAAGCGGCGTCCTCCGAATTCGCGAGCCAGGACGGCGGTTTGTACGACTAGTAGAGACGAAGCCAGGGCTGGAATGAAGCGAATGCTGCGAAGGGAATCTCCGAGGACTGCGCGGCAGATGTGGATCAGAAATGGAATGAGCGGCGGCTGGTCGACGTATCCCCAGCCAAGGTGGTCGCCGCAGGAGATGTAGTCGAATTCATCGCGAAAGTAGCCGTAGCGGTTGTTGAAATAGATGTGAAAGAGGAGTTTGGCAAGAGCGATGACGCAGACGATCGCCATGCCTCCGGCGAGGAATGATTGGTGGCGGCGGCTGGTCGAGGCTGGAGTCGAGGACGTGCTTGCCATGAAGGTAGTAAGGATAGCGGAAGGGCGGGGATCTGTCATGAAGCGGATCAAGAAGCCAAAACGATGTGCGGAATTTGCCTCAAACGAAGGTAACGTTCCTAGTTGATTACTCATTTTTAGTGCCGATAGGCTTGTGGTAACGTTGAAATTACCGCATATTCAATAAGTTTGAATAAGGTTTTAGTCCACGTGTCTTCGCCGACTCGCAAACCGGGCATCCACATTGCGTGGAAGACGGTCACATACCGCAGTGTGGCCCTGCTGATCATTGGGGGCTTCGCGGTTGTGTTGATAGCGATACGACTGACCTTCCCGCAATTCTCGGAGAGCAGCATCAAGGCGGCCGGAAGCGTAGCCGACAAAGCTCTGGAGCGCGTCGCTGGGATGGCTCCGGCGGCGGGTCATGGCGCATCCACGGCACAGCAGGCCCACTTTACGGCGCTCGATGGCACTGTGCGGGTGAAGAAGGGCAACGGCAATACCTGGGTGGGGGCGGACTACAACATTCCTTTGGAAAAGGGCGATGTGGTGCAGACCGGCTCGGAGGGTATGGCGAAAGTGGTATTCAACGACGGCACCAGCTATACCGTGAAACAGGATTCGCTGATCGTGATTGAGGAGAATTCGTCCAACGATCAGCAGCAGACGAATGTGGCTGTAGCGGTGAGCACGGGAACCGTGGATCTTTCGACGGCAACTTATTCGCAGGGATCGAAATCGCAGGTGATCGTGGCGGGCGCTACGGCATCGCTGGCTCCGGAGTCGGCGGCGCAGGTGCATAACGATCCCAAGGGGGATCAGCACGAGATCCTGATGAAGAAGGGCGCGGGCGAGGTTACACGAAACGGAGAAACCGTGCAGCTGGCGAATTGGGAAAGAGTGAGCTTTCAGGCGGCAGAGACGCACATGGACAAGGACAAAGGGACGGGACCGCCGACGCCGATTTCTCCAGCGAACATGGCTCCAATCTTTACTTCCGGAGAGACGACGAAGGATGTGGAGTTTTCCTGGACGGCGATGGCGAACGCAACCAGTTACCGGCTGCGGATCTCAAGAAATCCATACTTTTCCTCTACCCTGGTTGACAAGAAGGTGAACACGGCGGATGTTACGGTCACAAGCTTGGGTGAAGGGGCATATTACTGGGCAGTGCAGTCGTACGACGCGTCGGGTAAAGAATCGTTGGAGAGCGAGAAGAACCGTTTCACCATTATTCCCAAAGGAAAGCAGACGGCAGCTATTGACCTGGAACTGGATCCATTCATTCAGCATGGCCACATTATTGAGGTAACCGGGAAGACGCAGGTAGGAGCCCGGGTGATGGTGAATGGGCGGGAGGTTCCGATGTTTTCAGCCGATGGGACGTTCCATTACTTCACGCCGCCGTTGACGCAGGGTGAAGCCGTGATTACGGTGACCGCGCAGACGGCGCAGGGTGGAGTGAATACGCAGCAGAAGAAGATCATCATTCAGTAGTTGGGTAAGTGCAGAGTGACAAACAAGCAGAACTGGGTTCCGGACGAAAGTACAAGGAACCTTCGGTCCCGGCAGGATGGTTGAGCCTCTCATAGACTATAGAGAGGGAAGCAGCCGAGCCGGACCGCGCAAATCGGGTTCGCCCGGAGACGGTGCGATCAACTGGGTGCGATCAACACTGGGGCGATCAAGGTAGATCGCGAGAAGAGTTCGCTCATGTCAAATAACGGATTTCATTCATCACGTTCTCACAACCTCAGGTCGCTATTCAGCATGTTCTCCAGCGACCTGGCCATCGATCTGGGCACGGCCAACACTCTGGTCTACGCGCGCGGCAAGGGCATCGTGGTCAACGAACCGTCCATTGTCGCGATTAACAAGAACACGGGCGAAGTTGAGGCCGTGGGCAAAGAGGCGAAAGAGATGCTGGGCCGCACGCCGGGGAACATCGTCGCCATCAAGCCCATGAAGGACGGTGTGATCGCCGACTTCAAGGTCACGGAGAAGATGCTGAACTACTTCATTCAGAAGGCGCACAACCGGAAAATGCTGGTGCATCCGCGCATCGTGATTGGAGTGCCGTCCGAAATTACGCAGGTGGAGAAGCGCGCGGTTATGGACTCGGCGTATCGCGCCAAGGCCAGCGAAGTGCATCTGGTGGAGCAAGCCATGGTGGCGGCGATCGGAGCCGGGCTGCCGATCACGGAGCCGAGCGGCAATATGGTGGTCGACATCGGTGGCGGGACGACGGACATTGCAGTGATTTCGCTGAGCGGCATTGTCTACTCGCGTTCAGTGCGGATGGCTGGAAACCAGATGGACGAAGCCATCATGAATTATTTGAAGCGGAAATATAACCTGCTGATCGGTGAGCGCACCGCCGAGCAGATTAAGATGGAAATTGGCTCGGCGCATCAGCTCGACAAGCCGATGACCATGGAAATCAAAGGGCGCAACCTGATCGAAGGCGTGCCGAAGACGATCACCGTGGATGACGGCGAGATTCGCGAGGCGCTGAGCGAGTGCGTATCGACGATCATGAATGCGATTCGAGTGGCTCTCGAACGCACGCCGCCAGAACTTTCGGCCGACATCAGCGATCGCGGCATCGTGCTGACTGGCGGCGGGGCCTTGTTGAAGAATCTGGACAAGCGCATTCGCGAAGAAACCGGCTTGCCAGTTTCGATTGCTGACGATCCGCTGTGCAGCGTGGTGCTGGGCACGGGCAAGATGCTGAGCGACTTCAAGCTGTTGCGAAAGATCTCGATAGAATAGCAGTGGTCAGTGGCCGGTGATCAGTGGCCAGTTGAAACCTGCTGGATGTGTCCCTTTCGTTTTTCGACGGATCATCGATCGCTGGCCACTGATCACTGGCCACTGGCCACTGCATTATGGAATCCGTACTCGGCCGTTACCGCAATCTCACTATCCTCGTAGGCGTACTGTTTCTGCAGGTGCTCGGGCTGGCGGTGCAGGTGAAGCGCAGTGCGGATGAGCAGAGTACGCGGCTGATCCGGGTCTGGGCGGTGGATTTAATAACTCCTTTCGAACGCGGGCTGGTCTGGGGGCAAAGCGGCGGCAACAATCTTTGGCATAACTATTTTTTCCTGCGCGGAGTGCGAGCCGAGAACCGCCAGCTCAAGGAGCAGATCGAGCAGATGCGGCTGGAGCAGGTGCGGCTGAGCGAAGACGCCACCCAGGCCCACCGCTTGCAGTCCCTGCTCGCCTTTAAGGAGCAGTTCATAGCCAAGACCGAGCCGGCCCAGGTGATCGGCTCGAGTGGAAGCGATCTTTCGCAGTCCATCTACATCGATAAGGGCTCGAATTCCGGCATTGCGCAGGATATGGCGGTGATTACCTCAGGCGGCATTGTGGGCAAGGTGCTGCGCGTATACCCCTCGACTTCGCTGGTGCTGATGATCAACGATCAGAGCAGTGGCGTGGGAGCGATGCTGGAGAAGTCGCGGTTACAGGGAGTAGTGCGCGGAACGCCCAACGGCGAGTTGATTCTGGACCGGGTGATGAACGACGAACAGGTTGCTGTGGGAGAACCCCTGCTGAGCAGCGGAGGCGACCAGATCTTTACCAAAGGGCTTCCTGTGGGCACGGTCAGCAAGGTCAGCGCAGGAAAAGAAATGTTTCTGAGCATCAAGGTGAAGCCGGCGGCAGACCTGAGCCGGCTGGAAGAAGTGCTGGTGGTGACCGAAAAGCAGGAACGGGCGCCAGTGGCGGAAAGCGCAGGCAGGGGGCGAGCGGCGGATATTCTGGCGCAGAGGCTGCCTTCGGTGCCGGATAAACCTGCGACGGTTCCAGCGGTGACTCCGGCAGGCGCAGGCACTGGCGCGACCGGGCAGGGCGTGGGCACGGGCACGGGCGAGAAACCGCAGCCGAACGCCGCCAAGATTGTGACTGGAATTGGAACGGCCGGCGAGGTTTTGAAGAAAGTGGCGCAGAAGCCGGCTGCCGCCGATTCCGCCACGAATGCCGGGGCGGGAAGCGGAACTGGGTCGAGCGCGGCTTCGGGCGTGGCGCCGAAACCGGTTTCGAAAGCCAGTACGAATGCCGCTTCGAGCGCAACTCCGAACGTCAGTTCGAACTCGAGTCCGAAATCTGCGAATTCCGCGGAGAAGCCGATAACGACCCAACCCAAACCTTCGAGCCCGCAGTCCAGTCTTCAACCAGCGGCAGCGGAAGACAATCCCCACTAGCGTGCCCATCACTTACACATCGGGAGAGCAGATTGAGGTTTACCGGTTCAGCGTGCCGGTGACCGTGGGTGTGCCCCTGCTGGCGCTGTTTTTGCAGGCGTTCCTGCCGAGACGGTTGCCATTTTTCTCCATCTTCGACTTGCCATTGCTGGTAACGATTTTCTTTGCCATGGCGCGGCGCAATCCGATTTCCGGGTTGTTTACCGGAGCTGCCATCGGATTAGTGCAGGACATGTTGGGGCCTTATCCGATCGGGATTTACGGGATTGCAAAGACCGTCGTGGGCTACGGGGCGTCATCACTGGGGGCAAAGCTTGACGTGGAGAACGCAGGAGCTCGATTCCTGGTCACGACGGGGTTTTACCTGGTGCACGCTGCGGTCTATTTCACGGTGGCGCGAGGCATGGTTAATCTGACGCTGGAATGGAACTGGACTCGGGGCATCCTGGCCGGACTGGCGAACGGCGTCGTCGGTGTGGGATTGTATTTTCTGTTGGACAAGTTTAAGCAGAGAACTTGAAACCAGTGGCCAGTGGTCAGTGATCAGTGGCCAGTGAATTCGTGGCAGGCTGTGACTTCCGTTACCCTTCTCGGCAATCCTTTGACCTCCGCACCGCAGTACAATAAATCTGAAAGCTCCCATACATTCAATTCTCCGGGATTGTGACTTCTTGCGGATAAGGCGCATCTCTGACGAGCCTCTGACTGACCACTGGTCACTGGCCACTGACCACTGATTTTATGTTCGGACGCGACGAAAAAGTATCGGCAATCCGCCTGACGGCGGCGCAGTACATGATTCTGGCCATCTTCCTGGTGCTGGCTTACGGGCTGTGGAAGCTGCAGGTCATGGAGAGCGGTTATTACGCGTCGGCGGCCGAAAAGAACCGCATTCGCAATGTTCCGATCCTGGCGCCCCGGGGCAAGATTCTGGACCGTGAAGGTCGGATCATCGTCGATAACTATCCATCGTTTTCAGCGCTCCTGCTGCGCGAATCTTCCCGTGACCTCAATGCCGACGCGGACTTGATTGCGCAAGGCCTGCACTTGGATGCGAACGAAGTGCGTACAAGAATCCGCCACTTCGCGTCCATGCCGCAATACCAGCCAATTTTTCTGAAAGAAGATATCACCCCGGATGAATTGGCGTTCATCGACGCGCATCGCAATGAACTACCGGAGCTGGATACGATTGTGGCGCATAGGCGTCTTTATCCGCGTAACGGGTTTATGGCGCACTTGATCGGCTACGTGGGAGAGGTGACAGAAGACATGCTGAACCAGCCGCAGTTCGAGCTTTACAGCCCGGGCGATGTGGTGGGAGTTTCCGGCGTGGAGCGGCAGTACAACACGGCATTGATGGGGCAGAACGGAGCGCGGCGGGCGCTGGTGAACAGCCATGGCCGTGAAGTGGGACTGCTGGGGGAAACCGAAGCGATTCCGGGAAAACCGCTGAAGCTGACCGTAGACATTGACTTGCAGATTGCGGCCGAGGAGGCGCTGGAAGGAAAGAATGGCGCTATTGTCGCGATGGATCCAAGGACGGGAGAAATCCTGGCGATGGTAAGCCGGCCTACATTCGATCCCCAAAGCTTTTCGGTGCGGGTGTCACGCGATCAGTGGAGCAAACTGGTGAATGACGAAGACCATCCGCTGATGAATAAGGCGATTCAAGCGCAACTGGCGCCCGGTTCCACTTTCAAAATCATCATGGCGACGGCAGGATTGCAGGAAGGAATTGCGCAGGACCTGCACGTGAACTGCACCGGAGGAGGCACTTTCTACGGCCGTTACTTCAAATGCTGGATTGCGGCGCGGCATCAGTCGCACGGCGCGGTGGATATTATGAAGGGCATTTACCAATCCTGCGATGTGTTCTTCTACACGCTGGGGGAAAAGCTGGGAATTGACAGAATTGCCAAATACGCATTGGCCTTGGGAATGGGCCAGAAAACCGGGATTGATTTACCCCAGGAAGCGAGCGGAGTGATGCCCTCGGAGCAGTGGAAGATCCGGAACTTCAAGCAGAAATGGTTTGCCGGAGAGACCATCTCGGTGAGCATTGGACAGGGTGCGGTGGCGGCCACGCCGATCCAGATGGCGCGGGCGTTTGGCGCGATTGCCAGCGGAGGCCGGATGGTGCGGCCGCATGTAACGAATCCGACGGACCTGCCGCCGGGAGTTATTCCGGCGCAGAGCGGGTCGGGCGAAGTGACGATTCCGATCGATCCCAAGAATTGGGAAATCATTACCGACGCAATGGCGCAGGTGGTCAGCCCGCTGGGAACGGCGGGCGCATCGGCCATTAAGGGTGTGGATATGGCGGGGAAAACCGGTAGTGCGCAGACGGTGAGTAACGCCCTGAAGGCTAAGATGAGTGCCAGCGACAAAGAAAAGTACAAAGATAACGGCTGGTTCGTGGGGGTAGAACCGAGGCGCAATCCGGAGATTGTGGTGTGCGCGCTGTTTGAAGAGGGAGAACATGGATCGTTGGCGGCCCACGTTGTGTCGGATGTAATCAAGGCTTACGTGGAGAAGCAGCGGCGGTTGCCGACGAAGATGGCAGTGTTGAAGGGCGCGGCCCCGGCGGAGATCGGCGCGGTGTGGACCGAGCCGGATGCCGATGGCGACGAGCAGAAATTGCAGGGTGGGCATTTCTTTTTGGGTATGGCTAGGAGGCCGTTGGCGATGGCGACCGCCGCGCCGGGGATGGTACCGTCGAACTAGTGGTGGACGCTGCGTGGGCGAGACGCCGGCGCTACAACTGAGAACCGAGAACTGAGAACTGCTTTCTAATGTCACGCTACGTTTCATTCCGCGATTTCGACTGGCTGCTGTTGATCTTCGTGCTGATGATCTGCGGGCTGGGAGTGATGGAGATCCACAGCGCGACCGTGCACACTAAGTTTGCCGGCTCGCACATCCGGCAGGTTTACTGGATTCTGGGTGGAGTGGGGGCAATGTTTGTGATCAGCGCGGTGAACTACCAGATATTGCTGGACAGGATCCACTGGTTTTATATCGCGGCGGTGGCTTCGCTGATGGCGGTGTTGATCTTTGGGCAAAGGTATCTGGGGGCGAAACGCTGGATCAAGATGCCAGGAGGGAACCACTTCCAGCCTTCGGAATGGGTGAAGTTGATCCTCATATTGGCGATGGCGAAGTTTTTTGCCGATTTGCGGCATCGCGAACTTTCCTGGCCGGATTTTGCAAAGGCCGGGGCGATCGTCGTAATTCCCATGCTGCTGGTTTTGAAACAACCGGACCTAGGTACGGCTCTCACTTATATACCGATCGCAATCATGGGAGTCTTCCTGGGTGGCATGCAGTGGAAGCAAGGGCTGCTGGTGGCCGTGCTGGCCGCGGCGGGGGTAGGGGCAGTATTCTTCGTTCCGCGGGTGCACGTTTTGAAGTCTTACCAGAAACAGCGGCTCACGAGCTTTGTGGACCCAGAACTCGATCCCCAGGGGTCGGGGTACCAAGTTGAGCAATCCAAGATTGCGGTGGGTTCAGGGGGATTGTGGGGCGGTAAAGGCTCGCAAACACACGGGGCTTTCCTGCCTGTCCCACAGACGGATTTCATTTTTGCGGCGTTTGCCGAGGAGCATGGATTCGTGGGCGCTTTGGGGGTTCTGCTGCTATACTTCGTAGTGCTGATGCGTTTGACCCAGAACGCGCAAACAGCGCCCGACCGCGCTGGGACGTTCGTGGTGATGGGTGTGGTGGCTGTGCTTAGCTTCCATATTCTGGTCAATGTCGGCATGGTGGTCGGTTTTATGCCGGTCACTGGAATACCCTTGCCGCTGATGAGTTACGGTGGGTCTTCCGTCTTGTTCATGTTTCTGGCGCTGGGAATGGTAATGAATGTTCGAATGCGCCGCTTTGTGAATTAGCTGGGTGACCGGAATAAGCGAACTGGCTGATTCAAAATGGTTTAATGCCAGGTTCATGATTCTTGAGGCTGAATTCTCGGGACAATTCTTGAAACTGGAATACGTTACGGAGCAGTTGCTGTGCCGATAGGCGCAGCCCCAAAAATATCGATCGCCCTCGCGTGAAGGGGGCATTTCACCGGCTGTCGAGTAGTCGAAGGCCGGGCAGGATTGAAGCTATAACGCTGCTGGCAGGGAAACGGCCCCCCGACCGGAAACGGTCTGAGAGTGCGGTCACAAACCCGGCAGACGAAAAGCGAACAAGTGCAAAAGATACCCAAGCTTGTGCAGCGGATTCGGTTAGGGAGAAACCTCCCTGGCCCCAGCCGTCCCCGATCCGGGGCCAGCTTCGCGACGCTTCATCCTCCCGTTTCCTTTCTCGCTCTGCCCCGGTGAAACCCGTCCGACTTTAAGTCGCCGCGGGACCGGAGTGTCCATGAACAAAGAGTTATTTGTCTCTTCCACGCCCCACGAAACCAAAGTAGGGCTGGTGGAAGACGATCTGCTCGCGGAAATCTACCTAGAGCGCGAAAATGAATACACCTTAGCCGGCTCCATCTATAAAGGACGCGTGACTCGGGTGCTGCCCGGCATGCAGTCGGCCTTCGTTGACATAGGCCTGGAGCGCGATGCATTCCTGTATGTTTCCGACTTTATGGAGTTGGAAGAACACGACGAGGATTTGACTGACATCGTGCCGGCGAATCGCGGAGTGCAGGATATGCGGGCGCCTGCGGTGCGGGCGGAATCTGTGCCGGGCGAGGCGCAATTGCCTGCAGCTCTTGTCAACTCGGAGGCGAGCTTCGGGAGCAGTTCCAGTCAGGATTTTGTCGAAGCCGAAGAACAGACGGAGACGCAATCTTCAGCCGCGCCGGACGCTTCCGGCGGCGGGACTTCTCAAGACCGCGAACGTGGAGGCTTCCGCGGACGCCGTCGTCGTCGTGGTGGACGTCGCGATGGCCGAAGCGATGGCCGCGGTGAAGGACGCAGTGAAGGGCGTGATCGCGGCCCGGAACCGCGCTTTACCCGGCCTGTTACCGAGAATGTTTCTCCTCCTGCTGCTCCTCGGGCTCAAGAACCCGGACGAAGCCAGCAGTTTGGACCGCCAGCGGGGTACCAGCCGATTCTGCTTCCCGGAGAATCGATTTCCAAGTACCGCGGAATGACGCCGCCCCCGGCGATACAAGAGCGGCATCCTCGTTACGCTGGCTCGGAAGCGAGCTTTGCCGCTGCCCCCGCCCCGGCACCTGCGGCGCCTTTGCCCACGACTTTTCCGGACGATGGACCCATCTTTGCTAGTGCTGGCGCTGGTGCTAATGCCAGCGCCGGTGCGGATCCGGTTGTCGAAGCGCCACATGGGCACGACGACAGCTCACGACCCGCGGAAGAGGATCGCGGGAACGCTGCATCGGCTTCGGCGACAGCGTCCGTGGACTGGAACCGCGAATTCCGGCGGCAGGAGGTCGCGAGCGCGTCTGCTCTGACCGCTGAACAGGAATTTGTCGAAGAACAAGAAGAGGTGGTTGCGCCTCAACCCCAAGGCTTGGATCGGTCGGAGCGCGAGCCCGAGGCCCCGGCCTTTGCCGCAGCGGGAACACTTGAAGAAGAGACCATTGACGAAGAAGAGGCGGACACGATCCGTTACGAAGAATCGTCCGATGAGGATTTTGAGGAGTTCGAAGAAGAGACGCGAGCCTCCGGTCAGATTGCAGAAGTCCGCGAGACTGTGGATGAGATCCACATGTCGTCTTTAGCTGACGCGGGCGTGCTGCCTGCTGCGGAAGGCGCTGTGGCGGAGGGCGAGGAAGACACCGAGGAATTGGAACTCGAGGAAGCGCAAGCGGAAGCGGAAGCGCTGCTCGACGCTGAAGCGCGTGGAACTGGCGCGGTCGATGCCCGGGCAGAGGTTCGTGCTCCAGCGGGAACGGCCAGTTATACGCAGCGGGCGCCTCGTCCTCAGCGGTCTGGTTTCGACCGGCAGCGCGGCGGACGCCGTGGAGGTGGCCGCCGCTTCCCGCGCCGCGAGGCGCAGGAAGTTCCGAAGATCAGCGATCTGCTCAAGGAAGGGCAGGAAATCCTGGTGCAGATTGCCAAGGAGCCGATCGGCAAGAAAGGCGCGCGCATCACCAGCCACATCGCGCTCCCAGGACGGTTCCTAGTGTACATGCCGACAGTAAACCACACTGGAGTTTCTCGCAAAATCGCATCCGACGAAGAGCGGCAGCGGTTGAAGCGCATCGTGATGAGCGAGCGCGAGAACGGGCACGGCGGCTTCATCGTCCGTACCGCGGCGCAGAATGCAGGGGAAGACGAACTGCGGGCGGACATTCGCTTCCTGAAGGGTTTGTGGAATGACATCAAGACGCGCTCGGAGGCTTCCAAGCCGCCGGCGTTGATCTATCACGATCTCAACGTGGTAGAGCGCGTGCTGCGGGATCAAGTCACTTCCGACTTCTCCGTGATCTGGGTCGATACCGAACCGGAGTACGAGCGCATTTTGCGCTTCTTCAATCGCTTCCAGCCAGGCCTCGTGAAGCGAGTGAAGCTCTACACCAAGGAGACGCCGCTGTTCGAGCAGTTCGGCTTGAAAGAAGAGATGGATAAGGCGCTCAAGTCGAAGGTATGGCTGAAGAGCGGCGGCTATATCGTCATCAACCAGACGGAAGCGCTGGTGGCCATCGACATCAACACTGGCAAGTACGTGGGCAAGACTTCGCGCCTCGAAGACACCATCGTCAAAACCAACGTGGACGCGATCAAAGAAATCGTGCGGCAGATTCGCCTGCGCGATCTCGGCGGCATCATCATCATCGACTTCATCGACATGGACGAGCGCCGCAACCGCCAGCGCGTGATGCAAGCTCTCGAAGAAGAACTCCGTCACGACCGCGCCCCGTCGAAGGTTCTACAATTTAACGATTTCGGGCTGGTCGCGATTACCCGCAAACGCGTGAAGCAATCACTCGAACGCACCATCGGCGCGCCCTGTCCCTATTGCCAGTCGACGGGCTACGTGAAGTCGCTGACCACGGTGGCGAACGAAATTTACGTAGAGATGCGCAAGATGGCGAAGCATCTTGTGCAGGAAGATGTAATGTTGCGCGTGCATCCGGATGTGGCTAAAGAGTTGAAGGCCAACAACGGCCGTCTGCTAAACGAGATGGAAGAACTGACCAAGCGGACGATTATTGTGAAGAGCGATCCTGCGGTACATCAGGAGCAGTTCGATATTAACTAGGCTCTTCTGGTTTATGGTATTGACCTGTAGAGGCGGGCGAAAGCGCCTGCCTTTTTCTTTGGAATGGTGTTGGGTCGAAGTGAAAAACTGAGCTAGTTATTTGGATGGGCCAACGCTTTAACGGCCAGATCCGAGCGGACGCGTAGTTTTTGCATCGTTTCGTGAATGGCGTTAGCCGATGCACCGCTTTCGGCCGCCTTCGCGACAGAGACAGCTTCCTCCGTGGTAGTGCTGGCAATTTCGAGCAGGACTACCAGCGCGTCGGCGTGGAGCTTCCACAGCGAGGACATGCTCTGGCTGCGTTTGAGTTCTTCGAGTTCGGTGTTGACGCGGGCGACGCAGGAGACCAACCGGATGAGAGTGCGGGCGACATCGGCCTGAAGACTTTTTTCTTCGAGGAAGCTGGCATTGTAGGCTTCGGCTTCAGGAGTGCTCAACGTGAGATTGAAAAAGCGCATGGGCACAACCTGGCGATACTTCGGATCGGCCACGCGGACAAAGACCCGAATCGATTCCTCGACGCGTCGCAGTTTGCCTTCTTCGGCGGAGATTTGCTGCGCCGTGATGGCTGGGGGCTGGAATGCCGCAGCCGGAACGGGTGCTTCGGCAGCGGCAACTCGCGCGGGTTTGGCGGCAGCGGCCGCCCCACCGGAGGACTGTGCTACTTTCCCGGTGGCGGGCGCGAGCAACGAGCGGCGGATCGGTGGACGCCGGTCCAGCTCCTTTTTTAATTTCGAAACGCGCCGAAATTTCTCCAGGGCGCTGCCGTAATCGGCTTGGAGCATTTCCTTCTGCTCGATCGCTGCTACGTGGTCGACTGTGACTTCCACGCCGTCCACGGTGCTAAGAATGCTGCCTCCCATTTCATCTAGAGCCTGAGCAAATTGTTTGATCTCTCCCAGGGCTCTGCTGAAGAGTTCGTCAAAGCGCGCGCCGAACGCGGCATTATGGGCCGCGACCGTAGCCAGCACACCGGGATGGTAGAACGAAGCATCGAGCCAGCGCTTCAATTCACGCACTCGAGAAACAATGCCGGAGTCGATGAGCGAGTTGAAATCGCGGTACTGGGCAATCTCCTCGCGCAACGGATCGAAGTTTCGGAGCAGTTGCACGTGTTCTTCGGGAAGCGAAGGCACATCGGTATCGGCAAGAATTTCGATGAGCGCGATCTCAAATGGAGAAAGAGGGAGCGATCCGTCCAGTCCGTAGCCGTGCTGCTGCCACTGTCCCTGGACGCGGGGATGGCGATAAAGAAAAGTCGCGATCAAATCAGTTTTATCGCGGTTGATTTCGCTGGGTTCGCGGCGCCGCACAAAATAGCGGAGCAGGGCCTCGGCGACTTCTGAATCCGTGTCTGGAGTGAGCGCATGGCGCAGCATCGCGGGCGTGATGGCCATATCCAGCAAATGCAGCCAGCGATACATGCGAGAGAGAGTTTCCGGAAGGTCGCCCTCCGAGTGGCGAAGCGAAACCTCATCGAGTCCGCTCGGAATGGGCACTTCGCCACCGAGTGAATCTCGCATCAGCTTCTGGTAAAAACCCTGGACTGTCGCCAGGATTGCTAACTCAAATTTAAGATCCTCGGCCAAGAAAAATGCTCCCGCGAGCGGGATTCTCCCGTCGGTTGAGGAATTCGACTGCTTTTCAAGTAAAGACGAAAGTCACCAGGGCTGCAAGTTACCGGCGGAACGACGCTACGCGGTCGCCCTCCGGAAGTGCATGGCCTTCCGCGCACGCGCGGAGTGTTCAGCGAAGTTTCCTGCGCTCGTTAGTGGCACGTTGTTTATGGGCTTGCCTTCGGCTGAATCACCGGCGCAACGGGATCGCCGAAAAATATTTTCGTATTCCGCAGTTCTGCCAATTCCGTCTTATCCTTAGCGGCAAACATCCAAATGACCCAATAATCGCCAGCCTGCATCATCAGCATTGACGAAAGAATGTTCGTCGGATCAGTTTGCCCCGAAAGGCTCACAGTAAACGACTCAGAAATTTCTACCATTATCCGGCCTGCATTGTTGAAAGCACGAACCCGAGCAGGCTCGGTGGATGACATGGTTGCTGTCATAAAGTACTGCACAGTCTGCCTTGCGATTTGTTGAATGGCCTCGCGGTCGTCGACTCCCTTAGGGAAGCGGGAGCCTGGGGCACACTTGGGATCCACGGCGATCAGAAGCACCATAGAATTGAACTGCCCATCCTTCGAGGCTTCAAGACTGTGCCTTACAAACAACAGATTCTTGGTGCATTGGGTTGCCGATTCGTGTTCTTGCTGGGCGGTCGGGGAATTTCCCCATATGAATTGGTGCTCTGCGTCAGCCACCGCCTCCTCGTGAGCCTTGCTCATTAGGACCCAGCCTCGCGGAAATTCATAACAAAAACCCAGTGCCTCGTTACGGTACACGTTTCCAGAAACCGAACCAGTACTCAGTTGGCCAATCGGGTTTGTGGCGAATTTGGATGCGCCCGGCGTGTAAGGCTTGCTGTCGGCACCGGCAATCACTTTCGCCTCCGATGGGTCAAAGAATGTCAGTTTTTCTATGTTCTGCTCAATCTCCATGGTGATTTCCGGATTGAACGAAATGACTTTGAATTGCAGAACATAGTTGTTCATCGCCGTGGAAAAAATTACCGTCTGCATGTTGCGATGGCCGAGCTTCCTCGGAGACTGGCTTCGCCAGAAGGTCCTACCTCCGATTGTCGTTTTCTCAGGTCTCGACGAGTCCGGTCCAGCAGAGATCTTGCTGGCTTCTTTCTCGGATCCCTCCGGGACATCTCGTGCCGTTATGGCGAAGGTGATCAGTTGCTCGCTTGGAGCATGGAAGCCGATGAGAAGATGGTCCCGTGTCCCTCGATTTAGCGAGAGCGTCTTTTCTCGCAAATCGGTATTTTGTGGCAGAGAGATTGAGAAGCCGAAGAACGCGTTTGTGTATCTGCTAGGAGAAAGAAAGGCAGTTTCGGGCCCGACGTCCGGCGAAAGCAATGCGGGAGAGGAGGATTGGCCGCAGACACTCAAGTCAACGACGAAGGAGAACAAGACGACGAAGGCGACCCATCGAAACATGATCCGAATGTTGGAGTCCCTTGAAATGGCGGATGCGCGCTGTAAGATCGACAATATATCTTCGAATCCTGAACGCTTGAATCTCCAGCTTCGGCTGGTCTTGCCGGGCCATCGAATCTTTGCCGCAGTCAGCTTTGGCGATAGACATGCGCGCATTATCGTGTTCATTTTCTAATCGATTTTATGATCTCCCGTGCCGCGTTAGCGCCCGAGCCGCCCGTCAATCCCGCGCCCGGGTGAGTGCCACTGCCGCACAGATACAGGTTTTCTATAGGCGTGCGGTAGCGGGCCCAATCCAGGAGCGGACGCATGGTGAAGAATTGATCGAGGGCGAGATCGCCGTGGAAGATCTGGCCGCCGGTCAATCCGTAGACTTCTTCCAGATCGAGCGGCGTGATGATCTGGTGCGTCAGGATCAGCCCCGGAAGATTCGGGGCATATTGAGCGAGGGTCTGCACTACCGTTTGGCCGAGCGCTTTGCGCTGGCTTTCCCAATCGCTCTTCAGTTTGTAGGGCGCGTATTGCATGTAGATCGACATCACGTGCTTGCCCTCGGGAGCCAGCGTGGGATCGGTCAGAGATGGAATCGTGGCTTCGAGATAAGGATGAGGCGAGAAATTACCGTACTTCGACGCGTCGAAGGCACGCTCCAAATAGTCGATCTCGTGGCCGATGTGGATGCGTCCCTTTAGCGCCGTGCCGTCGCCGTTCTTCAAGGCATTGAAATTCGGCAGCGCGGAAAGCGCCAGGTTCACCTTGGCGACTGTACCGTTGCCGCGATAGTGCTGCAGCTTTTGAACAAAGTCAGGAGAAAGATGCGTGGGATCGGTCAACTTGAGAAGCGTGCGCTTAGGATCGGCGTTGGAGATTACGGCACTAGCGCTGATCTCCTCGCCAGTACCGAGCAGCACTCCGGTAGCTACGCCGTCTTTCACTCGAATTTCGATGACCTCTGCGGCGGTGCGGATCTCGGCGCCAGCAGCCTTCGCGGCAGAAGCCATGGCCTGCGTGAGCGAACCCATTCCGCCGGCCGCAAAGAACGCTGAGCCGGCGGGATGAGAATCTCCGGCGGCTCGGATTAGCAACTGCAGGCTGCTGCCTGCCGACCACGGTCCGAGAAAGGTTCCGAAAATTCCGCGAGCTGCAATTACAGCTCGCAATAATTCGGTTTCGAAATACTCAGCGACCAGATCGGCCACCGCCATCGGCCCCCAGCGGAGGACGCGATACATATCACGCTTGCCGAGGTGGCGGAGAGCGCGTCCGGTCTGGAGCATGCTCCAGAGATCGCCGCCGCTGGGATGATCGATGTCGGGCGGAGTTGTGGCGAGAACCTCCGCGATCACTTTGCTGATCTTCGCCAGAGAGTTCTCGAAATCGGGATACCTGGTTGCATCTTTTTGCGAGAAGGGAGCGATGGCCTGGGCGGATTTATTTTCGTCCTGATAGAGCGAAAGAGCGCGGCCGTCGGGCGACAGCGCCGTGACGCAGGTCTCGGGCGTAATGAACCTCAGGCCGTGTTTTTCCAGTTGCATCTCGCGGACGATGTCCGGACGAATGGGGCCGGCGCTGTGAGCCAGCGTGGAGCAGCGGAAGCCGGGATGAAATTCATCGGTGATAGCGGCACCGCCGACCTGGGCGCGACGCTCGAGGACTAGAGGCTTGAATCCGGCCTTCGCGAGGTAGAAGGCCGTGACCAGCCCGTTGTGGCCGCCGCCGATGATGACGATGTCACGCCGATCGGATTTGTTCGCGGGCATGTCAGGCCGCTCCCTTGATGTCTTTGAGAATTTCGAGAGCTGCAAGGCGTCCGGGTGCGCCCATGATGCCGCCGCCGGGATGCGTGGCCGAGCCGCACATATAGAGATTCTGGATGGGCGTGCGGAAGCGAGCGTAACCGGGCGCCGGGCGGAGGAAGAAAAGTTGCTCCAGCGAAAGTTCGCCCTGGAAGATGTTGCCTTCGCTCAGTCCCCACTCGCGTTCGAGGTCAAGCGGAGTAATGACTTGTTTGTGCAGAATGATGTCTTTGATGTTGGGCGCGTACTCGGCGATGGTGTTGACGACGGTATCGCCGAAAGCTTCTTTCTGGTCGTCCCAGTTCAAGCCGGCGCGCAGCTTGTAGGGCGCGTACTGCACGAAGCAGGAGAGCACGTGTTTGCCCGGCGGAGCGACGGAAGGATCGGTGAGCGACGGGATAACCATATCGATGTAAGGGCGGCGCGAGAAATTGCCGTACTTAGCGTCGTCGTAGGCGCGCTCCATATATTCGACTGACGGCGAGATGGAGATCGCGCCGCGCAGGTGCGCACCGGGGCCGGGGATGGCTTTGAAGTTCGGCAGCGCGCCGAGCGCCATGTTCACCTTGCCCGAAGATCCGCGATATTTGAAGCGGTTGATGTCTTCTAGAAAATCAGCGGGAAGCTGATCGGAGTCGATGAATTTATTGAAGGTGAGGCGCGGATCGACACTTGAAGAAACTGTTTCGGCGTAGATTTCGTCGCCGTTGGCTAGGACAACTCCTTTGGCTTTACCGTCTTTGACGATAATTTTCGCGATGGCTGCTTCCGTGCGGATCTCGACGCCGGCTTCGCGGGCTGCGTCGGCGATGGCATTTGAGATCGCGCCGGTTCCTCCGCGCGCGAAGCCCCAGGCGCGGAACGCGCCGTCAATTTCTCCCATGTAGTGGTGGAGCAGAACGTAGGCGGTGCCGGGCGAGCGCACACCAAGAAACGTCCCGATAATGCCGGAGGCGGACATGGTGGCTTTAAGCACGTCGGTCTCGAACCATTGATCTAAGAAATCAATGGCTGACATCGTCATGAGCTGGACTTGATTGTATTTGTCGTAACTCGACATGCCCTGGAAGCGGCGTCCGATGAAAAGCAACTTCATCAGTTCGCGCGGGTTGAGTGTATTGGGGTCGGGCGGCACCATGCTGAGGATTGGCTTCACAAAGCGGCACATGGCTTGCATGGCTTTGCCGAATTCGTCGTAGGCCTCGGCGTCCACGCGGGAGTGGCGGGCAATCTCGCGGTGAGTCTTGCCGTGGTCGTTGACGCGCCACAGGTAATCGCCGCTTGGCATGGGCGTGAACGTGCCGTCTAGTGGGAGGATCTCAAGGCCATGGCGCGGCAGATCGAGATCGCGGATGATCTCGGGGCGCAGCAGCGAGACGACGTAAGAGCACACGGAGAACTTGAAGCCGGGAAAGACTTCTTCGGTACAGGCAGCCCCACCCAGAACGTGGCGCCGTTCGAGCACCAGAACTTTCTTTCCGGCGCGGGCAAGGTACGCGGCGTTGACCAGGCCATTGTGGCCGCCGCCGATCACGATTACGTCGTATGAATTAGCCATAAGCTCTTAGCCTTTAGCTGTTAACTCGCTGGTTGAGAATGCGGACGAGGAATATTAGCGCAGTTTTAGGTCGCGCGTATTAAAGCCCGCTGGGTAGGACGCTCCAACTGCGGAGCACACTCGATACTGTTGGCATGATTGAGAGCATGGCTGGAGTCGAAGGGACATTCTATCGGGAATGGGGAGGTTTTGTCTGCAAGGTTACCGGGCGCGTGTTGACGGGAGATCGTTCGCTTTGCTTTGAAGAACGGCTCCGGTCTGAATGACGCAGTCGATGAGGGTTGCAGCGTATAATCCCGGTTCGAGATAATTTTCTATCGAGGCCATTGCTTTGCCCATTGGAACCGCGTTTCACGAGAGAACATTTCCTTTGTGCCACAGCTTGAATTACCGCGAGTGGTCGGGATATTACACAGTCAGCGTGTATGAGGTGCATCACGAGCATGAGTACAACGCAATCCGCAATGCGGCAGCGCTGATCGATATTTCTCCGCTCTACAAATATTTGGTTACGGGCAAAGACGCGACACGTCTGGTGAATCGCGTGATTACGCGCGACATCAACAAGGTGAAAGTGGGGCAGGTGATTTATTGCTGCTGGTGCGATGAAGAAGGCAAAGTCATCGACGACGGAACGATTTCGCGGCTCGATGAAAATGTTTATCGCTGGACGGCTGCCGACCCAAGCCTGCGCTGGTTCCGGCAGAACGGCCTGAACATGGATGTGCAGGTTGAAGATATTTCCGAGAAGGTTGCGGCTCTGGCGCTGCAGGGGCCGACTTCGGCGAAGCTGCTGAAATCGGTGGCTGACGCGGACATCGCGAATCTGAAATATTTCTGCGTCACGCATGGAAAGATTGCCGGCGTGCCGGTGGATATTTCACGGACTGGATATACCGGCGATCTCGGATACGAAATCTGGGTGCCACAGAATGATCGTAGCGATGCGGTTAAAGTATGGGACGCGCTGGCAGAAGAAGGGAAACAGTTCGATCTGCACGCGGCGGGCATGCTGGCGCTCGATGTGGCGCGCGTGGAAGCGGGGTTGCTGTTGATTGAAGTGGATTATAGCAGTTCGAAGAAGGCGCTGATTTCATCGCAGAAGTATTCACCGTATGAGTTAGGGTTTGCCAAGATGGTGCATCTGGAGAAAGAAAATTTCATTGGCAAACGGGCGCTGGAGCGGGACGCGAAGAATGGAGTGCAGCGGCAGTTCGTCGGTGTGGAAGTCGATTGGACCGATGTGGAGGCGCTCTATGAACGGTATGGGCTCACTCCGGCGGCGCCGAGCCAGGCCTCGCGCGTGGCCGTACCGTTGTATTCAGGGGAGAAACAGGTTGGCAAGGCCACGACCACGACCTGGTCGCCGATCCTGAAGAAGATGATCGCTCTGGCCAGTGTTGAGACCGAGCATTCGAAATTGGGTACGCAGTTGCAGATGGAGATCACGATCGAGGCCATCCGCCTGAAGACGAATGCAAAGGTGACTGGACTGCCGTTCTTTAATCCACCGCGGAAGACCGCGGTGCCGGTTTAGTTTGGTGGTAAAACGGGGCGGGCCGTGAGTCGCGCCACCGCGCAATTACCCTTAACGCCGGCAAGAACGCGAATGTCGGACCGACGACCCTGAGCCGTAGCCACACGCTGAATCGCTACCGTTCCAGAGCCTAGACCATGTACAAAGAGTTTTACGGCCTGCGGGCGAATCCGTTCAACGTCAACCCCGACCCGCGCTATCTATTCTTGACGCGGCACACCGAGGAAGCGCTGGCTTGCCTGACTTATGGCATCCAGAGCCGCAAAGGGTTTGTGCTGCTCACCGGGGAGGTAGGAACGGGCAAGACCACGCTGATCAATAAGCTGCAGGAATGGTTGCGTCTGCAGCAAGTCGCTACAGCCTTCATTTTCAACTCACGGATGAACACAGCACAGTTTCTGGACTACATGATGACGGATTTCGCGATTCCATGCGATTCCAAGGCCAAAAGCCAGATCCTTTTGCAGTTCTACAACTGGCTGCTCGACCGCTACCGGGCAGGGGAGGCGGCAGTGCTCATCGTGGATGAGGCGCAGAACCTGAGCGATGAGGTGCTGGAAGAGATCCGCTTGCTGACCAACCTGGAGACCCACACGGAGAAGTTGCTCCAGATCGTGTTGGTGGGGCAGCCCGAACTGGAGCAGAAGCTGAAGCAGCCACACCTGCGGCAACTACGTCAAAGGCTAACGCTGCGGGCCAAGACGTATCCTCTCACGCTGGAAGAAACCAAGGCTTACATCAAACAGCGGTTACGCATTGCCGGTTCCAACGGCCAGCAGATCTTCGATGAGGAATCCGTGCTGTTGATCCATCGCTATGCCGCCGGTATTCCCCGGATCATCAACCTTTTGTGCGAACACTGCCTGGTAAGCTCTTTCGTGGATCAGCAGAAAGTGATCTTACCGGGAGTGGTGGATGCTGTAGCGCGAGAGTTCGATCTGGTCGAAGGGATGGAAGACGGGGCGATGACCGCGCCGTTACCCGCGGTGAATCGGGAGAATATTGATTTAGGGGAAACATTGCACCCGCAAGCCAGCTTGGCCAACGAGTTATGCGATGAAGAGGGCGACGGATTGCGCGATAAAGATGAGGACCTCCCGAAGGACAGGGAACTATGAGCCGAATTCACGACGCGCTGAAGAAGGCGGAACAGGGAAAGTCATCGGGGGATGTAGCTGGCAACCAGCGGGCTCATCCGCTCGGCAAAGGAGAGTAACCGTCTTTGGCCTGCGTCCGGTTCTTCCCCTGGCTCCAGCGGAGTGTTTATCCGAATGAGTGCATCATCGTTCCGGTTTAAACGAAGAGAGTCGAATACCAGGTAAAAATCCGCCCAGTCTTCGCTGGCAACCCCTCGACCTCGTCCCCAGAACCAGAAGAGAACCAGTTGGCGGTCGGGTCCCTTCGTGATCACATAACGATTGGCAGGGAAGGGGCTATACCCAGGGAGGGAGAGTGTGGTTGTACCGGACTCCACTGTTGACCAACCCGAACCAGCGAGACAATTCTCGGGCAAGTGGTGGCGGCGCCCGGCTTGTTGATTCGGAAAATAGGCGAGGTAAAGCGACACCCCAGGGCCATTGGTGTTTTGATCGAGGTAGTCTCGCTGCAGGAACTCACCGTGATCCAGTGTTTGCAGAATTTCTGGAGGAATCGGAATATCGGCGCCAACCCATTCTCCTAATTCAAGTGGGAACGACGTCAACGGGGTTCGCGGAGGTACAGCGACATTCCGGGTGCGCGTGTGCAGGAAAAGGCCGGTCCCAGCCAGCAACAGCGCCACTAGAGCGAAACGTGCGTTCCAGGGGCTCACTCATCTTCCCCGTGATTCCAAGATTTCGGAATGCCCGGATAGAGAATCCGGAGCAAGCGATGGAACAGAAAAAGCATGGCCAGGGAACTCATAAAAATAAGCCATCCAGAAAGGATGTGAAAGCTCCCTTGAGCTCGTTCGATACCCCAGCGCTGCAGGACAAGGCCGGTTGCGGAGATGCGCAACGCATTGGCTAGAACCGAAATCGGAATCGCTGCCAAGGCGAGCAGAATGCGCATTCCAATTTTCGTCTCAACCAGTAAACCATAGACGATAGCCAACGTGAACAGTGAGAAAAGCGATTGAATGCCGCTGCATGCCTCCGCGACCTCCATCCGCGCGTTCGATAACAGAAGGATGTTGCCTTCTCGGGCCACCGGAACGCCAGCTAACGTTAAAAAGAAGGTTGCAGTTTTCGAGGCGAGTATCTGCAGAGGAAAGGTAACCTGAATAAAGATGGTTGATGAGGGGACCATCAAGATAAGAAAGGCCAATGGAAACGATACGGCGAGCAGGTATTCCCATCCGGCAAAAAAAACCACCATCCCGGAAATTAGGAGCAGAAGCGAGATGCGCGGAAGGAAAAACTCGGAACTGAGCACACCTACGGTCAGGGCAAACAGAGCAAATAGCAAAATGACCAGACCAGACCAGGATGGCTTCAGAGGAAGCGCGGCTAATCTTGCGCGGTCTTCCCAAAGCAGAAGCAGTGAAAACGCAGGAACAAAGAAGCCGTGAATGTAATTGGGATCTTGCCACCACTGCACGGCCAGGCGGGACACGATAGGCGCGTAAAGCCAGGCGGTCAGAAGAAAAAGAACTCCCGCTTGCCACCAAGAGACTGTGCTACGACTGGGGAGGCTCGTCCTAGAGAGCGGCAAGAACTCCGTGGTTGCCATTGACTACTTCTTCCTTCTCGCCTTGCGGGAGCGCCAGTACACCGCAGCGAGTCCCGACGAAATCAACAGGAGCGAACCAGGTTCAGGAGTGACGGCCAGCGGCCCGCCCGATGAACCCGAAGAGCCAGATGGCACATACACCAGCGGCGGGATAAACCACCATCCGCTGCCCTTCGCCGGAACCACGCTAGGAGGCAATTTGGCAGGCTCCGAACTCTGAGTCACCAATACGGGTGGCGTCGGATCAGGATCCCTAAGGATGAAGGGCTGCTCAAACTCATCTAGGGAAGGTTCCAGTGGCGAGCCTGTGTCCATCGGGACCGTCGCTACCCGGTTCCCGCAGCGCGCGCGAGCCACGATTGTGCCGTCGGTAATGAGCTTCTCACCCGGAAGCAACGTGACTTTCTTTCGTGTCCAGTAAACCCTGTCTCCGATGCGGTATGAAACGTACATTACTTGCTTCTCCGACAATTGAACCAGGTGAGCACGCTGATAATCGAACCCCTGGAAGTGCCGTGACACGACCGGGTCATATTCCATGGCGTGCTTCAATTCGTCTGGATTCGCCACACCGCCGCGAACGACAGAATAGGGATAGACGAGGCGGCCGACGCCGCGTGGAGAAGGCCTCAGGCTGGACTGGCGAGTCTGCGAGGCATGGTCTTCCCGCTGATTTCTGAGCAAACCACCTTCGGCTTTTTCCGCGCGAGAACGGGAGGGGTTGGAGGACGGCTGCTGGCGAGCGAATTGCCAAGTGACCACAGTCGCTGCCGCGAGAAGAAGCAACGTCAGCCACTTGTTCCGGACTTGCCACGGGCCGCGTTGTCCGTGGCGTAGGCCACCGACTTTCCCTCCTTGGAGATCTCTCACGTCAGCACGCCTCTTCCGGTTGTCAACGACAAACCTGCCACCATGATCAGAATTACCCCCAACGTGATGGCATGCTCAGGTCTTTGGGACCATAATTTGCGAAACAGATTTGTCATCTTGCCGACTTCATTGGGAAGCATGTTAGACGAAATCTTGAGCTTTACCAATCAAATACTGAGTGGCTCCAAGGAAAGTCTGTGCAAAACTGCGCGTCAGGTTTGCACAGCCTGTGAATTTCTAAGAACTCGCGGGAATCTGCGGTTGAGGATGAGGTCGCATCCGCCCTTGCTTTTCAAAACTGCAGACATAGTTCCGAGACAGTTAGTTCTCGATTGCGGACGGCAACAGCCCGATATGCGGCTCGACCAAAGCGAGGAGTTGATCTTTCAGAAAGGGCCCACACGCCAGAAGGCCTGACAGAAGCGGATTCCGTCGATTAGCAGTCAAGCTGGTTTTTTCCAGAGTGCTGACAAATCCGCCGGCGCTCTGCACCAGTGCCGCCCCCGCCACCACGTCCCATTCATTCTTTGGCGTCAGGGTGAAGGTTGCGTCTGCGAGCCCAGCCGAGACTAATGCAAGTTTGTAGGCCACGGAGCCCATGGGGCGGACGGTGAAAGCAGTATTTTCGAAGGGCTTCCATTCGCCGCGCTTGACCTCGCTGCGGCTGGCGAGAACCAGCGCGCCCGCCAAAGTCTTGCGCTGGCTGGAAACGGCCGGCTTGCCGTTATAGGTCACGCCGGAGTCGATAGAGCCCAGGAAGGTTTCGTCGGTAGCTGGATTGTAAATTCCGCCGGCCACTGGACGGCCATGCTCGACGAACCCGATCGATACGCAGAACTCCGGGATTCCTTTGACGAATTCGCGGGTGCCGTCGAGCGGATCGACCACCCAGACGCGCGAGCGCTGCAGGCGGATGGGATCGTCCACACTCTCTTCCGATAGCCAGCCTTCTCCATCGCGCAGAAGCTGTCTGCGTAGAATGGCGTCGAGAGCGCGATCAGCTTCGGTCACCGGATCGTGTCCGACTTTATATTCGGTCTCAATCGCTCCCGGAGTGAAGCGCGCGAAGACCGCGCGAGAAGCGTCAAGCGCGGCCTGAATGCGTTCCAGTATTTGAGCGTAAGACTTCGAGTTCATAATCTGTCTGAACGGTCCAGTTTCTTTCAAATGCACTTCCTGAGAACTGACAACTCAGAACTGTTTCAAGCCATGAGCATGCGCGCGCCCGTCGCCAGCAATACCGCACAAAGAATGCGTCTGAGCCACGGAACCGGGACGCGTGTACTCAGATAAGAACCCAGCAATCCCCCGGGGATCGAGCCGATCAGAAGCGCCCCGACCAGATGGGTATCAATGTTATGCATCCGAAAATGGAGAAGACTGGTTACGCCGGTGAGCAGCAAGGCGTGCACGATGTCGGTGCCCACCATCACTTTTGGCTGAAAGCTGTAGAACAGCAAAAGCATCATCATGACAATGCTGCCGGAGCCGACCGAAGTGATGCCCACCAGAAATCCCGCCACCAGGCCGATGAGAGACATCCATGCGAACGACTTTATCGAAGGCGGCTTGCCGGCAGCCCGTTCCTCGATCTTTTTCTGGAAGAACAGAAACGTCGGAATGCAGATCAGCAGCACTCCAACGGCAACGGTGATGAAGTGATTGACGCCATCGCCGTAGACACGTTTGAGATGAACCAGGAAACTTACGCCAATGTAGGAACCGGGGGCGCTGCCGATGATCAAGGCCAAGACCACCTTGCGCTTGACCGTGCCTTTGCGCAGATGGACGATGCTAGCGCCGATCTTAGTCGCAAAGTTGAAGAGCGCGTCCGACCCAACCGCGCGCATCGCAGGCACGTGCAACCCGAAGATGAGAATCGGGAGCAGCAGAACGCCGCCCCCGACTCCGGTCATTCCAATGAGGGTCCCGACTACAAAACCTACCAGGCTCTTGATCAACAGATCCATGACGGTACCGATCTCAGCCCATTAAACTGACTCCGCAGCCGTTCCGATGAAGCCCTCCCTTTCGAGGTGCAAGATGATCTCCTGCGCCGCCTCTTCGGGTGACAGGTCACCAGTATTGATGGTAACTTCGGCGTCGGCAGGAACCTCGTAAGGATCGGAAATGCCGGTAAATTCTTTCAGGATTCCGGCGCGCGCCTTGGCATACAAACCTTTGCGGTCGCGCTGTTCGCAGACTTCGACGGTGGTGGCAATGTGCACCAGAATGAACCCTCCGTAGGGCTCGATCAGCTGCCGTACGTGTTTACGGGTCGCGTCATAAGGCGCTATGGGCGCACAGATGGCGATACCGCCGTTCTTTGTGATTTCGGACGCCACATAGCCGATGCGCCGGATGTTGATGTCGCGGTGCTCCTTGGAGAAGCCAAGTTCGGACGACAGATTCTTGCGAACCAGGTCGCCATCGAGCATCGTCGCCGGACGCCCACCCACTTCCAGGAACTTCGTCATCAACACATTGGCGATCGTCGACTTGCCGGAGCCGGAAAGTCCGGTGAAGAAGATGGTCACTCCTTGCTTGTGGCGGGGCGGGAAACTGCGGCGCAACTCTGTCACAACTTCAGGATAAGTAAACCAGGCGGGTATCTCACGGCCTTCGTTCAGGCGCTGGCGAAGTTCGGTGCCCGAGATGTTGAGCACGCGATCTCCCTTCTTGACCTCGTCGTCGGGAACATATTTGTCCTGATCCTCAAGGTAGACCATCATGTTGAAAGGCACCATAGTGACGCCGATGTCGGCTTCGTGCTTCTTGAAGACCTCCTGCGCTTCGTAGGGCCCGTAGAAAGGCTTGCCATCTGTGTCTTTGCCTGGACCAGCGTGATCGCGGCCCACGATGAAGTGAGTGACGCCGTGGTTCTTGCGGATGAGCGCGTGCCAGATGGCCTCACGCGGTCCGCCCATGCGCATGGCGAGCGGCAGCAATGAAAGTTTGGCAGTCGACTGCGGGAACTTTGACAGCAGCAGCTGATAGCAACGCACCCGGGTGTAGTAATCCACATCGCCGGGCTTGGTCATGCCCACCACGGGATGAATCAGGAGATTGGCTTCGACCTGCTTCGCGGCACGGAATGCCAGTTCAACGTGGGCGCGGTGCATGGGATTACGAGTCTGGAAGGCGACCACACGGCGCCAGCCCACGCGGGCAAACTCAGCACGCACCTCGGATGGAGTCAAACGCAGGTTACGAAAATCATAGTGGGACGGGACCTGAGTCGCCTCGATCTTTCCTCCGATGTACCAGGGATTCGCCTTGTTGATGGCATAGTCGGCGCCGGGATGAGCGGAGCTGGTGCTGGCAAATACTGCTTTGGCCTCCGCCTTGCGGTCGGGTTGCCAGACTTCATCCACATGCAACACGGCCAACATGACGCCTTCGGGATCGCGGAGAGCGACTTTACTCCTGCCCGGCGTCAGCTTCTTGGCAAATTCCTCGGTCACGTCGAGAGTGATGGGCATGGGCCAGAGCGTTCCGCTGGCCAGTCGCATGTTGTGGCAGACGCCTTCGTAATCGGCGCGCGTCATGAAGCCCCGCAGCGGAGAAAATCCGCCGGTCACCAGCAATTCCAGATCACAAAGCTGGCGGGCAGTGAGGTCCCACGAAGGCCACTCTTTCGAGTGGGCTTTCAATTCGGCGATTTTTTCTGGTTGAGCGATGAGTTGAATAAGTTCTCCGCCGTGCGGCGGGATGAGATGGCTGGTCGCGGCTGTCAAGTCCTAAGCCTCCTGGAATTCTTACGTTGTTTTGTCTACTACGTTTATCGTCTTTGACTAGATTGCTTCCCAGACTGAATCAGGGTCGCGGGAAACCGTATTGCAGATTCTTATGGGAGAGAAAACCCCGAAATGTTACCTCACAGATTAACACTTTCAGCCGACGATAAGAAGGCTAAGATTATTTGCACTCACGAGCAACTAAACAGCGCAGCAATTCGAAGGCCTTCGGAGCTCAGCGGCATCGGCATAAGTAAGTGAAACGAAATCTCTTCTGGAACGTATAGACGCAAAGCAGCTGCGGGAGTGCTAGATGTGAAAAAATTTGCGACAATGGATAGAGCAACTTCACTTCACAAAAGGCTTGGGACTACCGGATTTGTCCCTTCGCCACAAAAGCAACGAGTTTACAGGCTCAGGGCGCTCAGATTTCTGACCAGTCGTGGAGCTTCCAATCATGGCCGACGACGCAGAGTGCCGCCATATAGCCGGGTCCAGCCGGCACCTCACGGAGAAGCCACCGTCCTGCTTCTGAAGCATCGGGCCGCGTTGCCAGCAGGGCGTTTGATTCCCCGGGCCCGAGAGAAACGTCGAATTGGTCCAGGGGAAGCGATAAGCCGTCTCCGGTTGCCTTGATGTACGCCTCTTTGCGGGTCCAGCAGCGGAAGAATGCGGCAGCTCTTTCTTCGGTGGGCAACGCAGCGAGTTGGTTCCGCTCGTTTGTGGAAAAGAAGCGGCGTGAGATGCCTTCCAAGTCGGAATCACTGCGAAGGTGTTCGACATCGACCCCGATCTCGCGTCCGCGCGTAAAGGCCAACAGGGCGATTCTGCCGGAATGGGAAACGTTGAAGGTGATATTGCTGCTCGCGAAGGGCGGCCCCAGAGCAGGTTTTTCTTTCTTCGAATAGGAGAAACTCAAACTACTCGGAGCCATTTTCAGATAGCCGGCCAGGATGGTTCGTAACCAAGCTCGCGATGCAACAAAGCGTTGACGATCGCGCGATAAATGAAAGCGCCCGGCTCGCGTCAACTCTTCGGAAGAAAGCACTTGCTGCCAACGGAATTCGTCGCCGCCGACGGCCTCCAGATCGACCCGCCAGAGGTGCACTTCGTCTTCAGGTAGTGGGAGAGACGACTCTATCTGGAAGGCTGAGTCGGTGATGTTCATCGTCTGGCTCATGCGTCTGACGAAGAACCATTAGATGGTCTTGTAGACGGTGGTGTTCCCCGGAATCATCTATTCCGCTGGGGGCAACTTGTTCGATGGCGTGCCTGCCGCCAGCGCGGCGGTCTCAGACACAGTAGCTGCCGGGCGTGCAACCGCGGGTTCGGTGATGCAATACTTCACCAGACACCAGAGTGCGCGCACCCCATCTTTCCAATTGATTTTCTTGCCCTCTTCATAAGTGCGGCCCCGGTAGCTGATCCCGACTTCGTAGATGCTCAACTTCCGCTTGGCGATCTTCACCGTGATCTCGGGCTCGAATCCAAAACGCTTTTCTTCCAGAGGAATCGATTGGAGGATCTCGCGCCGGAAAGCTTTGTAACAAGTCTCCATGTCGCTGAGGTTGATGTTGGTCAGCGCGTTGGAGAGCAGAGTAAGAATCCAGTTGCCGACGGAATGCCAGAAGTAAAGCACGCGATGAGGGCGGCCGGAAAGAAAGCGCGAACCGTAGACCACGTCGGCTCGTCCTTGGATCAGCGGCTCCAGCAGCACCGGGTACTCCGCCGGATCGTACTCGAGATCGGCATCCTGGATAATGACGAAGTCGCCGGTAGCCTCCTGAATGCCACGGTGCAGAGCCGCCCCTTTGCCCATGTTTTTCGGCTGCAGCAGAGTTCGAATCTGCGGACTCTGCGCCTGCAACTGCGCCAGGATCTCGCGGGAGCCGTCCGCGGATCCGTCGTCGACGCAAATCAGCTCAATCTCAAGTGGAACGGAAAGCACTCTTTCGACCACTTCCCGCAGCGTGGCACGTTCGTTGTACACCGGCATGACAACGGAAAGTTTCATTCTTCTGCACCGTAGTGTAGTGGAAGAGTTCAGCATCTCCAAGGTTCAAGTCTTGTTCTCGTCTCAGGCGGCATTGCGGCCAGGTCGCGATGCCGAAGAGAGCAGTTAATTATGACGGCGACGCGGAAATGTCTTGGGCCGATGAGGCCTCGTGCGTTGGGTTCTCGACTCGACTTTGCTCGGCCGGAAAAAGCAGGCGGGACGCCGCGTTCGTGAGTTTGTGGCTAATGTATTCAGGCACCGTTATATCGAGGCGGTGCAATCCGGCTTCGACACGGGCCAGGCTGACATCCATTTTTGACGGGCGCCAGCGTCAGCCGAATCGTAGAATTCACGTGGCCCCCCAACCGAATAGGGCGCCTTCGAAGGGCTGCATCACTTGCAGCGGTATAGCGCACTTTTCGGGTATTCAGTCGTGCGGTCCGGGAGCTCTAAAACTTGTGGAAATTGGCTTCGGACCTGCTTGATTCTCCTAAGAATCCACCTGCCCACGGGACAGATCATGTAAATTGTTCAGGTCTCTTCGCAAGGCATGGCAATTTTCACCTAGGGTGTTTACCTGAGTGCACGTGCTTGCGGCCTGACTGCCGCTTTGACGGGAACCAAACCTTTCAGGTCTCAGGACTAGCACCATGCAGCGTTCCGCCGACCTAGAGGCCCGAATCCTAACCAGTATTCCGGTGAGCTAGTACCGCGCGGAATCAGGTTACGCCGACTTTACGCACCCTTTTCGGGTTCTCAGCTTCTGTTCTGCAAGGTAGGGCGGATTACTGGATGCAGGCCCGAGAGCGGGAGTCACTCTTCTGGAAGCCCGCCGCCGCGACTGCAATTGCCTGTGGAAATGACTGTTCTTTGGTCACAGCCATTTTCGTCTCAAAATGGCATTGTGGATGCTATGTATTTTGGAAACATCCCAGCTGCGTACAAGTCTTAGGCGGGACAATCCAGACCCAGGGGGTAGTAATGAACGAGCAGTCCGTTCGACTAGGACCGCGCGAGCAGCAAATTGTCGAACTGCTTTTGCAGGGCTGTGATAACGCCGAAATTGCCACGCAGCTCAAAATGGCGCGCAGAACTGTGAAGGCTCATTTCAACCGGCTATTCCTCCGTTTCGGAATAACCGGCGGAATCAAGCGAGTGAAACTCGCGACTCTGTTATACCGGAGGCAATTATGTTCACCAACGAGCGTTATGGAACCCGTACCCCCAGCGAACGTGAAACCCGTGTCATCGAGCTTGTCGCACAGGGCTTGAAAAACCGCGACGTGGCCAACGAGATTGGCACGACGGAACATGTGGTGAAGAATTATCTTCGCGTCATCTACGACAAACTCGGACTCTGGAACCGAGTGGAACTCGCGCTGTGGTATGAGTCGCGCAGGCAGGAGCCGGAACTCCCGTCGTGACTCGGGTAACGGGAAGCGCCTTCGCGTTGAGTTGAGTTGTGGAGCTGAATTGAGAAGCGCGTCCCGGCTTTCACTCGCAACCGAAGGCTTGCAAATGGCGGAGTCGCTCACCCGCCGCGGTTTCGCCCTTTCGAGCCGCAGCATCCAGAAGCATGCGCGCCTGATCGCAACTCTTGGGTACGCCGTCTCCCCGCAGATACAAATCGGATAGAGCGATCATTGCCGCAGAGTTTTTCTTGCCCACGGCCTTCCACAACCACAGGGAGGCCACTCGGCTATCCGGAGTTGTGCCCAGGGTGCCCTTCAAATACCTTTCCGCTGTAACGAACTCATCCACACCGCTTTGCTCGGTGCCGATAACGGGGTGGCTCTTCGGCGTAGTCGTGGCCGGGGATGCGGCTCGTGTGACGGCAGGTCGGTGCGTTCGTGAAGTTGCCGCCATTTTTTTGGCTCGGACCGGGGAATCCGGGGGCTTGGCATCTGGCGTGGTTATCGAGAGTGCTGATTGCGTCGGTGCAACATGCGAAGTAGCTTTAGTACCGCGCCACACCACGTAAAGCAGGAATGTTAAAAAGATCGCCAGCGCAACGCTTACGTAGATCCGGTAACGATAGGGGAAAGGCCTGCGTTCTACGTCGGATTCCACGTTGGATCCCACATTGAAGTGCGGAAGATTTTTTGCCTGCAGCCTCCAGGCATCCTCGCCGTCGACGTGACCTTCGCGGGCGGTGTTGGGGCTAGACTCCCCGATCGCATACTCCAGAAAGCTAGCGCCCATAGAAGGTTCGGGTTCGCTCCAATGTGCTGCGGAAATGGGCGCAAGGTCCGCGACTTGTGGAGGCCTGTCCGGTGCTTCTTCGCTCTCAACCTCCTTTTCATTCGCCTCATCATCGATGACTTGAAAAGAAGCAGACTCCGCAAAGGAACCATTCTGCAGTTCCCGCAGGAGCTCGGCAACAGCTTGTCCGCGATTCTCCGGCAGAGTGGTGAAATACACCTCGGCCCATCGTCCCATGTGGGCTGCCAGTAGCGGATTCATGACGGGATTCAGCTCAGGTTCCGGCAATGTATCGATCTCTCGCTTGTTCGTGATGCGCGGCACTGTCATTCTCCAGAAGAGCAGCGATAGTTATGATTGCATTAGCGGGGGAAGAGGGTTGTCAAACCGGGCCCATGAGATTAGTCACAGGGCTTGCGATAAGCGGGTTCGAACTGGTCCAACTGCGCCTCGCGCTGGCTTTCGAGCTTGCCTTTCGAAGTCTTGCTGTAGAGATCGGAACCCGGGCAATAGTATAAAGCAGTGTGTAAGTCAACCCAAACTTGGATATCGGGATTGCCCTTGTATTCCGGCGCTTCGGGGGGGTCGGCCATCCCGAGACCGACGAGGAGTTTGTCGAACACGGAAAGATCCGCATCGGGCGCTGGTTGCTTGTGCCGAGTCGCACTCCCGGAAACTGCGGCTCCACTACCGGTGGCGCCCACCGAGTGGCTGGACCAGATTCCCCAGCGAATCACCACCACGATCAGAATGACCGCGACCCCGAGATAAAAATCACCCCGCCGGGAACGCCAGAAGCGGATCAACGCGCTTGGGGAATCGGTTCCGGATAACGATTCCAGAGACTCCCGAGCTTTGGCCGCCGAACTCCAGACGATCTCCTCCTGCTCTTCCCGCTCCGGCTTTACGAGGGCGCCGGGGGGAGCTTCGGCATGGTCGCTCTCTTTGTCGAGCTGCAGCTCAGGAGACGCGGACTCCGCGATCAAGTCTTCGTCCGCGTTTGCGCGGAATGGCTCGTTGAACCGAGATTCGCTTTCTTCCAACTCCCCAGGTTCGCTTTCTTCCAACCCCGGCTGAGAGAAGGGTTCCGCTCCCGCCTGCCACGCGCTTTCTTGTTCCTGAAGATTGTCTTCGTTTTCGTTCGTGGTATATGCTGTGACCGGAAGCGCCGTTTCTTGCGCGCGCGAGTCTTCGCTGGGAGGCTCGTCTGCTAAGGTCTCTCGCCTTGTCTTCTGCATGTGCCACGCCGATGACAACTTGCTTTGCATGCCTGGGGATTCGTCGTTGTCGGTAACGCGTGGAGCGCCGCATTTGCCGCAAAACTGTTCCTCCCCGACGAGCTTGCTTCCGCACTTCCAGCACGGGGATTTCTCCTCGGTGCCCGCGCTCGCACCCATATCAGTCCTGGCCATCGCCCCCGAGTGATTCTCTGCCAAAGCTGCCAGATTTGGCTGGAGCTTTTCAATGGCGGCCAGCATCGTGGATCGTTCGGCGGCCATGGATTTCTTCAACTTCAACTCGCCATCTCGGCCAATCGCTTCGGTCACAAGACCGGCCATGAGTTGGCAAGTGTGGATGTCCTGCTCGGCGTAGCCATGAATTCTGTCGAAATAAAGTTCCAGCGCGCCGACAATATCGTCGTCGTAATAGATGGGCACGGCAAGCAGCGACAAGATTCCCCGCTGGAGGCAGGGTTCGGGGTCGAACAGTAGCTCTGTATTTACGTCGTCGCTGCGAATCACCTGTCCGGTGCGCACGCTGGCAGCGCAAATCGCCTTAGCGATGGGAACTTCGCTTCCCACCGGTAAAGCCGGTGGGCCGGCCCCGGCGCGATAACGCACGACCTTTTCTTTCAGTATCCCAATGGCTGCGCCGGTGGCGCTTGCGATGCGTGCAACTTTCTCGGCGATCAAGGCCATCGCCTTGTCCAATTCGAGATGGCGCACCTGAATCTGGCGTTGCGCTTCGACAATCTCCGCCAGAGTCAGCGTGTAGTCGCCTTCCGAGCGCGAACTCTCTTCCGATTCTGTCTTGATTCCTTGGAACGGAGCCTGCTTTGCCGACTCTTGCTCTTGCTCATGGAGTCCCTCACTTTGGGTCTCCATTTTTTCTTCCAGCGCGCGCATTTTGCGGTTGTGCTCCTGGAGCACATAAGCCGCTCTCAGCAGCTTGTCAAAGGTCCGCTCGTCGAGAACCGGTTTGTTTGTTTCGTCGGTCACGATCTCTTTGCCCGCCTGTGGCCGGCATGGGCAGAAGTGTCCACCCGCAGACCATCCCCATTTTAGTGCAATTCCTCCACCAAAAAGCTATGTTACGGAGCCGGCCTCTTTTGGCCGGAGATTGAACCAGCCCATGAGATGGCATAACAGTCGTGAGCGGATAACCGCATGGAAATCAAGAGGTTACGCGAGGCCGAATCGGAGACAGACCGGGCGAGCGCTCCGCACCTGCGGGAGGCCTGTGGAAGGTTACTCCCCGTAAGCTGCAAGCATATGCACACTTGATTGCGGCAAACTCGTTCCGTTCTCATCTGTGGCGCCACGTCCAATTACCAGGACTTCGTGGTGTGCGCTCCCACTTCCGACTTCGAGAATGTATGGCGCTCGTGATGAAACGGCGACAGGAAAACGGAATTGAAATCGGTGATTTTTAGGCAGCAGGAATTGGCTGGCCGAATGACCGACGAAGTAGGACTGATTGCCGCGTGTTGGTTCGATCGTACGGCCAGCCACGAAGAGAAAGATCACCGGACGTGGAATTTGTGGCGAGCGCGAAGACCAATCGTGGCGAAGGACGAAGAGCTGTTCACGCGCCATGAAGGGCTATTTGCGATAGATTTCGCTCTCGGTCGGCGAGTTAGCGATTGCCGGGGACCAAAATGAAAAGCGTTGTCGCACAGACATGCCCGTTTTGGGACTTTCTGGATTTTATTATCACGAGAATGGTTTTTACAACTCTCACACGGCGCTTCGAGAGCCCGTCCCTCGAGTCGACCACCTGCTTAAGAGCCTGAAGAGAAACGGCTTATCTTTGATGAGCGCGCACACAGGACAACGGCGCCGGCGCTCACCTCTGGACGGAGCCCGCAGGTACATGCTTGGCTTGTAGCGGCCAGTTGTTGTTTCTCTCCTGCCCGATTTGGAACGGATTGGCCCAGCACAGAGTTCTTGGCCTTTTGCTGAAAGCCATAGGTCTTGCCCCTAAGTGCAAGCACGCGCTGGTCTTATGAACGCCGCTGGCGGCCAGCAAGGTTTGGCGAAGGATGTGCTTAACCGATACTGCGGAAACGCAACGCGAGAAAGAAAAAAGACGGAGGGAAGTACAGTGATGGATCTCGACAGGATGAAAGTGACGCCCCGCGATCAGCAGGTGTTGGATTTGCTGGTCCAAGGTTGCAGCAACCAGGAAATCGCCGGTCAATTGAGTATCAGCCCGCGCACCGTGAAGCAGCATCTGCGCACGCTTTTTCTGCGTGCCGGAATTCGGGAGGGGCGCAAGCGTGTGCGTCTGGCTACGGCAGCGTTCGAGAGGGCGGAGTTGAAGTCATGACGCCGCGTGAGCATCTGACCCCAAAAGAAACACAAGTGGCTACCTTGGTTTGGGAAGGCCTCACCAATCGCGAGATCGGCAAGCTGTTGCGCACGACGGAGCAGGTCGTTAAGAATCATTTGCGCAGCACTTTCGACAAACTGGGAGTCTGGAGCCGTCTCGAGTTGGCCATGTACGTGGCCGGCCACGGCGGCAGGAATTGGCTGGAGGATCTTGAACCGCCGGTTTCCATTCAGGCTCACGCTGCGGCAAGCTAGCGATGAGCATTGTGGCTGACCCGTTGCAGGTTCTTGCGGCTTGCGCTGAGCATCAGCGCAACTGCTGCAAAAGGTTTGCATTCCCAGGCCCGGGCTTCCTTCGAAAGTTCGGGTAACACATTGAAAAAACAACGATTTGTGCTTCGTTGTAGTCGGCCCGCAAATTGCATTGGAAGACTCGACCCAATAGAGCGGGCTCGCAAGCAGGCTCGAGCTGGCTCCGCAATCCCTGGGCGGGGCATGAATGGACTACAAAGAAACTTTCTGGATGGCTTGCGATTCTACCGAGCAGCTACGGGCTGAGTATGGCCCGTTTCACACCCGTGCAGAAGCTGAGGCCGAAGCCCGCAAGCTGGGATTCGGCTACCTCCTGCGTTACGAACACCTGCTCGACGAAAACGAGGAGATCCGGGAAGTTCGCTGCATCTTCCTCGAATTGCCGCCTGCAGCGGCTGTGGCGGCGGTTCCTTCCCTCAGCCTGCACACGCGCTGCGCCACCTGTGGTGAGTCCGCCGCCCATGACCAGGCGTGGCAGGCAGAAGTCTGGGCAGACATCCACGAGTTTGAACACTCCCGCCATCGCGTGCGGCTTTTTGAACACGCCCGCGGCCAGGGCTTGAAAGAAATCGGTGGCTGGCGTGGCTAGCGTGCACGCGCCTTTGAAACTCTCTTCACGCAGCCGTTGACAGCTCACTGGCCGCCGCTCGATCAACGAACCAGATCAATTTGCCTTCGCTGGGCTGCACCAACTTGGAAGGGTATTTCTCGCCCGGGGCATTGCCCTCGAGAACCTCGTGCAGAGCCGCTGCCTTGTCGATTCCGCTTACCAGGAATGCAACACAACGCCCCGCGTTCAGCACCGGCAGTGTGAAGGTAATCCGGCTGGTTTTTAGTTTCTCCACCCAGTTGGCCACCACCAGTCGCGATGTCTCTTGCAACGCCGCAGTTTCCGGGAACAGGGAAGCAGCATGGCCGTCTGGTCCCATGCCCAACAGAATCAAATCAAAGCGGGGAAACTCGCCGGGTGCCAGGGCGAAAAACTTCCGTAGGGTTTGTTCGTAGGCGTCCGCCGCGGCTGCAGCGTCCGGGTTCTCAGAGGTCACGCGGAAGATATTGGCGGCTGGAATGGGAACCTTCGACAGCAGAGTTTCCCTGGCCATACGGTAGTTGCTGTCGGAGTCTTCGGGGCCAACGTGGCGCTCATCGCCCCAGAAAAAGAACATTTGCGCCCAGGGCAGGCTGGCGCTGGCGTTGGCCGCGATCAGGGTGTACAGGTTCTTGGGAGTCGATCCACCGGAGAGCGCAATCGTGAAGAGGCCGCGCTGTGCGATTGCGCTGGTAGCGGCACGTATCACTTCCTCCGCGGCCGCCTGAAAAAGATCCTGCGGAGTGGTCAGTCTGCGCAGTTCGATGGGAGTGCTCACAACTCTCCAGCCCGGCCGTTGCCCGACTTTGCAGCCGCACAGCGGGCCGCTCCCAGCAGACCGGCTTTGTCGTTGGTGATGATTTGCACCACGATGCTCTGCAGCAGCGGGCGCAATCTGCCTTTATCCAGAAATGCACGCATGAAAAGTGGCCCTGTAAGCTTGGGAAGAATCTTCGGAGAGATTCCGCCGCCAAGAAAGATTCCCCCGGTTGCCATCACTTTGAGAGCCAGATTGCCGGCTTCCGCGCCGTAAACTGAAATCCAGAGATCCATCGCCTGCTCCGCGAGCCGATTGCTTCCGTCCAGGGCGGCGCGGGAAATCGCTGCGGCAGGGTCCTCCTCGGCAAGCCCGGCAAATCCGGCAGGCTCGTCCGCGCAGCCTTTTTCGCGCAGAAACTCATAGACGTTGACCAGACCGGGGCCGGAAAGGATGCGTTCGTAACTGACATGCCCACAGCGACTCTCGAGAAAACGCAACAGCCCGATTTGCAGCTCCCCTTGGGGGGCAAAGTCCGTGTGGCCGCCCTCGCAGGCAAAAACCTCGTGCTTGCTGCCGTTCCAAAATAATCCTGCTTCTCCCAAGCCGGTTCCCGGAGCGATAACCGCCTGATTGCCAACTGACGGCGGGACTCGATTCAGAGGAACCAGATCGTGTGGACCGAGCGCTCCAATGCCCCATGCGTTTGCTTCGAGATCATTGATCAACAAAGTGGCGGGAAGTTGAATCTGTTTCGCCAAGCGGGACTGTTCGATGATCCAGGGAAGATTCGAAGTCTCGACGCGTCCATTTCGTACCGGCCCGGCAATTCCGAAGCAGGCGACATCGGGCCGGGTGGCGGAGTCTTCGAAGAACTTGGAGACAATCTCACCCAGTTCGCTATATTCACGGCTGGGAAAGACGCGCTCGGAAATCAGCCGGAGATGGCCATTCTGCGGCTGAAAGTAGGCCAGTCGAGCGTTGGTGCCCCCAATGTCGCCGGCCAGAATCATTTCTCGAAGTTCCTCCAACGCCGGCCGTCGTGCTCCAATAATTCGTCGGCATCTTTCGGTCCCCACGTGCCTGACGTGTAATTCGGAAAGTTCCGCGGGGGCAGTGCCTTCCACAAATCGAGTACGGGATTGACCACGCTCCAGCCCGCCTCCACCATGTCTGCCCGCTGAAACAGCGTCTGGTCGCCGATCATGCAATCATGCAGCAGCCGCTCATAGCCGGTGCTGGGCTGCTTTCCGAAGTATTTCTGATATTCGAAGTTCATGTCCACTGTTCCCAGGCGCATCACCGGGCCGGGCACCTTGGCCGCGAATTGCAACGAGATGCCTTCTTCCGGCTGGATGTGCAGCACCAACTGATTCGGCATCATGTGTTCTACGGAAGTATCGCGGAACAGCACGAACGGAGCCTGGCGGAACTGGATCACGATGTGAGTGTGGCGTGCCGCCATGCGCTTTCCCGTACGAAGATAGAAAGGAACATCGGCCCAGCGCCAGTTGTCGATAAGCAGCTTCATCGCTACGAAAGTTTCGGTCCGCGAATCCGGCGCAACGTCGGGCTCGGAACGGTACGCGGAAACCGGTTTGCCATCTTCCGTGCCGTCACCGTACTGCCCGCGCACCGAGCGGCTCAGAACCTCTTCATCGCTGATGGGCTGGATGGCATGCAAAATCTTCGCCTGCTCATCGCGCACGGCATTGGCGTCAAACGAAATAGGAGGCTCCATCGCGGTCAGGCTGATGAGCTGCATGATGTGATTTGGAACCATGTCGCGAAGCGAGCCCGCGGTTTCGAAATAGCTGCCCCGCCCTTCCACGCCTACGGTTTCCGCAACTGAAATCTGTACGTGATCAATGTAGCGCCGGTTCCAGATGGGCTCGAAGATTCCGTTGGCAAAGCGAAACGCCATGATGTTCTGGACGGTCTCTTTGCCCAGATAATGATCGATACGATAAATCTGCTTTTCATCGGCGAGCTTCAGCAGTTGCTGGTTGAGGGCCTTGGCCGACTCCAGGTCGTGACCGAAAGGCTTCTCGATAACGATTCGGCGCCAGTGGTCATTGTTTTGCTCCATCAGCCCGGTGGCGGCGAGCTTTTCAACAATGGGGCCGAAGTAACTCGGGGCCGTCGCCAGGTAATAGAAGAAATTTTGATGGGTGGAGTGATCGCGGTCGATCTGAGCCAGACGATCTTTGATCTTCGGGTAAAGCTGGTCGTCATCGAAATTGCCGGCAAAGTAGTAGAAGCGGCGCGCGAAGTTCTCCCACGTATCCGCATTGATGCAGTCGCCACAGTACTGTTTGACATCTTCCTGGATTCTCTTGCGAAAATCCTCGTCCGTCATTTGCGCCCGGGCTATGCCCAGCACCGCGAACTCTTTCGGGAGCAAGTCCGCTCGCGCCAGGTTATGCAGAGCGGGAATCAACAGGCGCGCCGTTAGATCGCCAGCGGCGCCGAAGATCACCATCACGCAGGGATCCCCCTGTTTACCGATACGCGTTGTAGCCAGCGCGGGCTGTTCCGCCAATTGAGCCATGCTCAGATCCTCAGAATTCTCCACTGAAATAACTTCCGGTTACGCGCTCTTCTTGGTTGGGCTGCTTTTCGTTGCGCCAGACTCGATGTGTCCACCGAATTTCTGCCGCATAGCGGAAAGCATCTTTTCGGCAAAGGTGTGCTGCTGCCGCGAGCGGAAGCGCACATACAAGGCCGCGGTCAGCACATCCGCCGGCACCGCTTCCTCCAGCGCTGCCTGGATCGTCCAGCGTCCCTCGCCGGAATCCTGCACATAACCTTCGTATTCGGAAAGCGTCGGGTTCTCGGTCAAAGCCATTGCCGTCAGATCGAGCAGCCACGAACTGACCACGCTGCCCCGCCGCCAGACCTCGGCGATGTCCGGCAAGTTCAGATCGTACCGGATATCCTCGGGCAAATCTTTGCTGGTCGCGTTCTTGAAGATGTCGAAGCCCTCGGCATACGCCTGCATGATTCCGTATTCGATTCCGTTGTGCACCATCTTCACAAAGTGGCCGGAACCCGAGGGCCCGCAGTGAATGTAGCCTTCTTCGGCAGTGCCTCCAAGTTTTTCCCGCCCAGGCGTGCGCGGGATATCGCCTTTGCCCGGGGCCAGCGTCTTGAAAATTGGATCTAGCCGCTCCATCGCTTCCTTGGGGCCGCCGATCATCATGCAATAACCGCGGTCAATGCCCCATACCCCACCGCTTGTTCCCACGTCCATGTAATGAATGCCTTTGCCCTTGAGTTGACCCGCCCGGCGCACATCGTCTTTGAAATAGGAATTACCGCCGTCGATGATGACGTCGCCGGCCTGCATGTGCTGCGCCAGTTTCTGAACCGTCTGTTCGGTGGCGCTACCCGACGGCACCATGACCCAGGCCGCACGAGGCGGTTTCAGTTTGCCGACCAAATCTTCCGATGACGAAGAACCGCTCGCGCCTTCGGCCGCCAGTTGCTTCACCGCCTCCGCACTCAGATCCGAGACCACGAGTTGATGCCCGCCGCGCATCAGGCGCCGCGTCATGTTCGAGCCCATGCGGCCCAGACCCACCATTCCTAATTGCATCTGTTTCTCCTTAAAAAGTGGCGTCAGAATTCAGTCGAAGCCACCGCGCCCGAAACCGTGCCGTCAGAAAAGCAAACTCTAAACCGCGTTGCGTTAAAGCGTAACGCCGGCAGCCTGCCCTGAGCGAAGTCGAAGGGTCCCGCCGGCTTTTCGCCATCCAAAATTATCCCAACGCCTTTTGCACCGCGGCTGCCAGCGTTGCCAGACCTGAATCCACATCATGCAGATGCACGCGCAGCGCTCGCCGCCCGCGCTCAACCAGCACCTGAAAGTCGCCCCGAGCCTGCGCCGCCTTGACCATGCCGAACGTATATTTCTGTTGCGGCACCGGTAACTCAAGGGCATCGTCGCAGGTCACCTGCAGGAATACTCCGGAGTTCGGGCCGCCCTTGTAGGCCTGTCCCGTCGAATGCAGAAACCGAGGTCCAAAACCCAGACAGGTCGCCACATGTTTCTTATCCCGCACCGCGTGTCGAATGGCCTGCAGTTTTCCTTCGTGTTCGGTGTTCATCTGGATAAATCCCAGCACGGCAAAGTAATCCCCGGTGTTGATGCGGCTCAGATGAGCCTTCAAACATCCGGCCAGAGACTTGTCCGCTCCTGCGATTCGTGCCAGTTCCGCAGCATTCTTCTCGTCGGTAAACAGCTTGATGCCGCCGTCTTCCACGACTGGTTTTTCCGCAGGCAGGGAACCGGTCTTTTCGTACTCCGACGTCAAATTCCGCGTCGCAATCTTGCTGGCTTCAACGTCCGGTTGGTTGAACGCATTGATGCCGATGATGGAACCCGCGACTGCGGTGGCAATCTCCCAGCGGAAGAATTCCGCTCCCAGGTCGTAGGTGTCTGCCATCGAAATTCGCAGCACGGCCTGCCCGGCCTTATCGAGTGCCGCAATCTTTGCATCGACCTTCACGTCCGTGGCATGTTCGGTGTGAACGTAGACAAACACGCGATCATTGCCGTAGACCTCTGGCGCGGCCAACTCTTCGCGGTCCACAGGGATAACGCCTTTTCCAACTTTCCCCGTGGACTCGGCCAGCAACTGCTCCAGCCAGGCGCCAAGGTCGGAGATATCTGGAGACGTGATGATCGTGACTTTATCGCGACCGGTGCGTGCCGCCGTACCCAGAATGACTCCCAGCGCCGCGCCGGGATTTTCTTCCAAGCGCGCGGAAGGTCCGCACGCCCGCACCATTTCCTGCGTGCGGCCGAGAAATTTCTTGATGTCCACTCCGATCGCTGCCGCAGGCACTGTGCCGAAGTGCGAAAGCGCGGAATAGCGTCCCCCGATCGACGGCCGGCCAAAAAAGATATGGCGGAACCGATCCGCTTCCGCGACCTGCTGCATCTTAGACCCAGGATCGGTGATGGCAATAAAGTGGCTGCCGGCCTTATCCGCACCCACAGCCTGCTTCGTAAGCTCAAAGAAATATTGTTTGAAAATGTTGGGTTCGAGCGTGTTTCCCGACTTGCTGGAAACAATGAAGAGTGTCTTGGCAATGTCAATCTTGTTCTCGAATGCCTTTACTTGCGCCGGGTCAGTGGAATCGAGCACATGCAGGTCAGGGTATCCGGCAATCTTGCCGAACGTCATCCGCAGAACTTCCGGACACAGGCTTGATCCACCCATGCCCAGCAGGAGAATATCCTTGAAGCCGGCGCTCCAGACTTCCTTGGCCAGATTCCGCAACTCCGCCGGGTGCGCGATCTGTTCGTCGGTAATATCCAGCCAGCCCAGCCAGTTAGCTTCATCGTCACCAGTCCACAGCGAAGCGTCGCGCTGCCAAAGGCGCTGCATTTTGTTGTTCGACTGCCAATCGCCCATGGTGGTCTTCACTGCGGCGGCGAGGGTTCCCGGTAGCGAAGTTTTCAAACGGCTCAAGCAGTTTTTCCTTGGGGCTGCGTGTTTTTCTCGACCGCAGCCAGCAGCTTATGGAACGCATCGGCAAACACCTTTACTCCGTCCTCCGTCAGCTTGGTAGTGACGTCCTTGATTGAGATGCCGGTTCGCGCCAGATTGTCCATCACATTCTGCGCGCCGGCTACGTCTTCGGTCAGGCTATTACGCAGCTTTCCGTGATCGCGAAACGCGTCGATCGTGGCCGGAGGCATCGTATTCACTGTGTCAGGCCCAATCAGTTCCTCAACGTACATAACGTCACGATAAGCGGGATTCTTCGTGCTGGTGCTTGCCCATAGAACGCGCTGGGTCTGCGCTCCCTGAGCCGCCAGCGCCTGCCATCGCGGACCACTAAAGAGGCGCTGGTAGCGCAGGTACGCCAGTTTCCCGTTGGCAATTGCAACTTTGCCCAGCAGGCCCTTCAGGAGTTCCTGTTGTTTGGAGTCAGTGGCGCTCTTGAGCTTGTCGTTGATCATCGAATCCACCAGCGAGTCGATGCGGCTGATAAAAAAGCTGGCCACGCCTCCAATTTTATGGAGATTGCCGCCCCGCTTCGCCAGATCCTCGAGACCGCCGATGTGAGCTTCCGCAACTTGCTCGTAAACTTCCTGCGCGAACAACAAGGTCACATTGATGTTGATGCCCTCGCCGATTAACTGGCGAATCGCCGGAAGCCCTGCGTCCGTACCTGGCACCTTGATCATCAGGTTCTCGCGATTCACGGCTTTCCACAAGCGGCGGGCTTCGTCGATCGTCTCATTGGTCTTATTCGCCAGCAACGGAGAAACCTCGAGGCTCACGTACCCATCCCGGGACTTCGAACTGTCGTAGACTGGGCGCAATATATCCGCAACATCTTGAATGTCACGAATCGCGATCTGTTCGTAACGCCCGGTTGCGTCAAGATCTTTTCGCGAAGCCAGCTGCTTCAGCATCTCGTCATAAAGCGAGCTTTCGCCGATCGCTTTTTCGAAGATGGACGGGTTCGATGTCATCCCTCGAAGGCCGTCGTCGGCAATCATCTTCTTCAGGCTACCGCTCGTGATCAGATCGCGCCGGATATAGTCCAGCCACATCGACTGGCCGTAATCGAGCAAAGCTTTCACAGGATTCTTGGCTTTTGAGGTTTCGAGAACTCCAGTTGGCTGCATAATGATTTCTCCCTTAGGCATGTGGGGACAGCCGCCCTCGCCTGCCCTGAGCGAAGCCGAAGGGGCTGTCCGTCGAGCGAAGCTCGACGATTTTTCCGTCGCGCACGGCAAACTGAGCCGCTACCCAAAAACTGCCGCTATTTTTCCGCCATCGCCTTGCGCGCTTCCGCAACTACTGCATCCGCGGTGAAACCGAAAAACTTCAACAAATCTTTCAACGGAGCCGACGCACCGAAACGGTGCATGCCGACTTTTCTTCCCTTCAGCCCAACGTAGCGCTCCCACCCAAAGGTGGCTGCCATCTCCACCGAAACCCGGGCCGTCACCGACGAAGGCAGCACGCTCTCTTTGTAAGCCGCATCCTGCCGCTCAAAAATATCCCACGAAGGCATGCTCACTACTCGCGCCTGCACGCCTTCCTCTTTGAGTCTCTCGTAGGCCTCGACGCACAGCGAAACTTCGCTTCCCGTGCCCATCAGAATCACGTCGGGCTTGCCACCAGGCGCCTCGGCGAGAATGTAGGCTCCCCTCGCCGTGCCCGAGGCCGAACCGTACTTCGTGCGGTCAAAGGTCGGAATCGCTTGCCGCGTCAGAACCAGCGCCACTGGCTGGTGCTGCAACTGCGCAATCACCTTCCATGCTTCCACCACTTCATTCGCATCCCCAGGACGAAGCACAACCAGATTCGGCATCGCGCGCAACGAAGCCAGCTGTTCGATCGGTTGATGCGTTGGCCCATCTTCTCCTACGCCGATCGAATCGTGCGTGAAAATGAAAATCGAAGGAATCTCCATCAGCGCCGCCAGCCGTATGCTGGCGCGCATATAGTCGCTGAAATTAAAAAACGTCGCCCCGAACGCCCGGATCCCAGAAACTATAAGTCCGTTTACACTCGCGCCCATTACGTGTTCGCGCACCCCGAAATGCAGATTGCGCCCCGCGTATTCGCCCGGCTGAAAATCGCCTGCGCCTTCAAACTTCAGTGTAGTCTTGTTCGAAGTGGCCAAGTCCGCCGAACCACCGATCAGCCACGGAATGTTCTCTGCCAGCGCATTCAGCACCTTTCCCGAACTCTCGCGCGTAGCGATTCCCTTGGAGTCAGCCGCGAACGTAGGCAAGCTCTTGTCCCATCCGTCGGGAAGCTCCCGGCGCTGCATGTGATGCAACTGCTGCGCCAGGTCCGGATACTTCTGCGAATATTCTGCGAACATCTTCGCCCACTGTGCGCGAGCTTCATGCCCACGTATTCCAACGCCATCCCGGAAGTGTTCCCGCACCCCCTCCGGCACCAGAAACTTCGCGTCCTCGGGCCAGCCATAAAACTTCTTCGTCAGCCGCACTTCTTCCTCGCCGAGGGGTTCTCCGTGCGCCGCGTTGCTGTCTTGCTTGTGCGGCGATCCATAGCCGATGTGGCTGTCCACGATGATCAAAGTGGGACGATCCGTGGTCTTCTGGAAGGTTTCAAAGGCCCGCGCCAGCATATCGAGATCGTTGGCATCGGCAACGCGCGTTACATTCCAGCCGTAGCCGACAAATCGTGTGGCTACATCTTCACTGAATGACCAATCGGCGGGACCATCCAGCGTGATGTGATTGTGGTCGTACATCCAGCACAAATTCGAAAGCTTCAGATGGCCCGCCAGCGACGCAGCTTCGCCACCGATGCCTTCCATCAGGTCGCCGTCCGAGCACATGGCGTAGACATTGAAATCGAATACATCAAATCCGGGCCGGTTGAAATTCGCCCCCAGCCATCGGCTCGCGATGGCCATCCCAACGCTATTGCCCACGCCCTGGCCGAGCGGCCCCGTCGTGGTCTCCACCCCGGTGGCCAAGTGTGACTCAGGATGTCCCGGGGTCCGGCTTCCGAGTTGCCGGAAGCGCTTGATCTCCTCCAGGGGAATCGCGAGCGTTTTCAGAACTTCGCCGTTCTTGCCAACTTCGCGCACGCCCGCAAGGTAAAGCATGGCGTAGAGCAGCATGGAAGCGTGGCCGTTCGACAGCACGAACCGGTCGCGGTTGAGCCATTTCGGATTCTCCGGGTCGAAGCGTAAAAATTCCTGCCACAAGCAGTAAGCCACCGGCGCCAGGCCCATGGGTGCGCCAGGATGCCCGCTGTTAGCCTGCTGTACAGCGTCGATCGCCAATGTGCGGATCGTGTTAACGCACAGCGTGTCCAGTTGCTTCCCGGTCACCACCACTTGTTCACTAGCCACCATGGGATACGCTCTCCTTCCAGGGACACGCTGCCTTCACTGAGTTGCTCTACTCCCCAATCTGATTAGAGTTCCCAGGGCAGAAAGGGTTGCAGATACGCAACGAGTGTACCAATTTCTTGCGGACCAATGTCGCGGCCTTTGTGAAAATGCGGAGAGAAAACGCGGAAAGGGCAGGAAACGGAAAAACAGCGATACAGCCTCACTTCAGCAGTTGCAGATAACTGTTTTCGCTGTTCGAAGCTCTTGTGGTCTCCTGGACATACTTGAGAAACTGGCGAAGATTCTCTTTTTCGGCGGGATCCATCCCAGCGAAGCGGATGCGCATTCCCGCAGCAGGCGCGCCGCGAGTGACTATTCCGTTCAGCGCCAGACCTTTCACCCAAATTTTGCCACTTGCGACCCAGAGTCCGATTTCGACGTTGGAGCCCCCGCTAACGTGGACCGCGGTCTCGACCTGGCATCCTCCCATGCTGGTATTGGAAAGATTGCCCCAGATGGGGGCGTCCGCGTCATTGACCCGCAACTCCACTGCGACAAAACATCTGATTCTCGGGTGCCGGCGTCGATCCTGTCCCCAGTTGGGGCTGAAGATATCGGGCTCAAACGGAGGAGGTGCGGAGACCGGCTTAGGCAAAGCTTGCCGCACTGGAGTTTCCTTCGCCAGCGTGGTCGAGGTCGCCGGTGACGAGCCTTCGGAAGCGTCTTTCTTGACCTCGCGTATGGCCGCCAGTAGCGCTTCTTCTCTACCCTCGGGAGGGGCATCGCGATAAGTCTGCAGCAGTTTTCCAAGGTTCCGTGCCAGGTCTGGATCGGTCAAAAGCCCCGTCCAGTCCATCCCCACCGCTGCGTCAGGCTTGGAATTACTCATTGAAGTTGGCGCTTCCTCTCGCTCGCGCGAACGAGTCCCGCTTTCAGGTTGAGCCCTGGATCACATATCCGCAAGATGACCGAAGTAATCTTCAAACGATGACTCTTTGGAAACCGGCTACGGGCGTTCGGTTGCCGCAACAGGAAGCTTTTCAGTCGATGGGTTCCAGGCCGTTGAAGTAATTCTCCAGTAATACTTGCTGCTCCTCCGTCAGCGACAGGAATTCAAACCCGTATTGATATACGCGCCGGTACCGGACCACGGCTCGCACCTCCCAGCCGACGCGTGATCCCGGAAGTGAAAAGCTCAAGCCGACCACCTCGCCAACATTCATTTCGGTCGCCAGAAGGATGCCGATTCCGGCTTCCGACAGATCCCTGCAATGTCCCTCAAGCTTGTGGTATTGATTTCCGAGAAGAAAGCTTACGGTGGCGCGGAAGTCGGCGCGAAATCTTGGATGCCGCCTCCGGCGCCGGTCAGTCTGTTTTTTCGCGGGCTTTGGAGTCGAGACGGACATGAGGAATGGAGGTTTCGGAAATGCTCGTAGCACCTACGGTTGCTTTTCAACGACGTTCGAATGTAAGTTGAACAGCCTCAGTGACTCTTCGGTTGATCCCCTACTGTATCGGCCGGCACTGTGGGGTGGAAAGTGTCGAAAGTAATCGGGGCCTCCCCCAAATCGAGTCCTGTCTGTTGGTTGCAAACAACGCGGGGCCATCATCCATGCTGTCGTTTGCTTATCACTGGGGAGAAATATATGCTCTGTTGGGTCTTGCAGTCTTCAACTGCCAGACTAGGAGGCTCCGGGGTTTTTGCATCGCGTTGTGCTTTGAAAGAATCAATAACAAGACGTTGTGTCACGAAATCAGAAGGGTTGTCCCGAAAACTCTTTATAATGGGACTTTTTCACCCTGGAAAATGCCCCGTCTCTTGTCTCATCCAACCCGCTGCTCACTTTCACTCGCGCTGACACTTCTGTTCTCTGTCACAGGTGTTGTTGCTCAAACTTCCGCGCCTACGCCTTCCATTTCTCTCCCTGGGTCGCAGAGTCCTTTCACCGGCAGCGAACCGGAGGGCAAAGTCACTTCAGAAATCTTGTTGCTGAATTTACAGGACGCCATCGACCGCGGACTCCGCACTAATCTCGGTCTGCTGCTCTCGGGTGATCAGACCATAACGGCGCGGGGCGAGAGATGGAAACAACTCAGCAACCTCCTGCCGAACCTCTCGGCTCGTGTGCAGGAAGATGTTCAAACTCAGAGTCTCACTGCCCTGGGTTTCAAGAGCAATGTTTTTCCATTTCCAGTTCCGCGCGTGATCGGTCCCTTCAACTACTTCGACGCCCGTGCCTCAGTCAGTCAGTCTCTGTTCAACTTTCATGATCTCGAGAAGGAGCGTGCCGCCTCTGAGAGCCTAAAGTCCGCGCAATACACTTTTAAAGATGCGCGTGAGTTGGTTGTGCTGGCCGTAGGCAACGCCTACTTACTCGCCATTGCCACCGCGGCTCGCATTGAAACCACAGACGCCCAGGTCAAGAACGCACAGGCCTTGTACGACAGAGCTGTCGATCAACAAAAGGCGGGGCTGAATCCAGCCATCGATACTCTGCGCTCTCAAGTTGAATTGCAGACCCGCCAGCAACAACTCATCGCCGCCCGCAACGATTTTGCCAAGCAAAAACTCTCCCTGGCTCGCGTCATCGGCCTTCCGCCTGGTCAGCAGTTTGTCCTGACCGAAAAAGCTCCATACGAGTCCATGACCCCGTTGCCCCTTGAGACCTACCTGCAACGCGCTTACGCTTCGCGCGCCGACTATCAGGCTGCCCAGTCGCAAGTCCGCTCGGCCGAGCTTTCACGCCGGGCCGCCACCGCTGGACACTATCCCTCTCTCGACCTCAACGCCAACTACGGCGATATCGGAGTGAACCCGGCCCAATCCAATGGAACCTGGCAAGTGAATGGAGGCCTTAACATCCCCATCTTTGCCGGCGGAAAAATCCACAGCGACGTTCTCGAAGCCGATGCCCAGTTGAAGCAGGCTCGTTCTCAATTAGCCGATCTGCGCGGCCGGATCGACTATGAAGTTCGCGCTTCATTGCTGGATTTGAGTTCTGCTGCCGAGCAAGTCGAGGTCGCCCGCAGTTCCGTCGAGTTGGCGGAGCAGACTCTTGCGCAATCGGAGGATCGCTTCACCGCCGGCGTGGCCGACAACCTCGAAGTGGTTCAGGCACAGGAATCCGTCGCCAGCGCGCATGAAAATTACATTCAGAGTCTTTACGCCCATAACCTGGCCAAGATCGAACTGGCGCGCGCCATCGGCGACGCCGAACAGGGAGTCAAACGATATTTGAAAGGCGAACACTAACTCAAATTTATGGAACCGACGACGCAAACCCCGCCCGCCGCTCCAGCCGAGAGCGCTCAGTCCGAAAGCCGCACCAAGCCGTTGCCCTCCACCGAACGGGACTTCCATACTCGTCCCTCGCGCACCTCCAGTCCCGGCTTCCGCATCGGTGTCGTCGTCGTTGTGGTAGTGCTGCTGGTGGTGGGGCTTTTCGTCTACCGCTATGTCACCAGTTACGAATCCACCGATGATGCTCAGGTGGACGGACACATCAATTCCATCAGTACTCGCATTTCAGGGCACGTCGTGAAGTTGAATGTCCTCGATAACCAGTACGTGGAAGCGGGTACGGTATTGGTGGAAATCGATCCGGCGGATTACCAGGTCGCGTATGCCCACGCCAAGGCGGATTTCGACGATGCCCAGGCCGCCGCCGCGGGAGCCGGTGTGAATGTTCCCATCACTTCGGTGAGCACCGACAGCCAGGTGTCTTCGACCGAGGCCGATGTGGCCAGCGCCCGCGCCGGAATCGCAGCCGCCAAACAACAGTTCGAGGCCGCCAAAGCTCAGCGCGACCAGGCCGAAGCGAACAACGTGAAAGCGCAGAACGATCTGGTGCGCTACAAGCAACTCGTGGATAAGCAGGAGATCTCGCTGCAGCAATATGATCAGGCCGTGGCGTCCGCCAAAGCCGATGCAGCTGCTGTCGAATCCGCCCGCGCCCTGGCCGATTCCGCACAGTCGCAAGTGACTCAAGCCCAGGACAAGTTGTTGCAGGCGCAAGCCAACTGGCGCAACGCCCAGACCGGGCCCAAACAAATACAAGTCATCCGCTCCAAGGCAGCGTCGGCGCAGGCGCAAGCAGAGCAAAAGAAAGCCGACCTCGATCAGGCAAAACTGAACCTGCAATATACCAAAGTAGTTGCTCCGGTTGCAGGAGTAGTCAGCGACCGCACCGTCGAAGTCGGACAAAATGTCTCCCCCGGCCAGGAATTGATGAAGATCATTCCTCTCAACGATGTCTGGATTACCGCCAACTACAAAGAAACCCAGCTTCGGGAGATGAAGGTAGGCCAGCGGGTCACGGTGGAAGTCGATGCCAACGGAAAAAGCTACAAGGGCAAGGTCGAGAGCATTGCCGGAGCCAGCGGCGCCCGTTTCAGCTTGCTGCCTCCCGAGAATGCCACCGGCAACTACGTGAAAGTCGTGCAGCGTGTGCCAGTGAAGATCGTGCTTGATCCGGGAGAAAACAACGATCACTACCTGCGACCCGGAATGTCAGTCGATCCCAAGGTCTGGCTCCAGCGATGAGTGCCAGCGCCGCCACGCTGAATAACGCCAACGCTGATGCCTGGCGTCCGGCAGTAAATCCCTGGATCATCGCCATCACGGTTACGCTGGCGACCTTCATGGAAGTCCTCGACACTTCCATCGCCAACGTTGCTCTTCCTCACATCGCGGGTAGCCTCTCTGCGGGGCAGGACGAGAGCACCTGGGTCCTGACTTCCTATCTCGTCTCGAATGCGATCGTGCTGCCCTTGAGCGGTTGGCTCTCCTCCATCGTGGGCCGTAAAAACTTCTACATGGGTTGCGTGGCGCTCTTCACTATCAGTTCTTTTCTGTGTGGACTGGCGCCGAACCTTGCTGTTCTCATCCTCTGCCGCGTGCTGCAAGGCGCCGGTGGCGGAGGTCTCCAGCCCAGCGAGCAAGCCATTCTCGCGGACACGTTCGCTCCTGCCAAGCGCGGCATGGCTTTTGCGGTTTACGGCATCGCAGTGGTGAGCGCTCCCGCCATCGGCCCAACCCTCGGCGGCTGGATCACTGACAACTTCACCTGGCGCTGGATTTTTTTCATCAATATTCCGGTCGGCATCCTTTCTCTTTTGCTGACCTCGCGGCTCATTCAAGACCCGCCCTATCTCAAGCGGCGCAAGCTCAGCGAAACCAAAATCGACTACGTAGGTCTAGGCTTCGTTGCGCTCGGCCTGGGAACTTTGCAGATTGTTCTCGACAAGGGGCAGCGCGACGATTGGTTCGAATCACACTTCATTGTGATCCTCTCTCTAATCGCCGCCGTGTCTTTGATCTTTGTAGTGATATGGGAGTGGCGCCACAAAGATCCCATCATCGATCTGCATTTGTTCAAAGATCGCACCTTCGCCGTCTCCAATTCGTTGATGTTCATGCTTGGATTCGCTCTGCTCGGTAGCACGCTGCTCCTGCCGCTATTCATGCAGACCTTGCTCGGTTATACCGCCGAGCGATCGGGCCTCGCGCTGATGCCCGGCGGATTCACTATCATGGTCTTGCTTCCTCTGGTAGGATTTCTGCTCTCGCGCTACAGCCCGCGCTGGCTGCTGCTTTTCGGCTTGGTCGTGCTTTCCGGGTCACTTTTCCATATGGCCGGGTTTGACCTGGACATGGATTTCCGCACCGCAGCCACAGCGCGCGTCTTTCAGGCCGTGGGCATGGCCTTCCTGTTCGTCCCCATCAACACAGCCGCCTACGCCTTTCTGCCGCGCGACAAGAACAACGCCGCCTCGGGATTGATGAACCTGGCCCGCAATATCGGCGGAAGCGTCGGAATTTCCCTCGTGACTACCATGCTCGATCGCCGCACCCAGGTTCATCTCAACGATCTGTCCCACAATCTGAGCGCTTCCAATCCCGCCTTCCAGTCGATGTTCCGGGGTACTACGCAGGCCATGCGAGCGCATGGCGCGAGTGCAGCATTTGCCACGCAGCAAGCCTATGCATTGGTTGAAGCCGCAGTGCAGCGCCAGGCCACCATGCTGGCTTATCTCGATGACTTCCGGCTGCTCGGAATTTGTATCCTGGTAATGGTTCCCCTGGTATTCCTGATGAAAAAAGGCAGGCCCGGCGGCGGAATCGCGATACACTAACTGGCGGCAAACGCAATGAACGGGGAAGGGCACGCTAGGAACGGGAAGGGCACGAGTTTCAAGAACTTGCGGAAAAATTCACAAATGTGCGTAGTGCCGTGGAAGAGCGGCGCTCCAGCGCCGCGTAAATCCACAGAATCAAAACCGGCTTTAGCCGCTGAGGAACTCTAGCCATGTTCCGTCTCATCACCATTGAGCGAGAGTACGGCTGCGGCGGCGGCGCTATCGCCGCCGAACTAGCCCGCCGTCTGAGCTGGAAGCTCTGGGATCGCCATCTCACCGAAGAGATCGCCCGCCTTGCCAACGTCGAACTGTCCGCTGTCTCCCGCTGCGAAGAGCGCATGGATAGCAGCTTCTACCGCCTGGCGAAGACTTTCTGGCGCGGCAGCTACGAGCGTACTTCCGCGCTAGGTAATCAGGCCTTCGATGCCGACCGCATGGTCTCGCTGATGGAGCAGATCGCCCCAAGAATTGCGAAGGAAGGGAATGCCGTGGTGGTCGGCCGAGGTGCGCCTTACTTTTTGCGCGAGCATCCGGATGCCTTCCACGTCTTTCTCTATGCCCCACGCGCCGAAAAGCTGAGCCGCCTGCTCCAGGACGAATGCACGAAATCGCAAGCCGAGGATCTAGTCGACACCGTAGACCGCGAACGCATCGCCTTCGTCAAACACTACTTCAACGCCGACTGGCCCACCCGCTCGCTCTACCATGTAATGATCAACACCGCCGTAGGAAACGAGGCGGTCATCCAGACAATTCTCAACACCATGCATCTAGTCGAAGGCAGCCCGAAAGCAACCGACTACGAACACCCCAAAGTCCCCAGCTCCGTCTAGGCCAAAGTAGCGCCGCCGTCCCGGTAGCAGTCCGGCGGGTGTCCTCGCCCGCCGCTTCGACAGCTAATCGCTTCATTACCACTCCGTGATCCGTAAACTCCTTCAGTTCCAGAACCGAGCCACCAATCACTGATCACTGACCACTGCCTTCCGCCCTGGCGCCGCACAACAATTCTCCGGACAAACATCCGTCCGAGGTCCCATCAATCCCAACGCCCTCCGCTCCAACTCGGGATTCATCCGCTCCAGAATCAGTTCGCGAATCATCCCCACAAATCTCGGATGCAACCCCACCGTCTTCGCCCGCGTCATCGGCAAGCCCAGCGAATCGCAAACCTGCCGCGCTTCCACATCCAGGTCGTACAGCACTTCCATGTGATCGGAAATGAAGCCAATCGGCGCCAGCACCACCGCCGACGCCAGATTCTCCGCCTTGACCTTCCGCAGGTAATCGAGCACGTCCGGCTCCAGCCACGGCTGTTCCGGAGCGCCGCTGCGGCTCTGATAGACCAGAGCATCGTTCGCATGCCCCAGCGCTCCCGAAGCCAGCCGCCGCACTTCTTCCAGTTGCCTCACATAATCAGAAGTGCTTGCCATGGAAACGGGAATGCTATGCGCGGTGTAAACGATCTGCATATTTCCCCGTTCGTCCGCCGGAACGGCCTGCAGCGCATCATGCATGCGCTCAACTGTGGCCTCAATGAATGCCGGATGATTAAAGAAAGCACGCAGCTTGTCCACCTCTGGCGCGCCCGCGCCAACTTCATTTCGCGCCCGCGCAATGTCTTCGCGATATTGCCGGCATCCCGAGTACGAACTGTAGGCGGAAGTCACAAAAGCCAACGCCCGCCGAACGCCATCCTGTTTCATCTTTCGCAAAGTCTCGGGCAGCAGCGGATGCCAATTTCGATTTCCCCAATAAATTGGCAAACTCGACCCGCCTCGCTTCAAGTCCGCTTCCAGCGCGGCGATCAGATCGCGGGCTTGCTGGTTGATTGGACTCTTGCCCTCGAAGTGATAATAGTGTTCAGCGACGGCGAGCATCCGCTCGCGCGAAACGTTGCGCCCGCGCAGCACGTTTTCAAGGAAGAGAATCACCTCTTCCTTCGATTCCGGCCCACCGAAAGAAACCACCCGAATGGCGTCGTAGTTCATGTCGAGATAGCTGAGACTTGATTGTAGAGGGTTGGTAGCCTCTGCGACAGCAACTGGGAAAGTGAATCGTGCGGAAATCTCCACGGGAAATGCCGGCCGGTTAAGTTCTTCCAGCGGTCCGAAGTTACCGACCGAAAGCCTGTCCCCTCAATTAGATGCTCTCAAAAAGCTACCCTCAACACAAACTGTATCTCACGCGGAGCTCCCGTCCCCACGGGGCTAACCGGGGTAGTCGTGTTGACCGTCTGGATGATGCTGCCGAACACTCCCTGCGTACCGGCGAGAAATGGAGAGATGTCCGACTGTGGCAGCCCGTACTGCGGAGGGTTGAAGATGTTGAAGAACTCCGCACGAAACTCAAGCCGTACCCGCTCGGTCAAGGGAATGTGTCTCCCAAGTCCAAAATCCATCTGCCACGCGCCCGGTCCGCGAGCCACATCGCGTGGCGCATCGCCGAACGTCCCGGCCGCAGGTGCGGCAAATGCCGCCGGATTGATCCATTCCCCGATCGTCTTGCCGCCCGGCGGCGTGAGCGAAACGCCGGGCACGAGATCGGGGCGTTGATCTGTGGCATTGCCATCGGGCACAGCCGATGACGATCGATCAATTGTAACGTTCACTGGGAAACCCGTTCGCGCGACGACCATCGAAGTCACTTCCCATGAGCCTGCGATACTGCGCCAGATTCCCGGCTGGTTCAAAAACGGTTTGCCCGGCCCGAAAGGAAGCTCATACACGGCGTTTGCGTTGAATACATGGCGCACATCCCAAATTCCGTCGGCCCGCTCACATGGCTGGCAAGCCACATTTTCAGCCACCAGCGAGTCGCCGTCGCCGCTGCCGTCGGACCCGTCATCGATTTCATGCGACCACATGTAATTGGCCGAGAGCAGGAATCCGTGCGAGAAAGAACGTTTCACCGCCACCGAAAGCCCATTGTAGTTACTGTTGTCTTTATTGCCGCGCCAACTCACTTCCCCAAAAGCCGGGTAGGGACGCGTGCCCGTGACCGGGTTGACAACGTTCACTTCTGAAAGCGTCAGCAGATGAACGCCCTTGCTCCCGACATAAGAAACCGTTCCCACAAAGTCCGCCGGCAGCGCCTGCTGCAGAGAAAGCCCCCATTGCTCGACATACGTATCCTTGCGGAGACGATCGTCATCCCGCGGCGAAACAATCCTCGTCGTATCGGCCAGGAACGGCGTGATGGGATAGCTGAGAGTAGGAATCGTCTTATTCGACAACGAATAAGCGAACACCTCGTTGCTGATGGGAAGGTTCTGATCATCCAATTGGCCGTCCTCGTGGTAGAGTCCGAAGCCTGCCCGAATCACCGTGCGCCCGCTCGCGGTAGGCGCCCACGCAAAGGCCAGCCGAGGATCGATGTCGCCATAATTGGGCTGGCCGAAGCTGGCCCCCACTCCGCAAAAACCTTGCGGTCCGCAGGTCGCGAAATCGAAAGGATTGGCGCGGCCCTGCACTTCATGAAAAATATTGAAAAAGCTGTAGCGTGCCCCCAGGTTCACGGTAAGATTTGGCCGCCACTTGAATTCATCCTGGATATATCCGTAATACTGTGTCTTGCGCAACCCGTTGATGGGCAGAGCGCCGTTGAGACTGGCCGTGCTTACTTGGTCCGCGGCGAAGGCGGCGGTAGAGGGAAACACAACCGTTCCGCTCTCCGTGTTTCCCTGGTTCAGTTGAATGCGCCGAATTTCCACTCCGGTCTTCACCGTGTGCCGGCCCTTGATCCAGGTCAGGTTGTCGATTTCAGAGAACGAGTTGCCCACCCCGGTGCTTACCTTATTGTTATTCAGAGTGGTAAAGGCGCCGGAAACCGCGAAGGTGTAAGGCGATCCCGTCTGATTGATGTCGTTAGTGTCGGCGGTACCTCGATTAAAGCCGAACTTCGCCTCGTTCACCAGCGAAGAAGAAAAAACGTGCAGCAGTTCGATGGCGCCGTTCACCGGAGCCGAGGTAAGCTGCTGCCGGTCCGCAAGATAATTCCCTGAAGTGGCGAGAGGTTGGGTATTCACCGAGCGGTCAATGTTGAACCGGAGGTAGGCCGTCGTTTTCTCCGAGAAAACATGGTCGAGACGTATCATCGCGGAGTTTTCATTCACCACTTGTCTGCCTTCGCTCGAAAACTGCATGACGTCGGGATTACTGGTCGGAGTCTGCCCTTCTGGATAAGCGTTGAGAACCGGAATGAGCACTCGCGAATCCGCCGCCACCTGGGCCCGGAACGCATCGCTCGGAACGAAGCCGAGCAGCGGGAAACCCCAGATCTGCCGGTATCCTTCGTAGGCAAGGAAGAAGAAAGTCTTTTTTCGCACGATAGGTCCGCCCAGTGAACCTCCGTACTGATTCAAATGAAAGGGCTGCAGCGCGGTATTAGCGGGAACAGGCTCGGAGGCATCGAACGCGTTGTTACGAAGAAATTCGAACGCATCGCCATGCAACTGATTCGTGCCCGACGGCGAGGTTACGGATAACTGCGGGCCTCCCGTGGCTCCGGATTCCGCCGTCGCGAGCATGGAATCAACCCGAAACTCCTGAATGGTGTCGAGCGGTATCGCCAGCCGTACGTAAGCCGGCTGCGGCTGGTTCACAATGTTGGTTGCGTCAATGCCGTCGTAGGTAAAATTGTCGTCGTCGCGACCTCTGCCCGCGAACCGAACCGCACGCTGGCTGCTGCCTCCGGTATCGACCGCGCCGGGCGCCACAGCCGTCAGCGTTGCCCAATTCCGCCCGTTCAACGGCAGGTCCTTGGCCTGCTCCGGCTCAATGCGGGCGCCCAGCGCGTCGGAGGTTTTATCCATCTGCTCGGAGCTGGCCGACACTTCAACCCGTTCCTGGCCGCCCGAAATCTGTAGGGTCGCATTCAGGGTTCGCGTCCGCCCGACCGCCTGCACCACATCCGTAAAGGTGAACGTTTTGAAACCGTCGTGGGTGAACGTGACGGTGTAAACACCCACCGGCAACTCGGGAATGTCATAGGTTCCGTGGGAAGAGGATGTAGTCTCTCGCCGTAGTCCCGTCAGGTTCAGTACCGCGGTGACATGCGTTTGAGGCAAAACCCGCCCTGAAGGATCGGTCACGGTACCGTCCAATCCAGCACGGTCCACCTGCGCCGGCGACCACGACACAAGACCCAGCATGATCCCAACGAAACCCGCAAACTGCCCGCCTATCCGGTAAGCCCGTCGGCTCCAGCAAGAATTTCGGTTCGTCCCTGGCCGCATCCACCGCCTCCTTAAGTCACACTCTCCGCTCATCTTTGCGCGCAGCAAAGCTGAGCGAAAATAGCAGGGCACCTCCAGCTACTACCAGCGGACTCGTAGATAGGTGGTGGCTCGCTTTGAAATGGTTTTGGATTGGAATGGTTTTGAAAGGGCGGGGCTTCAGCCGCGCCGTAAGTACCCTGGAGTCAATCGCGACTTTAGAGGCTGCGGAAATACTGACAAATGCGTGCAGTAACGTGAATGCGTGCGGTACGGTGGAAGAGCGGCGCTTCAGCGTCGCGTAAAGCTGGGCCACTCCCCGTAGAACAGGCGGCGGTGGTTCGTGGTGGAACAGAAGAAATTCGTGAACTACGAAGGAAGCGACGCTGCCTCGGCTTAAGCTCGAGGGTTGAGAGCAGCCTTCTTCAGTGGATGAACCATTCGGTAACTCGGTGGGTGAACAACAAGGCTTGACCGTAGTGAGCGACGGTATACGTAACGGTTGCCAGAACCAGAAGAAGCAAGCGCCACCAACGTAGTTGGCCAGCTCGGGAACTGTTTTCATCCCACGCGAGCAAGCGTTCCACCCGGGTGCTGATGAGCGCCCTCAGGTGCACCAGTCCAGTCGTGAATGCCGGCGGATCTTGCAACGGAACCATGTCGGCTAGCTTTATCAAAGCGCCAGCCAGGTTAATCGCGTCATCGCCGTTCGAGACCGCCGCCTCGTCGGCCGCAAATTCTGCCACTTCCTGCCATGCCCTTTCCAGACTTCTCATCCCTGGAAACGGAGCCGCATGCAGCAGCAGCTTTTTCAAATTGTCGCGTGACTGCACATGCCCGATCTCATGCCGCACCGCTGCCCGTAACTCGTCGCGGCTCAAAAGCGTAACCGTCGTCTCGGAAACCAGCACCCTGGGTGCCGAAACGCCATACAAGAGAAGTGGCGGCACGCCCTGTCTTACCTGCAGTGCGGGCTGGCCTGCGTCGAGGTCCAGACTGCGCGACTCCTTTAGCCACTCCGCGACTACGCGTGAAGCGCCGGCTTGTGCGGTCACCACCCGGAATAACCCTGCCCCCAACAGCAAGAGCGTACCAACGCTGAATAGCAAGGTTCCCAGGTCTTCATCCATCCCTCCTTCCAGCAGAAAGAATGCCGGCAAGGCAAAGGCCAAAGTAAGGAACGCGGAGCCCAGCACGGGAAAGATCCGCAACCCAAAAAGCAAACGCGCCCGGCCGACCGCAGATTCTTGACGCACCAGGCTCGTGCATCGCCATACGCATACCACCAGCAAAGAAAGCAGGCAATAAAACACGCCGAAGAATCCGAGCCCCACCATCATGCCGCGGAGGACGAACATTACTTTTTCCCCTCCCGCTTCTTCAGCTCTAAACGCTTCTGTTCCACCAGAACTCGTAACTCATCCAGCAGTCGCGCGTCATGAGCGCTGATTGCCTCTACAAAATACGATAAGGGTAGCGGGGAAGGGCCCGTGGACTCGAGCCATCGCCGCATCCCGGTGACCGCCACCCACCGCGGTACTTCCGACGGAGCGCAGTGAGCTGAATAACGAAATGCCCTGCCTTCCTCAGTTCGGTCCAAAAGACCTTTCTTGAACAGCCGGTCCAGTGTCGTCATAACCGTCGTGTAGGCGAGCCGAATCCTGCCGCCGTCCATTAGTTCCCGAACAGTTAGACTCTCGTGCGACCACACCTCTTCGAGAATCCTGCGCTCCAGAGGACCCAGCCTCACTTGAGTGGGCCCGGCTTCCGAACTCATCTTGCTCTTGTCAGTCATATGGATGTCGCGATCCTTGAGAATTGTACTAAAGGAGACTGTCCCACGATAGCTCATTAATTCCTCCGTGATGACCAAGTTTGAAGTGGCTTTGAAAGGGCGCGGCTTCCACGCCGTAAGTGCCCTGGAATCACTCAAGGCTTCAGAGGCTGCAGAAAAACTGACAAATGCGTGCTGTACCGTAAATGCGCGCAGTACCGTGGAAGAGCGGCCCTTCGGCGCTGCGCAAAGCCGATAAAGCAGAGTAGCTTCAGCCCCGGTGGCCGCCCTTGCGTTCACAATGAGGTTTCCCCCGGCCTGTTTTACCCGCTGAGGAAGAGTGTTTTTTGAACTGAGGCGCCACTCGTAGTTAAGGCTTATTTTGAAATGGTTTTGAAAGGGCGCGGCTTCACGCCGTAAGTACCCTGGAGTCAGTCGCGGCTTTTAGCCGCTGAGGGACACGTGTTCTTCAAGCTACCACCACCAATTCATGATCTCGCTTGTTCGGGATTGCTATCCGTTGGCGGAATCTGCAGTCTCAGACTTATGCATCGGCTTGCACCGAAACGCAACAAGGGGCGATTGGGCCGAAACGGGCAGGAATCTCTGTCTTCACGAACGGAGGAAGCCGCATGTTAGGCTTTTGCGGGGAGCATATGGAGACGCTGAAGTGATTCGCCGGGTCTTTAAAGCATTTCAATATCGCGATTTTCGCCTGATGTGGTTCGGCGCTTGCACCTCGAGCATCGGCACCTGGATGCAGATCGTAGCGCAGGGCTGGCTGATCTACCGGCTTAGCCACTCCGCCTTCCTGCTGGCGCTGGATCAGTTTCTCGGCGGCATCCCCATTTTTTTATTCTCGCTGATTGGCGGTGTCGTAGCTGATCGCGTGGAACGCCGCAAGATTCTGCTCGGCTCCCAGTATGTGCAGATGGCAACGGCCGGAATCCTCACCATTCTCGTCACCACGGGACGGGTGCATGTCTGGCATATTCTCTGTCTTTCCTTCGTTTCTGGATTTGCTCAAGCCTTCGGCGGCCCGGCGTACCAGGCGCTGATTCCCACCCTGGTCGAAAAAGAGGACATGCCCAACGCCATCGCGCTGAACTCGATACAATTCAACGTCGCGGTCATGGTCGGGCCGGCGCTCGCAGGGCAGGCCCTGGCGAAGCTCGGAGAAAAGTGGTGCTTCGGCCTAAATGCACTTTCCTTCCTTGCTCCCATCATTTCGCTCTCCATCATCAGCGCCCGCTTCCTCCCGGTGAAAACCACGGAGTCGATGCTCAACAGCCTGAAGCAGGGAATTCACTTCGCCCGAAAACAAGGCTCTATGGAGGCCCTGATCGTTCTGGCTTTCTGCATGACCGCCTTGGGCATGCCGATGCGTACCTACATTCCCGTGTTCGTGAAGGACATCTTTCGTCGCGGTCCTGAAACTTACGGCAATCTGCTCGCGCTTATGGGGGTGGGTTCGATCTTAGGTTCGCTCGCCATTGCGAGCGCTGGGAACATGCGAAGAAAAGGAATCGTCGCCCTTGTAGCGCTCATGTTTCTCGGTGCCGGAATTTCGGGATTCGCGTTTTCGAAATCGTTGCCGTTGAGCGGCGCCCTCCTGGTGCTGGTGGGTGCTTCCATGATGGCGGTTTTCGCCACGGTAAATTCTCTGGTGCAGTTGATTACCACGAACGAAATGCGCGGCCGCGTGATGAGCGTCTACAATTTCGCCTTCCGCGGCGGTATGCCCATGGGCAATCTATTGTCGGGATGGCTCGTTCCTGTTTTCACCGCGCCGGTGGTAGTCGGCTTCAACGGAATCTTGCTGATTCTTCTGGCCCTTTACTTCCTCTTCGTACAACGCCGCCTGGCCGCGCTATAAGCAGCGAGTACTAAGCCAGCGAAAACGTGCCACCGTGGCAGGCAGGAAATGGTGCGCCCGGAGAGATTCGAACTCCCGACCTATTGCTCCGGAGGACTTACCGCACGAATAATCAACACTTTAGCGGCGTTTGTATCGGTTGCGATTCGCTTGAGAAAGCGGGGATTTATGCGTTCCGCACTACCTAATAACGAAAGGCATACAAGCGGCCACTGGGCACAAAATTGGGCACACTACAATTTGAAAAAGTGAGCGCGCCGCACCCGGTGCTAGTAACACCGAGTACGCCATCCTCCCTCAATGTGGGGAGATGCCTTTTATCGAAGTCCTGCAACAACAATTCACGCGCTCGCGAAAGACTTCGCAAATCCGGTGCAGGGTGGTCACGGTGATGCAGATTGTCATGAAAGGAACAATTCGCTCTGGCGTTACATGGTCGGGTCCAGCTGGGTTCAAAGGGAACAAGCGCCCTTACAATGGCCAGCGCTCAAGATTTTCTTGGCTTTTCCTTGCTGTTCTATTGATAATGATTAGCACCCTCTTTCCCAGCCTGCGGTCGTCAGCGAACGTGGCATGGTTTACTCGTCTCAAAGAACAAGGAGCGTTTGGACATATGGGTTTCTATACGTTCCCATAGACTAATAAGTGTAACTCTTGATACCCTTAGGAATATGGGAAAGAGCATAGATCCTGGGGCTTGGTACACTGCGAGGCAGGCCGTCGGCCTTCTGGGCGACGAGGTTACTGAAGCCACTGTAAAGGAATATTGCAAGAAGCGTACAGTTAACTGCAAAAAGGTTGGGCCCAAGAGGCGGTGGATGATCTTGGGTTCGTCTATCGTCGGACTGCGGCGGAAATGGGGGCTTAACTAGTGCTATCCTGTGAAGCTTCCTTGCCTGCCAAGCGATCTGATAAGAAGAAGGCGCATATATGCCCGTGAAGAAAAAAGATGCTCGTGTCGGTCGCGCGCGCTCAAAAAGCGCGATTACGGCAAGTCTCGCCAATCCGAAGTTTCGTGCGCGCTTCGAGAAAAAGATGTGCCGCTGGGAGAGCAAGGTCCGTCCCCTAAAGGACGCCGCGCGCTCATCTGAGCGGCTGAGCGCGCACGACTTCGCCGTTCGCATTAACGCTCGTGGCTAAACAAGCCAGACCGGTCAATCATCCGCAGAAGATCACCTTCCACTCGACTGATGGAGTGTCTCTAGTAGACATGCTCCAGCTTCCGGAGCCCAGGTTCGTTACCGCTGAAGATGCCCGCAGGCAGCTTAGGTACATCGACCGGTACGTTCGCGATGCCGCCTTTGACTGCAAGACCGCTGTCGTCGAGCAACATTACATTGACCGCGATCATATGGAGGACCACAGCGTCTTCTATTCGAAGAGTTTATATCCGTATCCGAACTATTGCCGTCGCGTTAACTTCTTCTCTCTTGAAAGAGGGGAATTGTGGAAGGAAATTCGGCGCCTGCTGAACTTGCGAGCGACTGCCGGAGCGGACGCATTCAGACGCGATAGCGCGGAATTCTCCCGCAAATATTACATCGGATTCGTGGTCATCAAGCCGCTTCCCGGCTGCCCGGTCGGGCGGACGGTCCTTCGATGCCTACCAGAGGAGTCAGGAAAGAGTTACGTTCGAAAGTTCCACTGCGCCTTCGACCACGACCCTCATCTTCTCGGATTGCGTTTAACCGTAAATGGCGTCCCCTTCCAACAGCAGGATCTGGCGGGAAGATCGATGTCTACGTGCCGTAATCGAAAGAGCTTGAGAATTTAAGTTTTGTGGGGAACCTCAGCCGCAAGGCAAAACTTATCAATGCAAGGAAAACCGAACAACAGCGTGAGATGTTTCCGGATGATCCCAATGAAGCATTGAATCAGCTTCAGACCTTAGAAAAGACGCTCTTTAACTCCGATCCTTGCTCCGCGCAGCGGAAAATAATGCAAGAAGCACTCCATAGCAAGGACTTGCTTCCCTAAATCCATCACGGTCGTTAGAAGTGAGTCTATGCGCTCGTCATCCATAGCGCCGCGAACTTTAAGGCCCTTCAGCCCTGTGTGTACCCTGAGAGCGGACGTACTCACGCGGGTCACCGTTGTGCGTTGGTGCGGATTGGCTTTACCTTCGGAGTGAGAACCTTGCGAAAGTTTAGGTCCGTGGCCGAGCAGGAGTACACTGTTGCCAAAGCTAGTTTCGCGCCCCGTACGGAGAGTTCGGCCCGGACCTCTTCAGATAATCCCGGCCCATTATTTCTGTGGCATTTGAAGTCGCGCGCACCCAGTTAATGGAGAACCCTCTGTGATGATCTCCGCAGACACGGTGATGCCCGGCTCATACGACTACCTTCAGGTGTTCCTCTCGGGGGTGATGGCAATCTCAGCGTCCTACGCTGCCCTCGATCTCGCGGGACGGGTGACAGCCGCCAGCGGTTGGGCTCGCTCGGTCTGGTTGACGGGAGGCGCCGTCGCGATGGGCATTGGCATCTGGTCCATGCACTTCACCGGGATGCTGGCCTTCCACCTGCCGGTTCCGGTGGGCTATGACTGGCCGACTGTGCTGCTGTCGCTCCTGGCCGCTATTATCTCTTCGGTTTTCGCACTCTATGTAGCGAGTCGGCAGAAAATGGGCTTCGTGCGGGCTCTGACGTGCGGTGCTATTCTGGGCGCCGGCATCGCGGGCGTCCACTACATCGGCATGGCTGCCATGCGTTTGGGTGCCGTATGCCGGTTTAACCCTCTTCTGGTGACTCTGTCCCTTGGGTTTGCGATCGCGTTTTCGGTCTTCGCCTTCTTGCTCACATTTGATCTTCGAGAAGAGACTAAGGGAACGCCATTGCGAAAGATTGCCAGTGCCGCAGTGATGGGCGCAGCCATCTCCGGAATGCATTACACCGGCATGGCCTCCGTGAGTTTTATCCCCTCCACTGCTACGCCGCATATCTCGCACACCGTAAGCGTTTCTGCTCTGGATAGCGCTGGAATTTCCACCGTCACCTTGATCGTCCTCGGGGTAGCGATACTGACGTCTGCGGTCAACCGGCGATTCGCCGCACAGGCCCTAGAACGGCGGACACTGAATGAAGAACTAGAACGTCGCGTTGCCGAACGGACCAGCCGACACACATTTGGAAGACGCCAAACGCGAACGTCAAGGCCTCCAACGCTTGGGATTCTGATGAGCCTGGTTGCAAGGGCGAGGAAGCACGAGTGGTCCGAAGTGATGATACGAATTACTCAGCGAATTGTGAGCTTTGGCGATCATTGACACCATGATGCCTCCGCGATGGTCGAATGTTCTGCGTAGGGTCACGACGGCCGGCCCGTACGTTCATGAAAGGCTGAGCATCGTTGTGCTCACTTCCTTAGTAGTGGCAGGCATGACCGCACTCGCTTACGCAGACAAGTCCGTGACTTCGTTTTCCCTCGCTCCGCTGTATTTCTTGTCCTTGGCCTTGAGCGCTCCGGTACATACGCTTCGCATTAGTATTGCGCTTTCAATTGTTTGTTTGGCGCTTCATGGTCTTCTCAGCCCACTACAGGATGTTGGGCTTCGACACTTGTCCAGAGATGCTACGACGCTGTTTGGATATGTCTTCGTTGTCATCGTCGTGCATCAACTGGGCAGGCAGCGACAGCGACTGGCGGATCTGGCTGCAAGAGAACGCGACGAGCTTGCGAACGAAATTCACTTTGGCTGCAGAAGTGCAACAGAGCATCTTGCCCCGTTCCATACCCCCAGTACCTGGATTTGACTTCGCAGCACGAATGTACCTGTCCAAGATAGTGGCGGGGGACTACTATGGATTCATTGAGCTGCCTACAGGGGAGATTGCGGTGGTGATTGCTGATGTTTCGGGAAGAGGAGTGGCTGCTGTTCTGCTGATGCCTTCCATCGAAGTAGCCCCTCTCCTGGATGCGCCGCGATTCCCGAGCACGAGTGATCTGTTACATACTTTCAACAACGTTGTTTGCGAGATCACTGGCGGACACCGGTTCATTTCCCTTTTTTACGGGAAACTCTGCGCTCAGTC
>Ga0182024_10000992_pt1 | contig 73690 bp, 49 predicted proteins | sample P32metaG_FD_120480 | JGI IMG/M metagenome (GOLD analysis project Ga0182024, IMG submission 120480) | Permafrost microbial communities from Stordalen Mire, Sweden - P3-2 metaG (Illumina Assembly) | ecosystem: Environmental > Terrestrial > Soil > Wetlands > Permafrost | place: Sweden: Stordalen...
GGGCGCATAGCCTGCGCGTGTCACAAGCTTCTCTTCGTTCGCGGAGGGTCCGGAACGGAAACCGTGAACGAAAGAAGCTCTGAGCATTGACACGAAAGGCGCGACCGGCAGGGTCCCATGCTTGTTGAGGGCAACCGGATAGCGACGATGAGGAACGGATTCAGTATGAGACAGGACCTGCCGTAACAGGCCGCCGACCGTCCGGCGCTCGTGGGACTGGTTCTCCGGCATCGAGAAATTCCTTTCGAGGCAGGGCGTTAACGAAATGTTCAGGGTTGGGGAATAGGCTGGTTTATGTACAACCTTGAAGAGTGTTATGCAGAACAGATGAACGAAGGGTTGTGGTGATGCCGCCGGGAGAAGAACGGGGCGGGGATTGAACGGAGCAGGCGAGATTAGGCGATGCAGGGATTTCAGGGAAGCAGAGCCGGGCGTGTGTCCATACGGGTGCATTTCAACCAGCTTGCCCTGTTCGCGGATCATCCCGTAGAGTCGACGGCGCAAGAAGCGGAGGTTGCCGATGAAAGAAAGAACAGCGCTCGGAGCAGCGATCCTGAAGCACTGGCGGGAGAATTGCCCGCAGATGGTGCGGGATCTGGAGAAGGAGAATCGCCTGGAGCAGGCAGTCTTCGAGGCGCAGGAGAAAACGGGCGACCTGCTGTACGAGCTGGTGTCGGTGCGCAAGATGAATTATCAGGACGCGTGGGAGCTGGCGGCGCAGGAGTGGGCACTGCCGCAGAGCGGGGCCCCCCCGCCGGAAGCCTCTTTATCGTCCGGGACATCGAGCCGGAACCGACGCCCGCGCCTCCGTCGCGCGACTTCCGGATAACCGAAGCGCACCGGATCGGGCAGGGCGGCCTGAAGGAAAAGGCCCGCGATAACATCGCCGCCATCCGCACGCTGAGGCTCATTGAAGACGAAAGCCGCGAGGGGAACGCAGCCGAAAAAGCTGCGCTCGCCCGGTACAGCGGCTGGGGCGCCCTGTCGAATGTCTTCCATCCCTATCCCCGGAGTGACTGGGAGGAAATTGCCCGCGACGTGCGGGAGCACCTGAGCGCCGAGGAATACGACTCGGCGCGCGCCTCGACGCCCAATGCTCACTTCACCTCGCCTGTGGTTATTCAGGCGCTATGGCAGGCCATGGAGCGCTTCGGCCTTGGCGCGCGCGCGCAGATTTTAGAGCCGTCGATGGGTGTGGGGCATTTCTTCGGCCTGATGCCGGAAGCGCTGCTGCCCGGCTGCCGGCGGACGGGCGTCGAGCTGGACGGCATCACGGCGCGGATCGCGAAGCAGCTTTATCCGGACGCCAGCATATTCGCAAAGGGATTTGAAGAGACGGTCCTTCCCGATAATTTCTTCGACGCGGTGATCGGCAACATCCCTTTCGGAAACTATGCCGTGCACGACCCCGCCTACAAACATTCTCCGGTGACGCGGACGATCCACGATTATTTCCTGGCGAAGTCACTCGACAAGCTGCGCGCGGGCGGCGTGATGGCCCTGATCACGAGCCGCTACACGATGGACAAGCAGGATTCGACGATGCGGCGGTATCTGGCGGAGCGGGCCGATCTGGTCGGTGCGATCCGGCTTCCCAATACCGCGTTCAAGGCCAACGCGGGCACGGAAGTTACAACCGACATTCTGTTCCTGCAAAAGCGCGCGCCCGGAAGTGCGCCGCGCGGTGAGGCGTGGCGGGAGCTGGCTGCTATCGACACGCCGGACGGTGCGATTTCCGTAAACGAATATTTCGCTCGTCATCCGGAGATGATGCTGGGTGCGATGCGGCTGGAAGGCACGATGTATCGGGACCGCGAGCCGACGCTCGCGGGCGAGCTGTCGCCGGTGAAGCTGGCGGAGGCCGTGGAATCTTTGCCGGCAGGCATCTGCGCGCGCAACGGCGCACCCGGAGATCGCGCCCGTCCGCCGCCAGAGAGCAGTGACCTGGTTGAAGAAGACGGCGCGGATGTGAAGGACGGGGCTTATGCGGTGCGCGACGGGTTGCTGGCGATACGCCGGGGTGCGGTATTCGAGACGGCGAAGGTTCCCGGCGCGGTGGCGTGGCGCATCCGGAACATGCTGGCGGTGCGGGATGCCATCCGTCTTGTGTTCCGCACGCAGCTCGACGATGCGCCGGAGCCGCGCATTGGCGAAGCGCGGGTTCTGCTGAACGACATCTACGATTCCTTTGTCCGCGGGTACGGGCCATTGTCGTCGCGCGAGAACGTCAAGGCTTTTGCCGGCGATCCCGATCAGCCGCTGTTACTCTCCCTCGAAAACTACGATCCCGAGACGAAGCGTGCCACAAAGACTGCCATCTTCGAGCGGCGAACACTGGAGCGCTATCGTCCGGTCGCGCATGTTGAAACGGCGGCGGAGGCGCTCGCGGTTTCACTGAATGAGACCGGCGACCTGCAATGGCCGCGCATGGAGCAAGTGACAGGCCGCCCCGCAAGGGCGCTGCAACGCGAGCTGGGCACTCTGGTCTGGTGCAATCCGGAGGGCGGGCAATGGGAAACCGCCGACCGATACCTGAGCGGCGATGTGCGCCGCAAACTGGCAATAGCCACAGCGGCGGCGGCGCTCGACCCTGCTTACGAGCGGAATATCGAGGCGCTGAAGGCGGTACAGCCTGCCGACCTGGAGCCGGGCGACATCGAGGCCCGCCTGGGATCGTCGTGGATTCCGGCGACGGACATCCGGGACTTCGTCTCCGCGCTGCTCGATGTCTCCCCGCGCAGCGTGCGCGTAGCGCACGCTGCTCCTATCGCGACCTGGACGGTCGAGATCGATGCCGGCGAGAAGTATGGCGTCGCCAACACCACGACGCACGGCACGGCGCGTTTCCGAGCCTCCGAGCTTATCGACCAGGCGCTTAACGGCCGCGTGCCGACCGCTTATGACGAGCGGGAGGACAAATCGCGGGTCATCAATCAGCAGGAAACCGTCGCGGCGCGCGAAAAGCAGCAGCAATTGAAGGATCGCTTCCGCGAATGGATATGGGAAGACAGCGCGCGCGCGGCGCGGCTCGCGCGCGAATATAACGACCGCTTCAACAATCTGCGCCTGCGCAGCTTTGACGGCGCGCATCTGCAACTGCCCGGCATGAACCGCGAGTATCTGCGCGACGGCGACCTGTCCCGCCATCAGAAAGATGCGGTGTGGCGGATCGTGCAAAGCGGCAGCACGCTGCTGGCGCACGTCGTGGGAGCGGGCAAGACCTGGACGATGGCTGCGTCCGCTATGGAAATGCGCCGCCTTGGTCTGGCGAAGAAGCCGATGTTCGTGGTGCCCAATCACCTGGTCGAGCAGTGGGGCGCCGAGTTCCTCAAGCTCTATCCGCAGGCGCGCCTGTTCATCGCCGGGCGGGAGCATTTCGCGGCGGGCAACCGGCAGCGCGCGATGGCGCGGATTGCGAGTGGCACGTATGACGCCGTCATCGTTTCGCACCGCTCGTTCGAGTTCCTGCCGGTATCGGACAAGCTGTTCAAGCGGTTTGTCGAGGAACAGGTTGAAGAACTGGAGGCGGCGATCCTCGAGGCCAAGGCGGGAAAGGATGACAACCGGCGGCTTGTGAAGGAGCTGGAGAAAGCCAAGAAGAGGTTTGTCGCCAAGCTCAAGGAGCGCGCCGACCGCGAGGGGAAAGACAATACGCTCACCTTCGAGGAGCTGGGCGTGGACCAGATATTTGTCGATGAGGCCGATCTGTACAAGAACCTGTTCTACACCACGAAAATGAACCGCATCGCGGGCCTGCCGAATTCAGAGAGTAACCGGGCGCTCGACATGTACATGAAGACGCGCTATGTGCGCGAGACGAGCGGCGGACGCGGCGTCGTGTTTGCAACCGGGACGCCGATCTCGAACACGATGGCCGAGATGTACACGATGCTGCGCTACCTGGCGCCCGATCTTCTGAAAGAGCGCGGCGTCGCGCATTTCGATGCGTGGGCGGCGAATTTCGCGGAAAGCGTAACGGCCCTTGAACTCGCCCCGGACGGCTCGGGCTACCGGATGCATACCCGCTTTGCGAAGTTCATCAACCTGCCCGAACTGCTGACGATGTTCCGCACCTTCGCCGACGTGCAAACCGCCGACATGCTGAACCTGCCGCGCCCCGGCATAGCGGGCGGCAAGCCGCAGATTGCGGCGGCATCGGCTTCCGAGGCGCTGAAAGCCTACGTCAAAACGCTGGTCGAACGCGCGGAGCGGCTGCGCACGGCGCGGGTCGATCCTTCCGTTGACAACATGCTGAAGATCACGGGCGACGGCCGCAAGGCCGCGCTCGACATGCGCCTGGTCAATCCGGTTGATCAGCCGGAGGGCGAGACGAAGCTGGCGCTCGCGGTGAATCGCATAACGAAGGTCCGGGAGCAAAGCAATGGCGCGCGATCCACGCAGCTCGTCTTCTGCGATCTCTCGACGCCGGACCCGGCGCGCTTCAATGTCTACGACGAACTGCGAGCGCGCCTGATTGAAACAGGCATCCCGGAAGCGGAAATCGCCTTCATCCACGATGCCGAAAGCGACGCGGAGAAAAAGATACTGTTCGATGCCGTCAACGCCGGCAGGATACGCATCCTGATCGGATCGACGGAGAAGATGGGTGCCGGGACGAACGTGCAAAGACGGCTCGCCGCGCTGCATCATCTCGATGCGCCATGGCGTCCGCGGGACATTGAGCAGCGCGAGGGGCGCATTTTGCGCCAGGGCAATCTCAATGAAGAGGTGCGGATATTCCGGTATGTGACGGAAGGCTCTTTCGATGCGTATATGTGGCAGACGCTTGAGACCAAGGCGCGCTTTATCCAGCAGGTGATGAACGGACAAACGTCGGTGCGCTGCGCGGAGGATCTCGACGGCGGCGCGCTTACCTACGCTGAAATCAAGGCAATCGCCTCCGGCAATCCGGCGGTCATGGAAAAGGTCAAGGTCGATACGGAAATCCGCAAGCTGGACCAGTTGCGCGCGGCGCACCGCAACCAGCAGTACAGCATCCGTCAGCAGGTGCGGTCCCTGCCGTCAGAGATCAAGGAACGACACGAGAGGATCGAGCGGCTGTCCGCCGATATTGCAACCCGCGAGGCCAACAACACAGAAGAATTCTCCATGACGGTGGGCAATCGGTTCTACGCGGGCAAGGGCGCGCGGGAGGAAGCGGCAGCAGCGCTGGGCGGCGTGGTGTTGTCGTGGCGCGACGACCAGAGCTTGCAGGTGCGCGGCGCGTTTCGCGGATTCGAGATCCTGAGCCGGGGCCGGGGAGGGTCGCTGATTATCAGTTCAGACGATGAGCGCCTGCCCGAGCTGTTCGTCAGGGGAGCCGTCATGTACAAAGCGCAGTTGAACGCGGAGAATCCGCTCGGGACGATGCAGAGCATCGAATATGCACTGCGCGGGCTGGACAAGGCCGTGGCGGATGAGCGGGAGCGTACAGCGCGCGCGGAGAAGATGCTTAAAGATTTCGAGGAACAGGCCGGCAGGCCGTTCGAACACGAAGCGCGCCTTAACGAATTGCTCGCGCGGCAGGCAGAACTGAATGCGGCTCTCGATCTGGACAAAGGCGAGCGGCAAGTTGCGCCAGCGGCCGGGGCTGAAGACGGCGTTGATAGCACCGATGCGGGGGAAGCGGATGAGCGGGGGCCCGGTGTCACACGTCGTCCCGAAAGACCTCATGGCCCGACGCTCGACCGGCGCGGCCCGAGGGACGAGAACAATTTCGATGCGCGTGACAGGACAGTGTCAGCGCAGAGAAGGCCGCTCGTGCCGGGAACGAAGTTTTGATTTGTGCGAGTTTGCCGCGTGGTTGGTGAGTTCATGCTTCCCCCGTGCGGTTTTCAGAACGGCTTCGAGTTTGGGCAGAAGCTGATAGCTGCTCAGTGTGCGTTTGGGATGCTCGGGGTTTGGCAGGCCGGTAACCTAACACCGATCTTGCGCGAAAACCCGCGCCGGCAACACCGGCGCGGGCCTACTGGATCAGTGCTCGCCCGGAAGGTAGATTACGTTGTTGGCGAACCACAGCGTGATCTCGTCGAGCGGGAAGTCGCTGAATTCAATGTGCTGCGTGTAGACGATATTATCGTTGCCGTCTTCGCAGACCAGCACTGCCGTCCGGTCGGGACGCACAGTGAGTTTCCAGACCTGGAACGGCTCGGCAGTGACACTTTTCTCGAAACGTTGGCAGATGGCGATCGTATCGAGCAGCCAATAAGCACCGCCTTCGTCGGCGACATATTTCGCGCCGTCGGTAAACAGGACGTTCGGGTTGATACCGTGCCGATACCAGTTCTCGCTGCCGGTGAACTGCGCGAGATCGGAGTTGCTGAGAGTTTTCGTCGTCATGATGCTTGCCTCTTTTCTTGATGTGACCCCCACGGCGGGGGCGAGAGAGGCAAGGAAATAGCCGCCTTGAAGGCGCAGCGTCACAGGCAATCGTGGAATAAATGAGGGGCGCCCCGGAGGGGAGGCTCGTTTATGCCGCGAAAGTGCCTTGACGCCAGCCTGCGGCTGTTATCTTGACCGCGCCCCGCCGTTGCTCGGGGCCACAGGAAAGAGGCACACAAACGACATGATGGTCAGCCATTGATACACGGTCACCGTCCGAGTTTCAGAACTACCACTTTCAGTAAATAGTGAGATGCCAGAGCAGGAAGAGCCTCCCGTCGTGCGGCCAAAGGCGCGATAATGAGGGCGGGATAACGCGGTGAGACTAACGGAATGGCTCGATGATTTGCGGGCGTCATTGTCCGAGATGAAGGGCCGCGGACGTGTGCGGTATTTTTTGGAAACGTCAACGCGGACAGCATGGGCGATAACGAAACTCAAGTTGGGCCTGAGCGTGGCGTTCCGGCGTTCGGTGGTGGAGGCGGCTGATGCTTGCGACGCCGAAGACACGGCGCGCGGATCGGGTTCATCTGCGGTTGAGCGTTACGATAAATGCAGGGCATCCGGCGACAGCGCGGGCATGGCGTTCTGGCGTTCGGTCAGCGTGTACTCGGTCGTGACCGCAATGCATGGAACCGGGAAGATACGAATTACAGAGGGGTAGTCACGCTCTCCTGTTCCAGGCGTCGATTGCATCCTTGCGAACTTGAAACGTGATCGACGGGAATCCGAGGCAGCTCTCATCCAGACATCCGACGGAATATTTGGCAGGCGAGGTGCCTTGGTGCGTTTTTTCCAGGGAAGCCTTCCGTCCACAAAACGGACACGGCTTTAACTTCGGCATTTCGGCTTTAGAGTTTCGCCGCATAAGGCGCCCTTCGTGGTGGCTGGTTATTTTACTCCGGTTTGTTCCCTGATTCCTGCGGCGGGAGCGGAAGGACGATCAATCTGCGCGGTGTGCGGGGCTGCACATCCGACCGGGCGAGGGGCCCGTGGCGGGCTCCGATTGCCGGGGCGTTGCGCGGTCTCCTTGGTGGTATTGATCGTCGTCATCAGCCTGCTGATCATCGTGCTGGTCACTATGGTGATGTTGCTGCTGATCGTGGCCATGGCCGTCATGACCATGGTGCTCTTTGTTATCCTTATTGTTTGTCCATCCCCAGGATCTGCCGCAGCCTCGTTTTCAGCACCAGGTCTGCCGGGCTCTTGCATCCCCTGTTCAGCCAGTTTTCAAAATCCTGGATTTTGACGATATGGGTGACCTCGGGGTTCCGGACCTTCACGGTGACCGTCGTCAGCCCTGTCCCGATGTCGCCGACCCAGTCGTGACCGCGCACCATGGCGAGGGCCTGGGCTACCGCTTCGTAGAGCGTCCCCGCCGTCACGTCGAGCTGGTGCGCGGTGTCGTTCAGATCGTGGATAACGACGGTGCAGGCTTTGAGAGCCACGATAGCAATTTAACATATTCGCCTTTTGTTCTCCATTAGAGAGCTGGAGTGATCGAGTGCTCCTGCACTCAGTGTTGTTCTGAAGACGCAATTACTATGTTGCGCCTATGGTTGAATATTGCGTCTATATGTGGTTTAATTGCGCCTATAGCCATTTTAGTTGCGTCTACACCCATAGACGCAGCAACAAAACAAGGAAAACAGCCTATGCCAAAGCGAATACCTCAAGAGGCCCTGACAGCGATCGAAGAGGCGGTCGGGCTGCGGCCGGGCGGCGCCGATCTGCCCGAGATCGCGAGCGCGCTGCAACCGGCTGTCCCGAAAAGGACGCTGCAATACAGGCTCAAGTATCTCGTGGATGCGGGACGGCTCGTAAAGGAAGGGGATGATCGCTGGGCGAAGTACCGCCTGCCCGAGGCGGCTCCGGAGGAAGCTACGGCGAAGGACGAACAGGCCGCGGCTGTTCCGGCGGCAGAGGAGAAGACGCATGAGGAGGCGGTGCCTCTGTCTCCCGCCGGCAAGGAGATTCGCGCCTACGTGAGCCAGAGCATCAACGCACGCAAGCCGGTTGGATACAACCGTGAATTCCTCGCCTCGTACCGGCCCAATGAGACGTTCTATCTTTCGCAGGAGCAGCGGGCGCATCTCGCGCAGGTGGGCAAGCCAAACTTTAAAGATGAGGCAGCAGGCACTTACGCAAAGCAGATCTTGAATCGGCTCCTTATCGATCTGTCGTGGAACTCAAGTCGGCTTGAGGGCAATACCTACTCGCTGCTGGATACGACGCGGCTGATCGAACTCGGCGAGGCTGCAGAAGGCCGCGACCGGCTGGAAGCGCAGATGATCGTCAACCACAAAGACGCGATCGAATTCCTCGTCAACGACGCGGAGGAAATCGGCTTCAACCGTTATACGATCCTCAATCTTCACGGGATGCTGGCGCAGAACCTTCTGCCCGATCCCGCCGCGGTCGGAAGGCTGCGCCGAATGGGTGTAGGTATCGGGAAGTCGACTTTCCATCCTCTGGAACTGCCGCAACTGATAGAGGAGTGCTTTAATCAGCTTCTGGACACGGCGGCCGCGATCCGCGACCCGTTCGAGCAGGCGCTGTTTGCAATGGTGCAACTGCCGTACCTGCAGCCGTTCGACGACGTGAACAAGCGCGTGTCGCGTCTTTCGGCGAACATCCCGTTCATCAAGCGTAACCTGTCCCCTCTCTCCTTCATCGACGTGCCGCGTTCGCTCTATACCGATGCGGTCCTGGGCGTTTATGAACTGAATAAAGTCGATCTACTGAGGGATGTATTCATTTGGGCATATGAGCGGTCGGCGGCCCGGTATGCCGCCGTCCGGCAGTCCATGGGCGAGCCCGATCCGTTCAGGTTCAAGCATAAGGCCGCCCTTCGGCAGATCGTCGGTGAGGTGGTGCGCGGGCGAATGAACAGGAAGGCCGCCGCGGCCTATGTTGCAGCCTGGGTGGAGAAGAATGACATACCGGAGGCTGAGCGCGAAAAATTCAGGGACATGGCTGAGGCCGAACTCCTGGGCCTGCACGAGGGAAACTTTGCACGCTACCAGATCAAACCGAGCGAATTCACTGCCTGGCAGGAAAGCTGGGGTCAGGAACATGGAACATAGAGACCGGGTGCGGTGGTCAATGAAGCAGGCGAGAAGCGGGGTTCATATCATCTATGCGACAAAGTAAAATTGAGGATGCCCACATGCCGTCAACATACGAAATTTGGCTGGATCAGGTGCGGGAAGCGCTGCGTTCCATCAACATGCAGATGGAGAACTGGCAGCCCGTCTGGAAGTTCAATTTCACGCGAGAACACGAGGCGGGCACGACGCCTGACGAAGCCGCGATGAAAGCTAATCGTTTCTGGTGGCATCAGCAGAACAAGTCTCTGAACAAGGACTGCCCCAGAACGCCAGGTTGTTGGCTGCCGCGCAGTCATCAGGGAGGATGTCAGCCTGTCTACGAACGAGGTGACTACGTAAAGGTCGAGTTTCCGGATGAGACGACGGGCGTTGGGGAATGGATGTGGTTGCTCGTGGACCATACGGATGACAAGAGCAGTCTGGTATATGGAACGCTGGACAACGAACCAGTCAACCACTACGACGGCAAAGTCAAGCTGGGATCGCAACTCGCGGTGAACTACAACAACGTGCGGGAGCATAGGAAGGCTTCCGACTTCAAGCCGGCGCCCCGCAAACAATGAATGATAGCGGACGTAAAGAACATGACATGCAAGGCAGAGAGCTTACAGAAGATGACTTGAATTGGCTGGAAGAATACCGAAAGAACGTCACAGAAGCCTTCACGCCAATCTTCTCAGAAGCAGCAGCACGATTCCCGGATGGTGGGAGGCTGCTCAAGCGCTTCAATGAGGCACTTGATTCGGTTCGAGGCGGATCATTGTTCCGTGCGGTGGACGAAGCCCACAACGAACTCTGTGTTGCAAAAGCACTGCTAGCGAACATGAAGCCGCGATTTTGCCAATTGGCGTACGAACCGCCTCTGACAGGATGCGCGAAATCGATTGATTTTCGCGCATCCTCCGACGATGGCTCCATCGCTTACGTCGATGTCAAAACAATCAAGCCCGACGCAAAGGACAGGTGGGAGCAGTTCGAGCGGGCTCTGAAAGAAGGATGGTTCCCCGAAAACGTTGTTCTTGCCGTATCGAAAGAATGGATGGGCGGGGAAATCTGGCACCAGATGTTTGCGGCGCGGGCAAGGATGCTGGAATACACGCTGGAGCTCGAAGGGAAAATCAAGGATTGCGGCTTGAAGGATCAGCAGAACACACTCTTTATCCTCGCCCTTTGCGGTGCTGGATTCCACTGGCACGAGGATCAGCTGGAGGACTTTGTCCAGTTCTACAGAACGGGGCGGCATCGCTCTGACGATACGTTTTCCAAAGTCGAGTCGAAGTATATCGGCGACAACACGCTTACTCTCGAAAGAACAGTTTCGCGCTTTGCGTGCATGCGGCGTCGCCAAGGTGAAGTATTTCACACGCGGCTGAACTGGAATGTCCAGCCCCCGAGAGACCCTGAATTCGATTAAGGATTCAGCGTGGCCACGGTGGTTGTCCCAGCTGCAACTCGGAAGAGGCTGTATACGTAATTTGCTGACGAAAAAACAACCATTGCGCAATGGGGCCATAATGGCCAAAATAGTCCAAATGGCTCACTCAGTATCCGCTATGAAATCAATGTCCGCCAAGAACGCGAAGAACGCTTTTGGCTTGCTTCTCGACACGGCGCGTGCGGAACCCGTCACGATCGAGAAGCACGGCCGCGGGGTGGTTGTCGTGCTTTCCATCGAAGAGTACCAGCGTCTTATGAAGCACCGCGTTAAAGCTGTCAGGGATGCCGGAAACATAGCGGCACGAAAAAAGGAAAGGGCATAAGATGCCGGAAGCGAGGCAACGTAAGAGAAGCGCTAAAGGCGCTTCCTCAGCGATCACAATAAAAGGCATTGACCTCTTTTGTGGAGCTGGAGGACTCACGCGAGGTCTCGAAGCCGCTGGCATTGATGTTGTCACGGGCGTCGACATCGATCCAGCTTGTGAATATCCATTTACCGCCAACAACCGAGCCACCTTCCTTTTAAAGTCTGTGGAAGACATTGCAGCCTCTGACTTTACCGATGCCCTAAGCGGCGCCTCACTAACGCTGTTGGCTGGGTGCGCTCCTTGCCAGCCTTTCTCCACCTACAGCCGGGGAAAAGCGAGTCCAGCGGACAAACGGTGGAACCTCCTCAGTCAATTCGCGCGACTGGTCAAGGAACTCGATCCCGATCTCGTCACGATGGAAAACGTGCCCCTTCTGCAGAAACAGGCCGTGTTCGCAAAGTTCGTGGCCGGCTTGAAGAAGGACGGGTTCTCAGTGTTCCACAAGATCGTCGATTGCGCGGATTACGGAGTGCCGCAGCACCGCCAAAGGCTTGTCCTGTTGGCATCGAAGCATGGTCCGATCGAAATGATTGGGCCAACGGTCAAAGCGGAGTTTTACGAAACGGTACGCGATGCGATCGAGGAATTGGCGCCCCTAAGAGCCGGGGGGACGTGTCCGGACGATCCTCTCCACCAAGCGTCCGAATTGTCACCTTTAAATCTCAAGCGCATCCGCGCTTCCAAAGTTGGCGGCACATGGCGAGATTGGGACAGGGATCTTGTCGCTGCATGTCACAAGAAGAAATCCGGGAAAACCTACCCGAGCGTGTACGGAAGGATGGGTTGGGACGAACCGTCGCCTACCATGACCACCCAATTTTTTGGTTTCGGAAACGGTCGCTTCGGACATCCTCATCAGAATCGCGCGATTTCCCTTAGGGAAGGCGCGATTCTTCAGAGCTTCCCTCGGGACTACAAATTCGTGGCCGAAGGTGAACCGGTCTACATCAAGACGATCGGTCGTCTCATCGGAAACGCCGTTCCCGTCAAACTCGGCAAGGCGATCGGGAAAAGCATCATACGTCACATTCAAAATCTGGAGGCGCCACCAGAGCGCGCCGCATGACCCCCGCAACCGTTTCGGTTACGTCATCCCCCGAGCCGGGTCAATTGGTGGAGGTGCGCCGCAGGCAATGGGTGGTAGCCGACATGCAGACTTCCCCCGTCCGAAACGGACATTCCTCGCCTCAGCATTTCGTCACACTGTCGTCGATAGACGAAGACAGCCTTGGTGAGCAGATCGAGGTCATCTGGGAAATCGAACCGGGCGCACACATCATCGAGAAGGCTGGCCTCCCTTCCATCACCGGCCAGGACGATACCGAACGACTTGAGGCATTTCTGGATGCCGTCAGATGGGGTGCGGCGACGAATGCCGACAGGGGATTTCTACAGGCACCTTTTCGCAGTGGTGTAAGCATCGAGGATTTCCAGCTCGACCCGCTAGTCCGGGCCATCGATATGGCCCGCGCCAATCTCCTGATCGCGGATGATGTCGGTTTGGGAAAGACAATAGAGGCAGGTCTCGTCATTCAAGAGCTCCTGCTGCGGCATCGCGCCCGCAGCGTATTGGTCGTCTGTCCAGCGTCGCTTCAAGAAAAATGGCGTGTCGAGATGCTCGAAAAGTTCGGGCTCGAATTTAAGATCGTCAACACCGACTACGTCAAGGAACTGCGTCGCGCTCGCGGCATTCACGCCAATCCCTGGATGTCGTTTCCCCGACTGATCGCATCGGTCGATTGGATCAAGTCAGGGGAGCCGCTCCGGATGCTGCGCGACATTCTTCCCGTCCGTGCCAGCTATCCCAGGAAGTTCGACATACTTGTCGTCGACGAAGCGCACAATGTTGCTCCTGCCGGTTCGGCCCACTATGCGCTGGAGAGTCAGCGGACGCAATTCATACGGAAAATCGCGCCGCACTTTCAACATCGGCTTTTCCTGACTGCCACGCCCCACAATGGCTACACGGAGTCTTTCACGTCGTTGTTGGAATTGCTCGACGACCAGCGATTCTCACGCAACATTCTGCCGGATGACAAGCAGCTTTCGCAGGTGATGATCAGGCGACTGAAAAGCGCTCTGGTCGACAAGGACGGCAATCCGATCTACCCCAAGCGCAATTTACAGGCGCTCTCTGTACCGTTCACTGCCGACGAGCGAGCGATACACAGAGTCCTCGACTCGTATTGCAAGAGTCGCGAAACAACCTGTCGGAACGCCGGGGCGTCGGGTACGAGTTTCGTAAACGGTCTTCTCAAGAAGCGGCTTTTCTCATCGCCCGCGGCATTCGCGTCGACGCTTGAAAAGCACTACAGCACCCTGACCACCGGCAAAGCCCAACGCGAGCCTGATGCAATGGCAGACCGCATCTTGCGGAAAGCAATCCTCAAAGCCGAAGAGGATTATGCGGACGACGGACAGGCAGAGGCGGCGCAAAACGAAGCAGTCGAAGAAGCCACGAAACGCTGCGCTCCTCCGACCGAGGAAGAATTGCGTTTGCTTTCCCGGATGCGCGATTGGGCTCAGAGCGCCAGTCACAAGGCGGATTCGAAAGGCCGGGCGATTATCGAATGGATCGAGGCCAACCTTAGATCGAAAGGCCAGTGGAACGACCGCCGCGTCATTCTCTTCACCGAATACCGCACGACACATCAGTGGCTTCACGAGATTCTCGCATCGCACGGATACGGCGGAGACCGCCTTGGGATCATTCATGGCGGTATGGATCAAGAAGAGCGCGAGAGGGTCAAAGCGGCATTCCAGATGAATCCGCAAGAAGCCGATATTCGTATCTTGCTCGCCACCGACGCTGCGTCCGAGGGCATCGACCTGCAGAACTACTGCAATTGCCTGATCCACATCGAGATTCCCTACAATCCGAACGTCATGGAGCAACGCAACGGCCGGATCGATCGGTATGGCCAAAAGCATGATGAAGTTCTGATCTGGCACCCGGCGGATGGCGGCGAGGCGAGCGGAGATACCCTCGGCGGCCACAAGGACGACATCATCCGCGCCCTCGTCAAACTGGAGGCGATGCGCGAGGACATGGGGAGCGTCAACCCGGTAATCGCGCCGCAGATGGCCGGTCTGGTCGAGGGCACTAGGCGGGAACTGGATACGAGAGAGGCCGAGGCCAGGGCGGCAAAGGCCAAGCGATATGTCCGGGCCGAGCGTGAGATCAAAGAGCGCATCGAAAAATTACACGAGCGGCTTCTGGAAACGCAGAAAGATTTCCATCTGACGCCCGACCGCATTTACGCGGCGGTCAAGACTGGTCTGGCCCTGGACAAAAGGCCGCCCCTCAAACCGGTCGAGCTAAAGGACGCACCGAGCGGAACCGTTTTCGAAATGCCGACACTGGCGGGCTCATGGGCACGCTGCATGGAAGGTCTCCGTTACCCTTATACCGAGAAGCTGCGCCCGATTACGTTCGATCATCAAGTGGCTAAAGGCCGAGAGGATGTCGTCCTCGTTCACCTCAATCATCGCCTCGTTCAGATGTGTCTGCGATTGATGCGGGCCGAGGTCTGGGCGCAGAGCGATGTTAAGAAGATGCATCGCATCGACGTTCGCAGTTTGCCGGCCTCGGGCCTTGACGAGCTTGCCGTCGCCGTAGTGTCGCGGCTGGTCGTTACAGGCGGAAAGCACCACCGGCTGCACGAAGAACTCACTGTGGCAGGCGGTTACATGAAGGACAACTCCTTCAGCCGCGAAGCCCGTGTGACGCAAGTCAACGATTGGGTGGAGAAGGCAACTACAATCCAGGCGGGCGAGCGCTTGTTCGACGGGCTGAAGAGGCGCTTCGACAAAAATCAGGACTCCATCCTGCAAGCCGTGGAGGCGCGCTCCCGCGATCGACTTAAGAATCTGGAAACCACTTTGGAGACCAGAAAGCAGCAGGAAATCGAGAACATAACCAGTGTGCTGGACGAGCTGGAGCGTGCGATCCGGCAGGAGTTACTCAAAGCGGTGGAACCCGAGCAATTGCTTTTCAAGTTCCCCGAATACAGTGATCAAGAACGCACACAGGTGCGGCGTGATACCGAAGCCCTGAAGGTGCGCCTCGCCAGAATTCCGGACGAAAAGGAACAGGAGATCGGCGCGATCCGCCAACGTTACGAAGGCTATGCGGTCAGGACTTTCCCGGTGGCCGTCATTTTCCTCGTGCCGGAGAGCCACGCATGGATGGCGAACGCATGAGCGGGCTCAGCCACCATTCCGAATGGCTTTCCCTGATCGAAGTCTCAGGACCGTTCCTGGCCGAACCAGTTTTGAAGGACGCCTTTCCACAGGGTCTGGAAGGGATGGACCCGGCGAAGAAAACAACGGTCCGGCAGGCGTATGACGAGTGGCGCGAGGCTCTTGATCTAGACGATCCCGACTTTCCGAAGATTCACCGGGCGTGGATTGATCTGATCCTGAAGCGGATTTTGGAGCTCGACGAAAACGATAGCGGAGACGTTCTCAAATCGAGCGACAAGTTGCCGGACACGATTCGGTGCGACCTTCCCGAGCATGGCATAACGCTACGCCCTGACTACGCCGTGATGGAAAGTCAGGCAGACGGTCGACCGCTCATTCTGATTACTGTCTACGACCCAGATGTATCTCTCGCGGAGTCGCTCAAGGGCGGTGGCTGGGCGGCCAATCCCGCCGAACGAATGGTCGAGCTTTGTCGCGCGACCAATGTGCGACTTGGCCTCGTGACGAACGGCGAGCAGTGGATGCTTGTCGACGCGCCGGTCGGGGCGGTGACGACATTGGCCAGCTGGTACGCGCGACATTGGGGACAGGAACCCGTCACACTGCAGGCATTCGTCAGTCTTCTCGGCATCAGGCGCTTCTTCGTCGACCGGAGCGAGCAGTTACCGGCGCTCCTCGACAACTCCCTGAAGTTTCAGGACGAGGTGACCGACGCTCTCGGAGAACAAGTGAGGCGTGCTGTGGAAGTCCTGATCCAGGCGCTTGATCGGGCCGATGTCGATCGCAATCGCGAACTTCTCAACGGCATCGAGCCGGCGGACCTCTACGAAGCCGGACTGACCGTCATGATGAGAATCGTCTTTTTACTCTCGGCTGAAGAGCGTGGGCTTTTGCTGTTGGGAGACGAGCGCTACGAGGCCAACTACGCGGTCTCCACCCTGCGGATGCAGCTCCGAAGCGAGTCCGAGGAAATCCTCGAACGACGCTGGGACGCATGGTCCCGCCTGTTATCGATATTTCGTGCTGTGTATGGCGGCGTCGATCACGAAGCGATGCGACTTCCCGCGTTGGGTGGATCGCTGTTCGATCCGGACCGCTTTCCATTCCTCGAAGGACGTAAGAAGGGTTCGCGCTGGAAGATCGATCCGGCGACGCCTCTGCCCATAGACAATCGCACTGTTCTGTACTTACTCGATGCCGTGCAGCTCTTCCATGGTCGCACGCTTTCATACCTGGCACTCGATGTCGAACAGATCGGTTATGTCTACGAAGGTCTGCTGGAACGTACCGTCGTCCGGGCAAAGGAGCCGACGCTCGACCTCGATGCAACCAAGAATGCGAAAAACCCGTGGGTGTCTCTGGCGGAGCTCGACGACGCGGCTGCAGAGGGACGCCAGGCTGTCGAGGAGTTGCTTGAAGATCGGACCGGCAGTTCGGCAAGCCGCGTTCGAAATGATCTCGATAAAACGGTTGACGAAGAGTCGGCTGACAAGCTCCTGACGGCTTGTCATGCGGATCAATCGCTCCGCGACCGTATAAGACCGTATTTTCATCTTCTGCGAACCGATCGCTGGGGATATCCGATTGTCTATCCCAAAAACACTTTCATGGTGAGAACCGGAACAGATCGTCGCGAAACCGGAACCCACTACACGCCAAAGTCTCTCACCGAAACGATCGTTAAAGAAACGCTGGCGCCGATTGTCTATGCCGGACCAGCGGAGGGCAAGGCTCGCGAAGAATGGCAGCTGAAGACCCCGGCCGAGTTGCTTGAGCTCAAAGTCTGCGATCCAGCCATGGGTTCGGGCGCATTCCTGGTGCAGGCCTGCCGCTGGCTTTCCGAACGCATGGTCGAGTCGTGGGCAGAAGCCGAGGGTCGCGGGAAAGCGATTACATCCGAAGGAGAAGTAGTGGACGAAATCGGTGCACGCGAGCCTTTGCGCTCCGCTGCCGAAGAGAGGCTAATCTCAGCCCGCCGGTTGATAGCAGAGCGATGTCTCTACGGGGTCGACATGAACCCGCTCGCCGTAGAGCTCGCAAAGTTATCGATCTGGCTCGTTACTTTGGCAAAAGGTCGTCCGTTCGGATTTCTGGACCACAACCTGCGTTGTGGCGATAGTCTGCTCGGCATCACGAGCTTGGAACAACTCCACTATTTGGAGATGAGGCCGGGCAAGGCAAGTTCAAAGAAGCTTTTTGCTCACAAGATAGACGACGCTGTCGGAAAAGCTATCAAGCTCCGTTTGGATCTAAGTGCTCGGCCGATAAATGACATCCGCGATGTCGAAGTCATGGCCCGCCTTGATGAACAAGCGCGCTCAATGCTCCAAATTCCCTCCGTCATCGCCGATGCGCTTGTCGGTGAATACGTGGCAGCTCAAGGCAAGACTATCGATGTGACAGCTTTGTCTATTGAAGCTGGCGAGGCGCTGCAGTCTAACACGACGATAATTCATGCTCTGGAGGCCAGAACGGCGAAGAATCTGAACAGCGATCTTCCTCCCGGAAAGGCGCTTCGCCGTCCCTTTCACTGGTCATTGGAGTTCCCCGAGGCTTTCGAGCGAGTGAACCCCGGTTTCGACGCGATGGTCGGAAATCCACCTTTTATCGGAAACAAGTTCTGGAAGGAACGTCTCGGCGAGGGTTTCCAAAATCAAGCAAAGATGATCCTCGGAGCGGCGCCTGGCAAAATTGACTTGAGTGTCGTATTTCACCGTCGAGTCGCCGATCTTCTTCGTGACAAGGGCACCTACGGCCTCCTCGCAACCGACAATATCGCTGAAGGCAGCGCGATCTCAGTCGGTCTGGCCGTCATCGTCGCAGCAGGAAACCTCTTCTTTACGGAGAAGGGGATGCCGTGGCCCGGTGCCGCTGCGGTCTCCATCTCAATCATCTGCTTCTTCAAGGGCACATACGACTCGCCTAAATCAGCAAATGGAGTTCTATGCGATTTTATTGGACCGCGGCTTCAACCGATAGAAGAGGACAGCTGGCAGCCCAAGAAACTAGATGATGGGCTCTTCAGCTTCGAAGGTGTCAATAACAGCAAGGGTCTCGCGTTCGTTATCACAGCTGAAAGCGACTGGTTCGAACCACTGCGGAATGAGCCCAACTCGCTCTTAGTCCCATATGTTACCGGTGATGATATTACAACCCACGCCCTGACACGCATCGACCGATGGGCGCTTGACATTGCGGATCGAGATCTCGACGAGATTGAGCGCGATTATCCGATCGCCCACAGATTTATCCTCGAAGTCGTCAAACCGAGCCGAACACCGGCCGCATTAAAGAGCTACAACGGCTTGATTGACCGCTGGTGGCAATTCTGGAACCACCGCGCAGAGCAGATGCGGCGCCTGCGGCTGAGACAGGACTTTATAGGATACTGCAAAGTCACAAAGTACCCCATTTGTATGCTTGCGCCATCGGAATGGATTTATACGAACAAGGTAATCTTGATTGGCATTGATCGCGGAGATGAATTAGCAATTACGTTGAGTTCATTTTTTCGCTTTTGGCTAGATAAGTTCTCCGGTGGGCGCCTTGAGGGGCGCCTGAGTCTTTCGATCAGCGAATCCATCGCGAAGTTTCCTCTACCCGGCAATTCAGTTAGTGCTTCTGGTGTCTTGGCAGCGCAAGGATTCAATACTTTGGCCGTTCAGTGGTCTCGGGACAATACCGCTGGAATGACTGACATGATGAACGCAATCCACTCTCCTGATACAAACGACCTTCGCATCACAGAACTCAGGCGTCGGTTACATGAGATCGACGTCGCCGTGGCTGCCGCGTTCGGTTGGTCGGACCTAGATTTGTCATACGCGTTCATTAAGCAGGATGCCGAAGGTGAGAGAGACAAGTGGCGTTTTCAGCTACCTGATCAAGTGACCGCGGACGTGCTGACCCGACTGATTGAACTGAATCGCGAGCGATCGAAGCCGCATGAGAAACTGGTGAACCAGGGAGTTAGTCGATGAGCCCGAGCTTGAAAGACACTGCCGCCAACGCCTGGATTCTGATTGATCAGAACGATGTGAGGGGGGAATTCACCTACCCCCAATTCGCAATAGAGTTCGCCGCAGAACGCAAGCTTTGTGCCGCCGTCACGGAAGGTGACTGGCTTGCGGTGACTAACGCTTTGGGCAACATAACGCGTGTCGGCCGCGTGTTGCGCGTTCGGTCGCATCTCGAAAGGACAATATTCTATTTCGATCGGTTGCTGACTGTCGCTAAGGGCACTGCTGTTAAGGCAGCAGGGCCCGCGCTGCCAGCAACGGGTTCGATGACGCGTCTGCAATGGAGTGATTTCATCGCGGCCTTGCCGACCCTGACGGGCGGCACACTCGATGACGTGCCTCTAATCGGCGACCAAGCTTACTTACGCGAGCTTCTCCAGCTCGCCGTAATGGACGATCTTTTAGGCCCCGCCAACGGTCCGCGCGAACAGATCGTCGACATGGGTGTCCGGGACCGCTACCTGGTGGGCAAACTCGCGCCCCGCGAAGCCCCTGATGGCGGGATCGAGGGACTGGAAGGGCCGCTGGCGACCGAAGCAGAAGAGGAGCCTGGGGGTCTCGAAGTTCATCACGGGCGTCACGAGCCGGGTGCTGAATTCGACAGCACGACGGGCCGTGTCGATGCCGAAGCGGATTCGGCGGACGAGATCGATGCCTCCAGCAACCAGTCCCTGATTCCTTCGAGCTTCGGGATGACGTTTTGTGTCGATGGCAGTGTCGAGCGGATAGAAGTCGAGGCGAGGTGGGGTCAGTATGTTCGTGTTTACGATCACGAACATACCAAGACGGTGAACAAGAAGATCAAGGATGCCGACGGGAACGTGATCCGCACTGAGCAAGCCGAGGTGAAGGTCAAGGTTTGGCAACGCGTTCCCTGCGGCGGCAAGCTGACGATCAATCTTGTCGAGGGAATCCTTTCGCACCGCGCACCGGACAGCGAGCATCCAGAAGTACGCGTCCAAGGCACCATCCGGGGCAAGAACGCGAATGGCGACCGGCTGGTCACCCTGTTCCTAGTCAATGCGCAGCAGGAACCAGAAGAGAACAAGGATGCAGCCTGGATCTTTCAGCCGGAGTTGATCGTTCGGGCCGCAGGCGAATCCGACGAAGCCATTTTCAGACGGCGCATCGCCCTCGCCGGCAAAGACGATGATGAAGAGCGCAAGGCGCTGGAGATGGTTTACCGCAAGCAAGTCGAGTTCGCGGTCGGCCATGGCGTAGCCATCAAAACGAAGACCAATGCCGATGATCCCGAACATGCCTATGAAGTGCGCACGGTGGTGATGCCGCAACACGAAGTGCCAGTGACGGAGACGCCCGGCATTCGACCTGAAGACCGGCCTGCGATGCGCGAAATGGTGGAAAAGGGCCATCTCGATATGGAAACCCTCGCGCAGATGGATGGGAACGATCTCGTCAAGATCCTGTCCGTCCTCGCGAACGATTACGGGCAATGGATCGAAGAGCAAAGAGGCCGGGTCGGTTTCGATGTAGTAGGTCATGATCTCCAGGCTGCCGCGGCTCTCGATCGTTGCAGCGATATCAAGAAGCGCCTCGAAGAGGGGATTGCCGTTCTGGCCGGACCCGGCAACGACAAGGCCCTGTCGGCGTTTCGTTTTGCAAATCGTGTGATGGCACAGCAGCGCGTCCATAGTTTGTTCGCGCTCTCGCAGCGCCGCGGCGAGAATAAGACGCTGGCGGATTTCGAGCAGCGCAACAACCGCTCGTGGCGGCCGTTTCAGCTCGCCTTCATACTTCTCTCGATTCCATCCTTGGCCGATCCGACCCACAAAGATCGCACCAAGCCTGTCGAAGCACATGCCGATTTGCTTTGGTTTCCGACGGGCGGCGGCAAGACCGAAGCCTATTTGGGAGTCGCTGCGTTCGCCATGGCTATTCGCCGTCTTCAGGGACAATTGGGAGGTTATAACAGCGGACGCGGTCTTTGCGTGATCATGCGCTATACGCTGCGACTCCTCACACTGCAGCAGTTTCAGCGCGCTTCAGCGTTGATCTGCGCAATGGAGCTACTACGGCAGAAGGCTGCAGCCGCTGGCGATAACACCTTAGGGAGCGAGCCGTTCACGATCGGCCTGTGGGTCGGGAACAAGGTCACGCCGGGTTCCACTGAAGACAGCCACAAGGCAATTCAGGACATTCGCAACCCCGAAAAGTTCGATGCCGGCGGTACATCGCCTGCCCAGCTGACCAGCTGCCCGTGGTGCGGCTGCGGGGTGTCGCCGAAGCATGATGTCGAAGTCGATACGGCGGCAAAAAGGACGACCATTTACTGCGGGGACAAGCAGGGACGCTGCGAGTTCTCGAAGGGCAAATCGAGCAAGAAGCCACATCCGGGCATTCCGGTCCTCGTCGTCGACGAGGAAATTTATCATCGGCCCCCTTCGATGATGATTGCGACGGTCGACAAGTTCGCGTTGATGGCGTGGCGCGGCGAGGTCCGGACGCTGTTCGGACGAGCCAATACCGAGTGCCCACGGCATGGGCTTCTTTGGCCGGGCGCCGATTGCACGGGCACCCACCGCGTTTATAAAGGCCTGCCAGCCACGACGGTCAAGAACATCACAGCGATCAGGCCCCCTGACTTGATCATCCAGGACGAATTCCACCTCATCAGCGGTCCGTTGGGCACGATGGTCGGACTCTACGAGACCGCCATAAACGAGCTTTGCAGCTGGGAGCTGGAAGGTCGTACGATCCAGCCCAAAATCGTCGCCTCGACAGCGACGGTGCGGAAGGCAGCAGAGCAGGTCAACAATGTCTTCATGCGCCGCGTCGCCGTTTTTCCACCGCACGGCCTCGACATCTCCGACAACTTTTTCTCGATTCAGCGGTCGATCGAGTTGATGCCTGGGCGTCGCTACCTGGGTGTCTGCTCACCGGGTAGCTCTCGCCCGGCAATGCTGATCCGCGTCTATACGGCATTCCTTACCGCCTCACAGGCACTGTTCGACCACTTCGGCCAAGCAGCAGACCCGTACCTTACGACAGTCGGATATTTCAACTCGCTGCGAGAGCTCGGCGGCATGCGCCGACTGGCCGAAGACGACGTGCAGACGCGTTCGTATCGCGTCCAGATGAGTCTCGTCGATCGCCCCGGTTTGGCTCAACGCAGCGTCAGTAACATTCGCGAGCTTACATCCCGTGTCTCCAGCCGCGACATTCCGAAATATCTCGACCAGTTGGAGATCAAGTTCAAAGCCCAGTTCGATCCTGCCCTCGGCCGCCACGTAACGCGGTGGGAAGAAGGCGAAGCCCGCTCGATCGATGTCGTGCTCGCAACCAACATGCTGTCCGTGGGCGTCGACGTGAACCGTCTGGGCTTGATGGTCGTCAACGGGCAGCCGAAGGGTACGGCCGAGTACATTCAGGCGACCAGTCGCGTCGGTCGTTTCTTCCCTGGCCTTGTTTGCACGGTGCTTACATGGGCGCGCCCACGCGACTTGTCGCACTACGAAACCTTCGAGCACTATCATGCGACCTTCTACAAGCATGTCGAGGCGCAGTCGGTGACGCCGTTCTCGCCGCGTGCGATGGATCGCGGTTTGACCGGCACGTTGCTCAGTGTCATGCGCCTGGAAAATCCGGCTTTCAATCCGAATCCGGGCGCCGGAGCACTGGACAAGCCCGATCGTCCGGAGGCCGTGGAAGCGAGAGACTTGATTGTCGGCCGGGCGTGGGAGATTTCCCACGAAGCGGCTCTCAGAGACCTCGCTTCTAGCGAGCTCAAAGAACGTCTGGACGAATGGACGCACGAAGCAAGCAAGGGCGGCAGGACACTTGCCTACGAAAAGAAAGGACCGAACCGCGCCACGATGGTCGCGCTCCTAAAAAGGCCGGGCATTCAAGCGTGGGATAACTTCACCGTTCCGATGTCCATGCGCGAAGTCGAGCCCGGCGTCAGCCTGATCATGAGCACCGTCAGATTCGGCGGCAGCGAGCCGGACTGGACGCCTCCCGTCGTCACTCCGGACGACAGCGGAGGTGATGCATGATCGGCGAAAAGACTCCTGTCGGTGAAGTGCGGCCCAGTCAGCTGCTCTGGACTTACGGTCCGGGAGCTCTGGTCGACCTGCCCAATCTGTCGGTCGTGACCCTCGCCATCGACCGATGGGAGGTGAACCGCTGTCAACCGATCGAAGAAGCGCGATTGCTTGCGGCGGTGCGGAGGGAGCTGGGACCGCAGGTCGAAAGCCTGCGCATGCCGCCTTTCCAGAAGGACGAAGGCGCTGACCCGTTCTCTGCGGAAGCGTTCATCGGAGTACCTGTCAGGCCATTTCCGCGTTGGCTGCGCTGCGTCAAATGCGGGCTCTTGTCCGCTTACGATCTCGGCCTTTTCGAATGCAAGGAAAACCGGTTCCGTCCTGAACGGACGAGATTCGTGCACAAGGACTGCAAGGGTTCCAAAGGCGATCAGCCCGCCAGAGATGCCGACGCGGTTCCTGCACGCTTCCTGCTGGCCTGCCGCAACGGCCACCTCGACGATTTTCCTTGGCATTACTTCGTTCATAACGGGCCGTCAGGCTGCAAAGGAACGCTTCGGTTCTTCGAAAGCGGAGCGTCGCTTCAAACCGAAAATCTGTGGGTCAAGTGCGACCAGTGTGGCGCTTCACGCAACATGGCGCACGCGTTCGGCAAAGCGGGACGGGACAACCTGCCGGGTTGTCGGGGCCGGCATCCGCATATGGATCAATACGACGCCGGCTGTCAGGAGCAGGCCAGAGCGGTCCTGCTGGGAGCGACGAACAGCTGGTTCCCCATCACGCTCTCTGCATTGGCCATTCCCCTGGCTCGCGATCCGATTTCGCAACTCGTGCAGGATGGATGGGAATACTTCGTTGACTTGGACTCCGAGGCCGAAGTCGCGGTCACCGTAAAGACACTCAAGAAGACCGGGGCGCTGCCAGGCATCGACAAGCATTCGCCAAAGACTATCTGGGACATCATCCAAGCGATCAAAGGCGGCGGCGCCGCGGCAGGAGTTACCGCCGCCGACATCAAGGGGCCCGAATGGGAAGTGTTGACCGACCCCAACCCGCCGACCGACTGGCCTCATTTCCTCAGCAAGAGAGTGGAAGCGCCCAAGGGGTTCGAGAAGCAGATTGAGGGAGTTCTCCTTCTGGAGCGATTGCGCGAGGTGAACGCTCTGCTCGGATTCACGCGTGTCGAAGCGCCCGAGGAGACGGCAAATCCGGCCGACCGACCGCCCAGAGCAGACTTGTGCAAGGACGCTCCCCGATGGGTGCCCGCGACACAGGTTCATGGCGAAGGCATCTTCATCAGATTCGACGAAGCCGAGATCCGGAAGTGGGAAGGTCGAGACGCGGTAACGGCAAGAAACGCCAATCTGCTCGCCGGTCACCGCGGCTGGCGGAATTCCAGAAAACTCGACCCAGACGAAGCTTATCCGGGTATCCGGTACGCGATGCTACACACGCTGTCTCACCTGCTGATCCGGGAGCTGGCGCTGGAATGCGGCTACAACGCCGCCAGCATCAGAGAACGCCTGTATGCGAATACGGAAGGGGACCAAAAGCAGGCGGGCATCCTTATATACACAGCGGCAGCGGACTCCGACGGAACCCTCGGAGGGCTCGTCGAACTCGGGCGGCCGGACAATCTGGGACGGCTGCTGAAGCAGGCGCTGACCCGCGCCGGGATTTGCTCGTCCGACCCGCTATGCTCGGAGCACAAACCCGCGGACGATCGCTCGCTTCACGCTGCTGCATGCCACGCATGTTCGTTCGTCTCGGAAACATCCTGTGAAATGGGCAACCGTTATATCGACCGCGCTCTGCTGGTGCCGACGCTTGAGACGAACGACGCTGCATTTTTCAGCTGAGGGAAGACGTGGAGAACCTGATCGACGCGATCATCGAACTGGTCTCGGATAGCCCTCCGGATAAAACCGAGCAGCTCTCTGAATCGATCAGGAACCTTTCCGACTCGCAAGAAGCTCTGTCGCTTACAAGCTGGGACGCGAGCCCGCGTGCAAGGAGCGCATTGACCAAGCTGGTTGTGGCATGGCGGGGCTCCGGCTTACCGGCTGCCGAGCTTGCCGCCATGCTGACGGCCGCAAGTGCGGCCTACCACCGGGCCAAAGGCGAACAGGAAATCGAACTCGTCTGGACCGGCCCTTCGAGCAAGTTGATCGCTACTCGGAAGACCGAGCAAGCGCTCCTTCAAGTAATCGACGCAGCGGAGTCGCGACTATTCATAACCAGTTTCGTCGCTTACGACGTGGCATCGATCATGAGCGCTCTGCGCAAGGCCGTCGACCGTGGCGTGGAAGTATCGATGTTGCTCGAATCCAGCGACAAACATGGTGGCGGGGTTTCCATGGACGCCATCGGTCAAATGAGAGCGGCTCTTCCTACCGCGCGAATCTACTTTTGGCAGGACAAAGGCGATTCCTTTGCCGGCGGTAAGGTTCACGCCAAAGTAGCCGTGTGCGACGAATCCCTTTGCTTTATTTCTAGTGCCAACCTCACCGGCCACGCTATGGAAAAAAACATGGAGGCTGGCGTGTTGATACGCGGCGGGTCTTTACCAATTAAACTACAGAATCACCTCGAAGCTCTGGTAACAATCAAGATATTGAAGAGTTGAATTGGTGAGAGAGCATTCATGAAAGCAAAGCGCCCTTTGACGATGCGGATCAGCCTGAATGCGTTAGAGCATTTAGGAATGAACCTCTATAGCAACGTTCCTGCGGTGCTGTCGGAGATCGTCGCGAATTCATGGGACGCCGATGCAGCGAACGTCAACGTCACCATCGACAAAGCGAACGAGACGATAACCATCGAAGACGATGGGATCGGTATGGACCGCGACGATGTTATCGACCACTTCTTGACTGTGGGGTTCAAGCGGCGCGCGGAAAGTGGCGAACTCACGCCGATCAAAAAGCGAAAGCCGATGGGACGGAAAGGCATTGGAAAGCTATCGTCATTTTCAATCGCCAGGGTGGTGGACGTTTTCACGGTCAAGGACGGAGAACGGACCGCTTTTCGCATGGACCGTGATGTCATCAAGGCGCGAATCTCAGCAAATGACAGCGTCCCCTATGAGCCGCCAGAGCTGTCTGACTGGCCCAAGTCGCTTAAGGCCGGAACGCGCATAGTTCTTTCCGGTCTTTCGAAGAAGCTTTCCGAAATGACCGTCGCCGGTCTCAAGCGGCGCGTCGCTCGACGCTTCGCCATCATCGGCCCGAAATTCGATTTCCGTGTTCTGGTCGAGGGAGATGAGATCAGTCCCGCCGACCGTGGCTACCAAAGTGCTCTGGAATACCTTTGGGCCTATGGCGATCAAGCAGAAACGATAGCCCTCTGCACCAATCTGGCACGCAAAGTGGAACACAGAACGTCTGCTCTGAAAGCCGCGGCGAAGAAAGCTGGCATCCATCTGTCCGGATGGATAGGCACCGTAGCACAGCCACGCCAGCTTCACGACGAAGAGGGGGACAACCTCAATCGCATCGCTATTTTTATGCGCGGCAAAATGGCCCAGGAGGATATTCTGGACGAGTTTGGTCAAAAGGAGATTTATGCGGACTACGTTATCGGCGAACTGCATTGTGAAGACTTAGACGACGATTCACGTGACGACATCGCTACAAGCAGCCGCCAATCGATCAAAGAAGACGACCCACGGTACCAGGCGGTGCGCGACCTCATCCTTGCGGAATTGCGATATATCGCGAGCCGATGGAGCGACTGGCGGCGGGAAGACGGAGCGAAACAGGCCGCAAATGTCCCCGAAGTATCGAGGTGGCTAGAGGCGTTGGAGGGCTCCACGAAAACGAAAGCGGAGCGCTGGGTGGGACGGCTCAACGTTATCCGGTCCGAAACCGACACGGACAAGAAGGAGCTTCTCAAAGCGTCGATCCTCGCTTTCGAGAGCTATCGTCGGAAGGAACAATTGGAAAAGCTCGAAGAAATCGGTGACGAAAGTCTCTCGGACATTCTCTCGATTTTTCGAGAGATCGACGACTTGGAACTGAGCTATTACGGCCAGATCGTGAAACTCAGGGTCGGCGTGATCAAGGCGCTCCAGGATAAGTTGAGTCGGAACGACAAGGAAGCGGTCCTTCGTGACTATATTTTCGATCATCTTTGGCTTCTCGACACGTCGTGGGAACGCGCGCGAGGTAGCGAACACGTCGAAACGACGGTGAACAAATTCCTGAAGGACAATACCAAGAGTTTGCCCAAGACCGAGAAAAGGAACCGCATCGACATTGGGTATCGAGCTTCTTCCGGAAAGCACGTGATTATCGAACTCAAACGCGCTTCGGTCGCCGTGCCCTTGGATACGCTGACGAAACAGATTCGGAAATACCGGGATGGCGCGCGGCGTATCTTGGACAAGAGCGCATATAAGGCGTGGCCGTTGGAGATCGTGTGTCTGCTGGGGAAGGCACCGCCGGAATATGAAACAGCGACTGGTCCAGTCGGTGTGCAAAAATCGCTGGCGGCGGTAGATGCTCGCATCGTGTTCTATGACGAACTATTGAACAATGCGCAGCAGGCCTACGCCGATTATCTGGAAGCACACGTCAAGATCGACAAATTGTGGGGCGTGTTTCAGGCAATCGATGATTTCGCTCCACCGACCGACTAACGATGGACACCGTCGATAAGGCCACGCGATCACGTATCATGTCACGAGTCGGTCAGAAGGACACTGGCGCCGAGATCGGTCTCCGCTCTGCGCTTCATAAAGCGGGTCTTAGGTATTGCCTTCACGACAGAAGGCTTCCGGGGAGTCCTGACCTGGTGTTTCCGCGCTTTCGCGCCGTGATCTTCGTCCACGGATGTTACTGGCATTCGCACGGCTGCTACAAGTCGACCGTTCCCAAGTCTCGCCGCACGTTCTGGACGGACAAATTCACCGCGAACCGAGAAAGGGACGCACGGAATACCCGATTTCTTCTGAGATGTGGCTGGCGCGTGATGATCGTATGGGAATGCGCCTTACTTGGAAAAGCAGCTATGCCGACTCAGGAACTGACCAGACGGGTTCAAGCTTGGCTGCGTGGCCCGAAAACGCGGGGACAAGTGTCAGGAGCGGTAATTCCCGTCGCGCGCAACGTTGTGGGATGTGTCGCATGATCACACCACAGCAGGCCGAACAGGTGGCCCAGTTGGCGAACGGCGGCAAGTAAATGGCTGACGAAGCGAAGATTGGGACGAATTGGCAGGATGACGAACTTGATGCGATCGTCGCCGATTACTTTGCCATGCTTGCGGCCGATCTTTCCGGGCGACCGTATGTTAAGTCTAGACATAGTGCGGCCCTCATGGCCCGGATTGGCCGGACACACCGCTCCGTCGAATTTAAGCATCAGAATATCTCGGCTGTGTTGGATGAACTTGGTATGCCCTGGATTCCGGGCTACAAACCCAAGAGGAACTACCAGAACGCCATATTCGGGGCGATAGACCGTTACCTCACCATGCACCCGGCGATTCTTGAGCCCATCCCAACTTCGCCCGCGATGCCGCCTTTGCCGGCGGAAATCTTTGTCGCGGCGCCAACTCTCTCAGCGGCCGACGAGCACATTCCCGAGCCTCTAAGGCGTCTTATCCGGAAATTTGATCCGGTGGAACGGGACCATCGGAACCGTTCCCTTGGCAAGGCCGGAGAAGAATTTGTTGTTGATCTGGAACGCCGCCAACTGACTGAAGCTAATCGCTCGGACCTGGCTAAGAAGGTCCGATGGGTTGCTGCGGAGGACGGAGACGGGGCGGGCTATGATGTCTTGTCATTTGACAGTAACGGTAGGGAACGCTTACTGGAAGTGAAGACGACCAATGGGTCTGCTCGGACGCCGTTCTTCCTGACCCGCAACGAGCGAGACCTGGCAGCGGAGCGCGCAGCAGACTGGCGGATATATCGGGTTCACCTGTTTGCCAAGGAACCGCGCATTTTTGCTATTGCGCCTCCACTGGAGAACACGGTCAATCTCCGACCTGAGACGTGGCGTGCATCCTTTTGACGATCTCAGCCATGACAACACTTAAAGATGAGGGAGGTAGAATGCTCAAGCTGTTGATCCCCGAATCGCTTACGCAAGAGTTCGCTACCGTAGAGACCTTGTGGCAGTCGGCAGGAGAGACGCGACGAGTAGACGCCTTGATTCTCTCCTGGGTTAAGTATGAAAAGCAATTGAGGCGGCTGTTCTGCTTCTTGATATTTCAACATCCGAAAATCAATGCAGATAAGATCGATGCGATCATCGCCGTTCTCGCAGAGAATCGAAAGTTGTATCCGGAAACGTTCATTGCGGGCATCAAGGCCCTTGGCGTAACGTCGGTGCCGGACCTGCTCGGCTCCCACCATGACAAGCTCTGGAGTGAAATAGCCCGGATCAAGAGCTATCGCAATAAGCTGATGCATGGCCAAATCACTGGCCGAGGCATCAAGTCGCCGCAACTGGAACGTGATGTTCTTTGGATCATAGAGTGGATAGCTTGCCTGGCAACCGCCGCGGACAGCACATTTGGCTATGATGGGCTTAAGAGGAATACGTATCGCGCCGCAAGGTCGACTTCAAAGATCTCCGTCGGCAAATATCCGTTCACCACAGCTGCAGAACTAAAGACCTGGCTTTCTGATCTGACCAAGAAGTGCTCGAAATCCGGATGTATGTGATGTTATGACAAATGTCCTCCCCGACAAGCAGTCTTATTTTCCGTAATAAGTATTATCACTTTATGGAATATCTCGGGGGTCAGGGTTTCCAGGGAATCCTGTAAACGACGGAGTCGTATTTCGGATTAGTACGGTCGCCTATGATCTTGCCGTGAAGACTCTCAGCGATACGCCTGCTAGCGATATTTTGTACGGCGACCGGATAGATGAAACCTTCTTTGCCGAAGGTTTCATGTCCCCACTCAACGAGTGCGGCCACGACTTCCCGGCCAAAACCCTGACCATGCGCGCTTTCCTTGAGCCAGAGACCAAGCTCAGGTGAAGCGGCATCTGCGTCTTCGAGTGAGGCAAGCCCCAGGCATTCCTTGCTGTCGAGCCGCCGGATGACGAAAGTAAAGTTGTTCGGTTCCGGAGCCTGGACTCTCTTCTCGCATCGCGCCACATACTCGTTCCATGATGGCGGCTCCCATGGCATGAATTTGCTGATGGCAGGCGTGATGCAAGCAAAAACGTCCTGTGCATCCGTCATCTGGAACTGGCTGAGCTGCAATCTTGGAGACTGAATGACAATCATCGGTCAGCCTAACAACGATAGAGCAGGTTTTGAAGTCCCTGCCCTGAAGTTCTGGGAGAGATTTTCCGTAATAACTTATTGTCACTCTTTATGGGATATCTAGGCGTTTCCGAAAAATCTAGTTTGTCATAATTTCTATTATCACATTTTAGTTATGGGAACTATTTCGGCGCGCTAAGGCGACAATGGTCTTGGCTTCCCGTCATTAACTCCAACTCCGGGTCGAATGTAATCTTTCGCTTTGGCATCAGTGTCTCAAGCTTCGTAACACGCTTGCGGGACGCGGCAGCAACAGACGCGGGAAGAATTCGTTGTAGCAGGTTTCATTGAACCACGCGCACTTGATATCAAAGAGCCTGAGGCCGGGAACGAGGCGCGGCATCCACCATCCTCACGTCCCGTTATAAAGGTTCGCGATTTCCGACGGAGTCAGGGCGCGGTTGTAGACGCGGACATCGTCGATGGTTGCGCTGGCATAATTCCCACAACAAGTGTCCAAGCCGACCATAAAACTCAGACCGCTGCCGTTGGCCGGCACGCCGCCGGGGGTGGTGGTGGCGACCATGTTGCCGTTCAGATAGAGATATTCCTTGCCGGCTGCCGAATCCCACACGCCGGTAATGAGATACCAAGTACCCGTGCTTACGGTTGCACTGTAACAGGTGGGATAAGATGCGCCGCTTGTATCGTTGAAGTATACCGCCCAGGCGACGCCGCCGCCGCAAATGGGGCCGTTGTCAAGAACCAGCGCGTAATTCGTGTGAGCGCTGACATCGGCCTTTGCAACCAAGCCAAAATAACTGCTCGCTACCGGGACAAACGTCGGGTTCACCCAGGCTGAAACCGTCCACGACCCGGCAAGACGAAGCCCGGCGGGGTCGCCCATATTCACAAACTGGGTAAAGGCCTGGGTAAAAGTCAGCGCATCGCTGCCATCATGAGCGCTCGCAGTCTGTGCCGGTGCGTGCGTCAACGTGCCCAGAGTCCCCGAATTGCCGTTGCCTGACGAGTCAGGGGTCGTGGTGCAGCAGGCTTCGGTATCAAACTTCCAGTAGCCAGCCAGCCCGCTGGTGGGGACTATCGACCCGCCGAGTTGCACCCAGTTCGTGCCGTCGCAATATTGCAGGACGTCGCTGCCCGCGGTTTGGCCCACGCCCATAGAGCCTTCGGCGGGCGAGCCCGTGCCGGAGCAGCCGCTCCCGCCCGCCCCCGGTACGGGCCCCAACGCGCTCCAGGCGGAGCCGTTGCAGTATTGCAGCACATGACTGGCGTTATTATAAAGAACCGTGCCTTCGCTCGCGGTCGGGCTAGAACAGGTCCCGCCGTCGGCGATATTGTAAGAAACCAGTCCCTTGCCGCTGGCGGTTTCCGTCATCAGGACATAGTTACCGGACGCATCCTGGGCCATATGATGGCAGTTCGTGCAGAGCTGCCCGGCCGCGAGGCCTGAAAACCCGAGCAGTTGCGGAGGCGATGCGGAGTTGGCGATATCCGACACGGTCAGCGCCGGCAACCCGCTGACGTCGCTTGATACATAAACCCGGTTGCCGTAAGCCCTGACCCCTTGGGCATAGCCGTCGTTGCTGCTGGCGGTGTCACCGGTGACGCCCAGTTGGTATTTGCCAATGACGACCGGCGCACTCGGCGTGGTCACGTCGACGAGCACGACAAATTCCTGCGTCGTTCTGCCGATACCGAGAACGGTGGAATCTTTGGGATTGAGCGCCATGCCGGCGAGGAGCCCCCCTCCGACGTTCCCCAGGAAAGTGCCGTTGGCAAAGCTTTTTACCACGTTGGGTGCATCCGGATACTGCAGGCTGACGACGACCAGGTGATAAGTGCTGATCGAGCCGCCATACAGATAAGCGTTCACGGAATCTATGGCTATGTCATTGAAGTCATATTCGCCGGGATTGGCGGACACAACCCTCATATTGAGCGTCGTGGGCGTGGTATCATCCGCGATCTTGACGACTGTCAGGATGGCGCTGCCGCTGTTCGGGCTGGTGATGTACAGGTAGTTATTGTACATGCCTATGGCACAGGGGGATGTCGGGCAGATGTTCGTCGCGTCCGTCAGGGTCGCCGCGATGCTTGGGCTAGCGGGGTTCGAGATATCGACGGCGATAACCTGGCCGATTTCCGTCACCAGCGCGTAATGATTCCACATCTTTATCTGGTCGCCGTAGGACGTCACGTCGGCGAAGCTGGCGTTGCTGACGCTGCCCATCCCCGACACGGTCGGGGCAGCCGGGTTGGTGATGTCGACGACCTGGAACACCCCGGGGCTGCCGTTGTTGACCACATAGGCGTAGTTCCCGTTCACCGCCAGACCTGAGGACATGTTCATGTTCCCCCCGGTCAGTTCTGCCGCTCGTGTCACCGTCAGCGGCGCACCGGCCGGCCCGTAGGGAGCGACACTCAGCGCACCGTCGATGGTATCGGGGCTCCCCCCCGTGCCGTGGTTAGTGCTGAGGAAACGGTTGTCATAATAGCCGGAGAAGAAGATGATGGGCGATTGCCCGGTCGGCAGGCTGCCGTCGGCGCCAAGGAATACCGGCTGCAGGCTGGCGTTGATGAATTTGCGCCGGTTGGCGGCAACGGAAAGATCCATATAAGTATTGAAGTCCAGCCAGAAATCCGCGACGTCGAGGGCGGCCCTGTCGGCGGCGACGCAGGTGCTGTTGCAGAAAATACCCAAGGGGGCGTTGCCGGAAAAAGCGATGGCGTTCGGCGCAGAGTTGGACCATACGCAGTTGGATCCGCCGCAGGCACCTGCGCCGGAAGCCATATCCAGCGCGTCGTCGAGGTAGATATATTTGGTGGTGGTGTTGCGGGTGTCGAAGCTGAAGACGACATGATGCCAGTTGCTGTCGGTGATCTGGGTGTTGGTGTCTTGCAGGATTTTGACAGTCGCAGCGCTGTTTTTCCCCTGGATAGAAAGCTGGTTGGACGTATTGAACCATATCTGCAGACCCTTGGAGCCGGTTTCGTTATAAATATAGTTGGGAGCAGCAGCACTATTGAAATTTCCCGTGCGCCGGAACCAGAAACTACCGGTCACGATGTTGCCGTCGGCAAGGCCGGTCCAGTCCGTGCTGCGGGTGGCACCGTCATTCACGCCGTCCATCCGCACGGACAGCGGCAAATAGCCGCTTGCGCCAGCGCCCACGCCGATATTGATCATGCCGTTGTTGTATATCAGCATCCGCTGGTCGCGGTTATAAGCCACAGTGCCCGGACTCGCCGCCCGCGCCGGGGACCAGAGGGAAGACAACAGCAGACACAGGAACAAGGCGGCAAGGACCGCGATGGCGGAAGACCGGGAGATAAGCCTCTGCGATTCCTTGAAGATCATTGAGGCCTTCCGTTTACATGGAATTGTATTCCGTGACGATGACGATGCCGTCGCCGCCATTGCCGCCAGCCGCCGCCGCGCCCGTGGTAACAGCGGCGGCGCCTGAACCGCCACCGCCGTATCCCGTAGCAGAAGCTGCAGCAGTACCGGAAGCGTTGCCAGCTCCGGTACCTGCCGATGTGGTTACCGCAGCATTCTCGCCCACGGCCACACCACCGTTACCGAGGAACGAGTTACCGCCGGCTCCGCTCACCGTTGAATATGCTGGTACCGTGGTCTCAATCCCCATACATGTACCGCCGGCACCACCATTGCTGTTGACATCACCGCCCGAGCCGACACCGCCAACACCGCCGGCGGCAATAATAAGGTTTGCCGGTGCGATGAACGTGCCGCCGCTGCCGCTGGTCGCAACCAGGTTGATACCGGTACCAACGAAAGATGAAGAAGGGGTGACGGACGCAGCGCCGCTGTGGGCGCCGGCCGCGCCGCCCAATCCACCCGCAGCAACAGTGATGGTGATCGGGGCGGCGCTGCTTATCAGGCTCCCGGTCAGAGTGGCCCGGACATAACCACCGGCACCACCACCGCCGCCACAGTCAACCTTAGCGGCGGCACCTAGGTTGACAGCGCCACCACCCCCACCCGGCCCGACAACCTCCACCGTGGCATAGAGCAGCCCGGCATGCGGAGTATAGGTTGTAGTGTAGGCGGTGCCGAGGGTGGTCGTGGTGAATATCTGTTTCGTGACGGTGAGCACCGCACCGCTGCCGCTGGCGCATGAGCCGTTGATCCAGGCGGCGCTGCCGGTGCTGTAGGTGAGGCACTGGCCGTTGCTGGGCGCGGAGACCGATGTGTCGCCGAGCGTGGCGAGCTTGAGGGGGGTCGGGGCGGCCAGCGCCGCCTGCGGGCTCAAAACCACGTATTTGGCGACGTTCACGTTGTTGGTGGCGCTCACGGAACCGTTAACGGTCAGCGTCGTGGTGCCGGTCGTCCAGGTCAGATTGCTGCTGGCGCCGAGGGCGCCGCTGTTGTTGTACTGTATCTGGGTGTTGGACCCCGCGGGCGTTGTTACGCCCGCCGCGCCGATGGTGGTCCAGGTGCCGCTCCCGACGTATTCAAGCACGTTATTGTCTGAGTTGTAGCGCAGCATGCCGTTGGTGGCGGTCGGGCGCTGCGCGACCGACCCGGTGGGCAGAACAATCGCGTCGGTGATGTTGCCAGCGTCAAACCCCGCGCGCACACTAGCCGCGTTGACGGTGCCGAGGCTGGTGCCGGGGTTGATATAAAACTTGCCGCCGAGAATACCGAAAGTACTATTCGGCGAAAAAGTCGTGACGGGGTTGGTGGTATGGTTGCCCATGAAGATGCCGACCGAGCCGGTGCCGGTCACTTTCGGGCAGGTGGAGCCGACCGCGCAGGCCGTACTGGTGGCACCGATGGCTATCGAAGCGATTCCGCCTGTGCTGGGGCTGGTCCCCGTTTGCGCGTTGCCAAAGACCATGCTGGAGTCGCCATAGGCGGCGCCGCCGGCGCCGTTGGCGCCGCCGAAGGCTGTGCTGTATTGGCCGCCGGCTTGAGAATATTGCCCCCACGCTGTGCTGGAATAGCCGCTGGCGCTGGTGCTCTGGCCCCACGCCGTGGCGGCGCCACCGCTGGCGCTCGCCGAGTTGGCGCCCCATTGCACATTGTAGCCAGTGAAATTGCCGCCGCCGCTCAGTTTCATGATCTCGACGAGCGCGTGGTCGGAAGTTCCTGTAACGGTCCCCTGTGCCACGCGCAGGCTGATGTTGGAGGAGCCGAGGCCTGTCGCGATGCCGCTGGACAGGATCAGGGTGCCGCCGTTCAGGTCCGTTCCGCCCACTGTAGAACCACCGGCGCCAATCTGCAGGTTATAGCCGGCCTTCGCCGCCGTCGCGTTGCGGTCGACCATGATCATGCGGGGCGTCGTTGTCGGCGTCGAACCCGTGCCGTTGATGCCAAGATCGAAATTCGACACGCCCGTGAAGGCGCCGTTGGTATAGGTGGTGTTCAGGTACAAGCCGTACAGCGTGTCGTTGTTCGCCGCCGCTGTGAGGGTTTGCTGTTGCCGCATACCGTAGGCAACGCCGGAGGCGGCGGTGATTCCGTTCTGTACGTCGAGGCCTGCTATGGGCGCGGCCGTGCCGACGCCGACGTTGCCCGCCGCAAACAAGGCGGCGTAGTTGCTGCTGCCGCCGCTGGCGGAGGCAGAAAGACCGACGTTGGTCCCCGCACCACCATGCGTGTTGGAAATCTGTTCACCGTATGTCGTCTGGCCGGGCGAGGCGCTGACGCCGCTCAGGGCGATATTCAGCATCGTCTGCGTGTTGCTGGCCGCTGCCGTGCTCGTGCTCGCCAGCTTCAGGGCGCTGCCACTGTTCAGCGCGTTCCAGTCCCATTCGATTGTGTAGGCACCGCTGTCGATGCCGGTCTGGTTCGCCGTCGCCGCCGTGATGCCGTTGAGGGTCGTGCCGCCGCCCGCCACCCAGGACATGACGCCGGCGTTGCTACTCTGCAAAACATAGCCGGTGGGGCTGGGGGGATATCCATTTGGCAGGGTATAGGTCTGCGCCGCCGGAGTGGCGCCCGCCGTCAGAGTGACGGAGCCGGAGGTCGTCCCGTCCAGCTGCAGACCGGTGGGCGTGAACCTCGCGATTTCTATCAACGTATTGTCCGTTGTGGCGGCGGCGATGCCCGGAGATACCTGCAAGATGACGTTGGATATGCCCGTGCCAGTCGAGATACCGCCGGTCAGAACCAGGTTGCCGCCGAGTTTGTTGCTGCCGCCCGCTGTCGGACTGCCGGCGCTGAGCGTAAGTTGCTGGCCGGCGGCGGCAAAACCGCGGTCCATGCCGATGATGCGACCCACGTTGCCGTGCAGTTCTACGTCAGCAGTCGGGTTGTTGTCGCCCAAGAGGCCGAGCCTGCCGTTGCCGTTGAAGCGCGCCACTTCCGCCAGCGCGCGGTCGCTCACACCGCCAGCGCCGCCGCCCGACGTCTGGAAGATGATGTTCGACGAGGCGTTTCCGGTGGAGACGCCGCTGGTAATAACCATGTTGCCGCCCGCAAGGTTTGTCCCACCGGAAACCGCACCGCCGGCGCCAATGGTCAGGTTGAAGCCCGGGATAGTCGCCGTGGTTTCACGCTCCATGCCGATCGTTCGCGCCGCCTGGCCGCTGAAGCCGAGATCGTAGCCTGCGAGAAGCGTCGTGTCGTTGATGCCGACTATTTTGGATGAGGTGTTGCCGATGATCAGGTCGCCGATGTCGAGCTGGTTGCTGCTGGTATTGGTCACGCCACTGAGGCCGTTGCCGACCAAGATGTTGCTGGAGCCGGTGGTGATGGCGCTGCTGGAGTCCTCGCCGACAATGATATTGAGGTTGCCTGTGACACCATAGCCGGCTCTCCAGCCGAGAAGCGTGTTGTCCGTGCCGGTGGTGACGGCGGCGCCAGCAGACCCTCCGAGAGCCGTGTTATCGTTCGAGCCGCCCTGGGCTATGCCCAGCGCCGAATTACCGACCGCCGTGTTGCTGCTGCCGGTCAGCGGCGCGGCCAACAAGCCGAACAGGGCACCGGCCCCGACGGCTGTATTGAAGCTGGCGGTACTGTTCCACTTGAGCGCGCCGCGCCCGACCGCCGTGTCATTCGTCGCCGCGCCCTGGATCGTGGTGAGCGCCGAATCACCGACCGCCGTGTTGAAGTTGCCGGTCAGCGGCGTGCCGGACACGCCGGTCATCGCCAGGTTGCCGACCGCCGTGTTGCTGGCGCCGGCCGAGATATATTGTCCGGCATTGACGCCGATGGCTACGTTGGCGGTTCCCGTCGTTTCGGAGGTCAGACTGTTCGGGCCGACGGCGAGGCCGGTCGTGTCCGCGCCGGCGTGGGGATATGCCATGACATTGGTGCCGGCGAAGGCAATGCCGCCGGCGGTGATGTTCTCCGCGATGGTGCTGGCACCAGCGTTGGTGATGGTCAACGGGGTAGCGGTCGAGGCCGCCAGCGTACTGATCTGGACAATTGACGGAGTACCCGTGGATGTCGAGGCCGCCGACTCACCGAAGGTGAAGGCCTGCGCCCCCGCCGATGTCAGCGCCCAGTTCCACACAATGGTGTTGTTGCCGTTGGAAATGCCGGCCTGGTTCCCGGTCGCCGCCGTGATGCCGTTCAGGGTTGAGGCACCGGCACCACCGACCGCCTGCTGGAGCCCGACCAGCAGAGTGGCGTTGCCGGTCGAACCGATGGTCTGCGTGGTGCGGCCGATGATTTCATTGCTTGCGGGCAGGGTGGCGCTGCTGGTGTCATGGCAATCCCCGGCGGTCGCGCTGATCTGCACGTAGTCTCCTGCAGTGGTCGCTCCGTCAAAGACGCAGGTGGCCGCGCCCCCGTAGGATATCTGCGCATTACCCGAGGTACCGGCGCCGCCCTGTACGATACCGATGATGCCCGATGTATCTGTACCGGCGGCGATGATAGCCTGGCCCGTTCCATTCAGCTTGGCGAGCTTGTAGAGCGTGGTTCCGGCTCCGCCCGCGTTGGGGACCGGGATGGTATAGGGGCCGTTGACGCCGAGAGCTATGCCGCCGCCGGTATTTGTGAAATAACCGCCAAAGCCGGTGTTGGTGGTGCCGGTGTTAGCGCCATAAACAGCGTAGCCGGTGTTGTTCGTGCCGGTCATCTGGCCGTACACACCGGCGGCTCCCGCCGTCACGCTGGTGTTGGAGCCCTCGACGCCGAAATTGGCGCCGGTGGTGACGTTAGTGCCGAGGACGCCGGCGCCGGTGTTGCCGGAGGTCGTGTTGTCGCCCCGAACACCGTAAGCCACGCCGTTGCTGGAGTTAAGGCCATAGACACCAATGCCAGTGTTGGTACCGCCGGACGCCTTGCCCTCGACGCCGAAGGCGGCGCCGATCGAGGTTGTTTCGAAATAGCCGCCCCAGTTGATGCCTGTGTTGGTGGCGCCGTTATTGATACCGTAGACGGCGTAGCCGAGGTTTGTCGTGCCGGTCTCCTGGCCATAGATACCGTAGGCCGCACCGGTGGAGTTGGTCATGCCGGCCGCTCCGTAGTTGACGGTGTTGGCGCCGCCGGCCGGATTGTTGTTGAAATAACCGGAATAGCCCTGGTTGTTGGTCGCGGTCATCTGGCCCTGCACACCGGCGGCGGCGGCGTTGGTGCTGCTGTTGGCGCCGTAAACACCTTCACCGGTGTTGTTGGCGCCGGTCTCGAAACCGCCGACGCCGTTGCCGCCGGTGATCGAGTTCGAGGTGCCGTAGACACCGTAGCCGCCGCCGGTGCCGCCGGACTCCACGCCTTTGACGCCGAAGGCCGCCGCGGTAGAGTTCGTCTCGCCATAAACGCCGTAGTTGACGGTGGTGGCGCCACCGCCCGGTGTGTTAACGCCATAGAAGGCGGCGCCGGTGTTGTTGGTGCCGGTCTCGCTGGCGCCGACGCCTATGCCGACGCCAGTCGAGTTCGACGTGCCGAAGACGCCGTAACCGTTGCCACTGCCGCCGGATTCAACGCCCTTGACGCCATAGCCGGCAGCCGTGGTGGACGTCTCGCCATAAACGCCGTAGTTGAGCGCCGTGTTGGTACCCGGGTTGTTCATGCCGGTGACGGCGGTGCCGGTGTTGCCGTTGCCGGTGAGGTGGCCGTAAACGCCAAAGCCCGTGGTGGTGGTGAGGTTCTGACCATAGACGGCATAGCCGTTGTTGCCGGTGTCCGTTACGGTGCCGTAGACGGCATAGCCGTTGGCGGCAGCGCCCGACATCGTGGACTTGACGCCGTAACCGACGCCGGTGGTAGCGTTGGCGACGTTGACGACGGCGCCGGTATTGGCTCCGGCGTTCGAGCTGGAGACGAACAGGATATTGCCCGAGGTCAGCGAGGTCGAGCCCAGCGTCAGGCCGTTGGTGGTGGTCAGCGTGTTCCAGTACCAGAGGATCGGGTGGGCGGCGCTGTTCTGCGCGGTTCCATCCCCCGTCGCCGCCACGATGCCGTTGAGGGTCGTAGCGCTGCTGCTAGCCAGCGGTCCCCAGGCCGCACCATTGCAGCCTTCGAAGCTGGAGTTGCCGGTGTTGTAGCGGATGGCGCCGTATTCGGTCGCGTCGCAAGTGGCGTTCGTGGCGCTGATGCTGGCGGCTTCGCCGGGATAGGGCTCGACGTAGTAATAGGTCTGCGCGCCGGCGGCGAGCGGAGCGAGACTCACGAAGAGGGCGAGGCAGACGGCCGGATATATGAGGGATGGCCGGTATGGACGCGGAGGACTGCGGGACGGCGTATCGGTTGTTGATGAATATCGTTCCAGAGCATCGCTCGATAAGCGGCGTAAGCCGCTACCGGGGATCAATCCAGATAAACCGTTCCAAATGAAATGACGCAAAGACCTGCCCACTGCCCAGTTAAACCAAAGCCCTGATATAACACTCCTCTTCTTTAACACTAACCCGTAAAGGTTAAGGCTTTTCAAACAACATGAAAAGGGTGAACCTGTTGTTAAGGTTTCCCTCCGCCGCAACGGCGGCGTATCGCCTCTTGTTAAGGTTTCCCTCGTCCCGGCGGTGCCGCTCCTGCCGCCTCTTATCTTTCATCTTTTCTTAATAGTTTCCAGAGTATTGTTTAAAAGGGGCCATCCCCATTTAGACCTTGAAACACGAAACTCAGAAGCTTAAAAGCGCTAGCTGTGTTCTTGCCCAGGGCACAGCTAGCCTTCCTTTTCCGGCTTGACCGCCAATACCGATGAACTAAACTTGCGCTTACCCTTCTAAGCGGTTCCGGCTTGACCACTAATCCCGATAATCCAAATTGGATAAAACATAACTCTCTGGCAACAGAGGGTTATGTTTTTCTGATGTAAATTCAGGCGCTCGCCTAGAACATCGGCCCCGGATCATGAAACTTGCCCAACGCTGTCATCGAAATTTTCCTGACCTGATAATTCCTGAGTTGACCAAAACTGACTTGGAATTCTTCGGATCTCGCCAAATTATGCGGCCTGAGTCTGAGAGTACCAACGACCGGGCTGATGCTCACAACGGTACACGTAAGCAGCTGGCCGGATTTTACAACGCGCAGCATATCCTTCTTGTAGAGGATCATCTTGAGCTTTGCCGCCGGATGCGGCTTCAGCTTGTTCAAATCTCCTTTGACCTGATTAACCTCAAAGATTGATCTTCCGAGGGCTTTAATTTCACCCGAAGGCATCTGCCAAAATCCAATATGGTTAACTTTCCCAGGAAGAACGCCTTTTTTGAATCTCTTCCCGGACGACGGGTGTTCGATCGGAATAACCGTGGCTTCTTTCTTCAGGAGACGGATCTTGCGGATTCCGTTTTGGTTGGCAAAAGCTTCAACGATTCTTGCCACATCCTCTTTAGAGGAGGCCCTTTCCAGAAGGTTTATGAGCAGATTGCGCAACTGCGCATCGCGGATTTCCGCCGCCTTGTCTATGGCCTTTTCGGGGTCAAGGTCCGCGAACAGAGAGATGAATGGTTTCCGGCAGACGAGATTATAGTTGTTCGCGGCCTCGTACTTATCGCGGTTTTCAATGATCCCGTAATTGGTTGCCTCGTGCATGGCGCCCTGACATCCGTGATCCGGGCGGTGCGAGACGATGACAGGATCAACCCGGTCTATGACCCGGCCCCTGAATTCCCCAGCCGTTCCGATCGGGGAAGCAAATTCCAGTTCCTGCAAATGGGCCGCCGTGGCGGCGGCGCGCTGCAGGAGGGTTTGATCCGTACAGCCGATGACGACGGCATCAATCGCATGGCGGCGGTAATCGTTGCGGTTTTCCTCGTTACTGCCGTCGACGGACAGAATTGAATTGAGTCTCCATTGCGCTCGGATTTCCGCGGTCAGGTGTCCAGGAATGGCACGGACATGGATTTTGCCGTCATCGGGATAAAGGCTTTCCAGATAGAGCCTGACGGCTTTAGAGAGGTATTGCGTATCGGTCAGTTGCCGGACAATGGACGACCCTGCCCTGTCTACCCAATGCTCCATCGCATCCGCTTCGAAGCGGAAACGTTTCCTCTGGGGCAGACATGAGGCACGACTCAGCATTTCCTCGTGATCGAATGGCCAGACATTATTAAGACAGGCCTCATGGGGCGAGAAATTGCCTTTCATGCGCCGTTCATCGGCGAAGCAGAGAGTCTTGTTGTTATAACTGTCATCGAGCGTTCGCGAGAGCGGCAGGATGTGTCCTATTGCGATCTGGTCGCTAAAAAGCTGGAGGATGCTGATATTACGCCCAGAATAAGGACTGTTGCGGCCAGCGATGTCTGAGGGATTCAATTCCTTCCAGAGCTTGTACCGCAATATATTCCCGTCATTCATGGCCAGACCATAGGCTTTGATATACTCCGCAGCCTCGGCGCTCAGGTCCCGGTCGGCCTTTTGTGTTCTGGCAAGGCTCCTTTTGGCATCCCGCGACATCTTCAAATCGCGGGAAATCTCGACAATCATCTCATCGGGCGGGCCGCGGTCGGCAATGATTTCGTTGATCAGTTTGCGGAGCTGGTTAAGACCGATATGAACAGTGGGGTCGGAGATCCTGCCGTAGACTCTTTCTTCTTCTACAGCGGCATGCGGTTGCGGTGCGACGGAATCGGCAATGATTTCGCCGTAATATTTAAGCTCGGGTTCGGCAAGGCGCGCATGGGGGCGTTTGTTACTGTATCCACCACGAACCTGAGCTACGGCCTCCGTGAGCGAAATCCGCTGTTCCGACAGAAGCGGAATCAGTTCATAAAGCGCCCGTGTGGAAAACCTTGCGGTTCCGGGCTCAAGGTCTGCGTCGCTCAGATCAGCCAGGGCCTGCGCCTGATCTTCCGATAGACCCCAATCTTCGAGGGCCACTGCTTTTAAAGTCTCGGGGTTTGCCTCGTCAAGCAGCCTCTCGATGATTTCGTCCTGTTTTCTCAGATCAAGACCATTCCAGGCTTTACCAAAATAATATTTCTTCATCATCAGGGCGCCGGTGGCATCTCCCGCCAGTTCCTCACGGTCGTCTGTTTCAAAATTGAAATTATGGGATTCATCCAGCCCCAGCAGCTTGCGGATTTTGCCGAATCCCATTGTTTTTTGAGACAAGAGTTTTTCGCGCAGCGTCGCCCGCTGATCAGAAGTCAGATGATTCTTGCTCTTGTCGGGTGCGACGATCCTCAGGTTGAGGAGATCTTGCTCAATTTTGAAATGCTGGAAAGAGGGCATGGCGCGCCAGGCGCGTTCCGCCTTGTCTTCAAAATAAATCTGACAATAACTACGCTGCTGCGGTTTCAACTCGCGCTGAAAAAATAAGATATTTCTGATCCTGTCCCAGTCATCCTCGCTCAGAGAGTGATGGGGCTTTTGGGTTTCGCGAATTCTTGTAAATTCATGCCGGTAATGATCCCGCAGGGTCGTCAGCCCTTCGCCTGGCCGGGCACGTGTTCCTTTTCCCTCCTCAAGCCGTTGATACAGATATTGCCCCAAGGTCAGACCGGATTCTTTCAAAGCATGATCAAGAGCGAGACGATCTTTCTTTTCTTCTGCGTCATCATTTCGGTTGGCCTTGCGATTGGTCTGGAAGCCACGGCGCTGGGAGAGATGGATCAGGGCCCGGCCCAATTCATGGGCCGTGAGAATTCCGGTCACGGCCCGGACACGCAGTTCATAGGGATTCAATGATTTCAGTTTTTCCTGTTCGTGTTTATCAACGGGAAAGAGCCCCAGTCTGGTTAAGGATTTTCGCAAATCGGATTTGCGGCGAATCAGGCGATCCCGCCTGACGCGGGCGGCGCGCGCGAGGCGTCGTTCGACCGCCAGAGGTTCTCCGGTCTGCGGATTACGGCCATCACCAAAAATGCGCACACCGGCCTGCACAATATCCGCCGGCCGATCTTCATTCGTTTCGAGAATTGCCCAACCGATTGAACCGGAGCCTAAACTGAGCCCCAGGCGCCTGCCCATGTATTCTCCGTTGTTAAGGTTTCCCCCGTCGCTTCACTCCAGCCGGCTCTTGTAATTCCGTGCGGAACATCGTAGTAAAGACCTATTCGGGATTTGTGGGCAAGCCGGTAACACGAACTTGTTTCACAAAATTAAACCGCAGGGTACGCCCTGCGGTTTTTTGTTAAGACAGCTACTGAGCCAACTCCATATGTTTTCCAGAAGTTGTGCAAGCTTCCAGGTGGGCTCTATTTTGTCGGCGGCGGGAATTTCTGTTTCGCGACCCACACGATGACGGATTCAAGCTGGATCTTCGACAGGTCGGCTTTACCTTCCCTCGCCTGCAGCTCGATCGCAGTCAGCTCGACGTACAGGCGCTCCATACCTTCGGATGTCGGCTTGCCTTCGGGCTTCACCGCGAACCAGTTCCTCATGTCCTGCGCCAGCTGCGGATTCTTCGCTCGCAGATCCGTCGTCATCTTGTCGACGAAGCCGGCCACAAGGGCCGATTGCTCTGACGATGTTTTGGCGTTGAATTCTTTCAGACTGGTGGCCTGGGCGCTGACGGCAAGGACGATAACCGCAATCAGAGTGCGCATGGCGGATTCAAACCCGATTCCTTTCAGAATGTTCTTCTCTGCTATAACAAGCATTTAAAACCAACCCATTTCCTTCATGTAAAGCAGGACGTGAAGACAGGGCGTCCCGAAGCAAAGTCAAGGGCGGCGAAGCCGTTCATCTCGACCCTTGACTGCGAAGGGCGTCCTGTATTGTTTCGGGTGAAGAAAATGGGAGGTTGAAAATGCGAGGTTACGGCTTGAACTTCGCTCCCTGCTCGAAAGGCTGTTGCGGCTTTTTTATTTCCGCGGTCTGCGTGCCGCTGTCGTCGTCGTTAAGTTTTCTGATTGGTTCACTTGAAACGTTGGACGCAGCAGCGGTGAAGGCGGGAACGGCGGAGATTTGATAGTCGTCGCCGAAAGCGTTCATGTAATCGGTGGTGCCATAATCGGTGACGGGTTGCGTGTTGTTTCCGCCGATCGCTGCCACGTCCATCGCCTCTTGCCGGGCCTGTACCTTCTCCGCGAATTCCTTCTCATACCCGTCCAGCCTCTGCGCGGCCTGTTCGGACGTGCCCTGCCCCTCCTCCCGGTCTTTGAGGATCTTGTCCTTGAGTTTCTGGTTTTCGTCAGCGCGTCGATCGATCTCCTGCTTGTCGGCCCACGTCGATGCGTCCGGGTGGTAATCATGCTGCCGCGCGGCCTCGGCTTCGTCCGCGCCGGTCAGCACCCTGCCCGCCCCGTCCCGGTATCTGTCGCCGTCGATATAGGCGCGGCGGCCATCCCGAAGACGCAGCGCGTTGTTTTCGATTTCCCTGCGGCGCTCGTCTATCTTCGCCTGCTCCTCGTCGATGCGCAGCAGGAGGCGTTCAGTACGCTGCTCGTTTTCGATCATCTCCTCTTCGTATGCGAGCTGCTCGCGGCGGCGCTTCTCTTCGATCCGGCGTTTCTCTTGCGGATTGGTCCACGGGAAAATCATGCGCGCCGGGGCGTCGCCCGCGAGCTCGTGATTCAGCTCATCGGCCTCGCGCTGATGCAGCAGATTGGAGCGGATTGCCCACAGGCGCGACAGGTCGCCCGGCACCGCCTGTTCCGGCATTTCCAGGAATTCGTCTTCGGGCATGTCGTTATCGGTATCCATGTCCCGATTCTGACGGTAAAAAATTAATATTATGTAAATCGCAGGTTGTGCCGCCCGAAATTTACAACCGTAGTGCGTTCTGGACTGCGGGGCACTCTTTGTCGCGGGCAGGTCGTCAAAACGCATCCAGACCCCAAAACAATCGAATTGGCGGGGGCTCTGGCAGTCGGGGAAACGGCTACGCGAAAGCTGCCAAACTGCCCTTGTTGATCCGGGCCTGAATATCGCTATTTCGGACGCCCTTGAGATAGACCATCGTCGATGCGATATCGCGGTGCCCCATCCACTGCTGCAGGGTGCGGATATCGACGCCGTCCTGCAGGTGGCGGGTGGCGTAGGTATGGCGGAACTTGTGCAGGAACCAGCGCCCGCAGAACGGCCCGGCGTTGCAGCGGTTGATGCGCTCCGTGCCGTCCTTCAGCTTTTGCGCGGTGGCGCAGTGGCCGCACACCACGCCCTCGATGGCGATCTTCGCGTCACGGTAGTCCTTCAGGTATAGAGCGAAGATTTCGGAGAGTTCCTGGACGGAAGTATCAGGTTCGAGCGAGCGAAAATCCCTGTGAAGTTCGGAGACCTTTACCTCGACGCCGGTGCGAGCGCCATCGGCGGACAGATTTTCGTCGCTGATCCGCACTTCCCGGATGCTGGACTCCAGCATGGTTATGTCGTAAGTGCTGAGCGCCTTGCTTTCGTCTGGCCGGTAGTTCACATGCCAGTCGACCGCGCGCCCGAGTGCGAAGACCTTGAACCGGCCGCGCCCTTCATAACCATGGAGCATGCGGTGTTTCGTTTTTGTAAAGCCGCCGCGCTGTTTCCACGATCCGCCGAGGCGCGTGAATAGCGTTGATGCCTCCGCGTGCGGAATGCCGTGGCCGTTGTCGGTGACGGTAATCGAGGAAAGGCCAAACTCGCCGTGTCCGAGCCGCACGTCGACCGTGGTGGCGTCGGCGTCCAGACCGTTCCAGATTATTTCCGCAAGAGCGTCGATGGGGCGCGCCTTCGCCTGGCGTTCAATGAAATCGGGTTGTACCTCGACGGTAAACTGTTGCGTTGCCATACAGGGATTGTTCATTTAATCAGGTTTGAGAAGTTTTTGCCCATCCAGCATCGGTCTTTGGCTGAACAGCAATCCCTTCGGTCCCTTCCATTCCTGCCGGCGCTGCATGATCCATTCCTGCAAGGCAGCACCTTGCACGCGGTAGAGCCGGCCGCCGCCGGCGATGACCTCGAAAGTGGTGGCCAGTGTCAGGACGGGCAGCCCGGCGCCGGGGTTTTGCTTCGCGTGCACCACGTATAGGTGGGCCGCGTCGTACGTGCTCGATGCGAGCACGTCGAGGCTGTGCCGGCAGCCATGTTCGTCGGTGACAGTGACGGTACACCATTGTTCGGCCACTCCTAATTATAGCGAATAAAAGGCGAAACTGCCTCGTCAACCGTCACGACCGCGATAGTGTTGGGGGTACATCAAGACCGTCAGAATGTCCGAAATTCATGAAACCTAGCATGCCTGCTGTACCCAATTTCTGGACAAGTCATCAAATTTGGTATATTATGACTGTGTAAATTCGCATAATAACGGAATTTATACGTATGAGACATACCACGATCTCAGAGACGGCCCGGTTTTCCTCCCGTGGGAGGGCACGGCTTGCCGCGGTACTTCAGACCGCCAAGGATCTCGTGACCATCGAGGACGCCGCCAAGGCCCTGTCGGTTGACCGGAGTTCGGCTGCAAAAACTCTCGCACGATGGCAAGAGCAGGGCTGGCTAAAGCGCGTCGGTCCCGGTCTCTATGCCGCTGTCCCGCTCGATGCGTTGACGACGGAGCAGGTTCTCAAGGACCCGTGGGTCCTCGTTCCCGCTTTATTCGCGCCGGCCTACATCGGCGGCTGGACGGCCGCTGAGCACTGGAATTTCACGGAACAACTTTTCCGGAGCATTTTTGTATTTACTGCCCGCCCGTTCCGACTCAAGGAGCAGACCGTGCAGGGGGTATCGTTCACCCTAAAAAGAATTCCCGAGGACGCAATTTTTGGAACAAAAAATATATGGCGCGGTCAGGCGCGGGTTCCGATTGCTGACAAACATCGAACGATCATCGACATGCTGGCGGACCCCGCAACAGGCGGGGGCATTCGCCATGTCGAGCGTTGCCTGCAGAACTATTTGCGGGACCCGGAAGCCGACGCCGATACTCTCATCCGGTATGCCGATAAGCTGGGCAACGGCGCCGTTTTCAAACGACTCGGTTTTCTAATTTCGGAAAAGCCGGGGAATGAACGTTTAGCCGATTCCTGTCGTCAGCGTCTGACGCAGGGCAACGCGAAACTCGATCCGGCAGTGCCCTCGCGGCGTCTGGTCAAGACCTGGCGTCTGTGGATTCCCAAGACGTGGAAGGCGGAGCCGGAGCATGATTGATCGCCGGGAACTTCTCGCCGCCGCCGCCAACCTCGGACTTCTCCCAAGCGTTGTCGAAAAAGACTACGTCCTGGGTTGGGTTCTTGCAGGCATCTTCAATCATCCGGTGCTGGCGCAGCATTGGGTTTTCAAGGGCGGAACCTGCCTCAAAAAGTGCTACTTCGAAACCTACCGGTTCTCCGAGGATCTCGACTTCACGTTGACCGATGAATCCCATCTCAACGTTGATTTCCTGCTCGGCATATTTCGTGAAGTTTCCAGTTGGGTCTACGAACAAACCGGAATCGAGCTCCCGCCGGACAAGCTGCATTTCGAAGTCTTTCAGAACCGTCGCGGTCGTCCCGCGGGCCAGGGACGACTTTCATATCGCGGTCCGATTGCTCCCACATCCGGCGACTTGCCAAGAATAAAGCTCGATCTGACGGTTGACGAAGTGCTTGTGTTGCCGCCAGTCGATCGTCCGGTTTCGCACCCATACTCTGACGCTCCCGAGGGCGGGATTATGGCGCGATGCTACAGCTATGAAGAAGTCTTCGCGGAGAAAATGCGCGCGCTTGCCGAGCGGGCGCGCCCCCGCGATCTCTACGACGTGATCAATCTCTTCAGACACGACGAGTTCCATCCCGCTGCGCCCGTCATCCATGATCTGTTGACGAAGAAATGCACGTTCAAGGGAATTGCTTTCCCGACGGTTGCGGCACTGTCGCTGGTACGTGAGGAGCTTGTGGGAGACTGGTCCGTCATGCTCACCCACCAACTCCCCGCACTGCCTCCCGTGGATGCTTTCTGGAGCGAACTTCCGGCGCTGTTCGCCTGGGTTGAGGGAGGTCGGTCGCCGGTGGCCCCCACGGCGTACCCGCTGGAGTCGGGCGATGTCGTCATTCGTCCTCCTGCCGGCTCGGTTTCGATTCGAGGCATGGCGAGCACAGCACCACTGGAAGTTATCCGCTTCTCGGCGTCCAATCGGCTGTGCGTCGAGCTTGACTATGTCGACGAACAGGGGAGACGCGGCGTTCGGATTATCGAGCCCTACTCTTTGCGGCGCACACAAGCCGGGGATATCGTCCTTAAGGCTGTTCGTGCCGACAACCGGGCACCCCGCAGTTATCGGGTGGATCGCATTCGTGGAGCCCGCACCACGCAGCAAACTTTCACACCGCACTATGCAATTGAATTGACGCCGACGGGACCGATTTCAGCGCCGATGGCGACTTATGGGCCACGCATGACGGCATCGAGGAGTTCGCGCTCAGGGCCGGTTTACGTCTACCAATGCAGCCGGTGTAGCAAGCGGTTTGAACACTCCAAGCGCGATCCCGCACTCCGCAAACACAAAGACAGCAACGGCTGGCCTTGTTCCGGGCGTCATGGCATCTGGGTTGACACGAAATGATAGGCCCGGCAGAAGAATAGTCACCCCTATTAGTTTGCCCTGCCATTGTTTGTGATCCAAAGTGATCTGGTAATCGTAAAATAAGGCAACTCGTACCCAGTAAGAATTTTATGGCAAGTCCCTATTCAACGGGCGGTGGGGGAACGCACCTTGAGGCTCGCGTGGCGGCCTCCTGCATCGCCGCGGTGCTCTGCGAAGCACCAGTACGCGGCCTTCCGGGTGAATTCGCCATCAGTGTTCAGACGCAACGCGCGGCATTCGGCGATCCGCTCGATGACGTCATTGTTAAAGGCGTTCTCGACGGTCGTGAAACCCAGCTTGATCTCCAGATCAAGAACAAGCTCGTCTTCACAGAGAGCGATGAGGACTGGGTAGATGTTCTGCAGCGAGCGTGGGACACGTTTTCGAGCAAAAATTTTGATCCTGGAGTCCATCGGATCGGCGTCGGTGTCGGAGCATACAACGCCCGCGTGGATCAGCATTACCAGTCGGTGCTCACCTGGGCGTCTCACAGCACCGATGGGCAGCACTTTCGCGAACGCATCGAAAAGGGCGATTATTCTCACAAAGACAAACAGGCATTTGTAGAAACGGTACGTGCCGTCCTGAATCGGCATGCGGGACGGGATCTTGGAGACGACGAAATCTGGCGCTTTCTGGCCTCGTTCGTTATCGTCCATTTTGACTTTCAGTCCCGCGAAGCATCTCGCGACGCTGCAAACGTCGTCGATCGGCTCAAAGGAATGCTATCCCCGGCGAATCGGGCGCTGGCATTACGCATTTGGGACCATTTGATTGCAAAAGCCGGTGAGCTGATTCCGGTGGGTGGCGGAGCAACGAGAGCGACGTTGATCCAACAACTCACCGGCCATGGTTTTGACCTTAGCCCGGCGCCGTCCTTTTGGCAGGATATTGCCGCCTTACAACGCGACTCCGACCGTGCGCTCGGTGACATCAAGTCACATATCCACGGCTTACGGCTTCACCGGGCCGACGCTTACCAGGGGGTGCGTGAGGCCTTGGCGGACGGTCGATTTATTCAGATTGACGGCGAACCGGGCACGGGAAAATCCGCATTGCTGAAGGAACTGGCTGAAGAATGTCGGCGCGATGGCCCTGTGCTGGTATTGAAGGATACCCGAATCCAACCCAAAGGATGGGCTTCGCATGCCCACGTCTTGGAGATATCTGCCGATCTTCCAGCACTGCTCCGTGAGTTTGCATGCGCGGGCAATCCAATTTTGTTCATCGATGGAATTGATAAAATTGTCGACCCCGCGATTCAACTCACTGTCAATGATTTGCTGAAAGCGGTCGCCTTTAACGATGCCCTGGCCCAATGGCGAATTGTTGTTACCGTCAGAGAGCAGAACCTCAGGCATCTCGAAACGTGGCTCGATCCTGATGCGTTGAAGATTCTGCCGCTAAAGACTATTAGCGTCAAAGCACTCGATGATAAGGAGCTGGACATTGTTGCCACGGCGTTCCCGCGCCTGCGGCCGCTTCTCAGGCAATCTGGCAATACAGATGTGATCCTGCGGCGTCCGTTCTTTCTGGATGCCATACTGAGCCTGGCCGGGCGCGAGAGGAAAGATCAGCTCCCGGCAACCGAAGTCGAGTTGCTTAAACTGTGGTGGGATCTCGGTGGGTCGGATCGCGCAGATTTCTCGCCGGCTCAACACCGGCGAAATGTCCTGATGCAATTGGCAGAACGTCTGGTTGCAGTGCCCAATGGTGCTCTCGCCATTAATGATCTCAGCCCCGAAGTGATTGCCGAGTTGAAATCGGCAGGAATCCTCAGAGACAAGGACCTCGGCCATTCGGTCGTTTTCACGCATGACATCTATGAGGAATGGGCATTGTGCCAGCTTCTTATCGGGAATGGCCCCGACCTGACTGCTTTTCTCAAGAACCATTCGGAGCCGGAATCGTTGACGCGTCCGGTCCAGTTGCTGGGTACATATGTGCTGGAAACGGGATCTTCCGCCGAGCCCTGGAAAGCACTCTACGACAATACAGCCGACGTATCGCTCCGTCCGGTCTGGCAGCGCGCGATTCTGACCTCTTGCCTCCACTCTACACGGGCCACGCAACTGCTGCACACCGCCACTGACTACCTTCTCGAAAACGATGGTGATCGCCTAAAGAAGATGCTGACGGCGCTGGCCACAATAGAGGTGGTACCGAACCCGATTTATCTCGATGAGAAATTGGCGCCGGACCTCGAACCTGCCGATCGCGCGTTATTGGCCCACCACATGGCTGTGCCAAAAGCCTTGATATGGGTTCGTTTTTTCGACTGGCTTATGCCGTTGGTGCCGAAGCTGCCGCATCAGTTGATCCCGGAGCTTATTCCGGTTTTTGCGACGTGGCAGACGGCTTTTTCCGGTAACAAAATACGTCATTGCCGGCAGATTGGCGAGTTGGCCTACCGTTGGCTAACCGAAGTGGAGCAGGCGCATCACCCGCGAGCGCGCAGAGACCGGATTGAGCCTTTCGGTGGCGCGCTAAATCGGCGAGACGTAGAGAAATCGCTGCGCGCACTTTTTCTTTCGTCGGTGGGCGACGTTCCCGAGCTGGGTTCTAAATACCTCAAGCAAAAACTTGCCGACCGGGAAAGTTTGCATTTGTTTCGTGGCGAAATTCTCAGCAACAGCGGGGCTCTTATTCGGCATCTGCCCGCCGATCTGGTTGATTTCGTCCTGGGCGCCTTCCTTGAAAAGCCGGAAGAAAACATTGACCGGTTCAGCGGATATTCCGATCACCTCATGGAGGAACACGGCCTCGCTGATGAGCATCAATTCTATCCAGCTTCGCCGTTGCAGCTTCCTTTTCTGGGACTTCTAAATTGGAACGAGGCCGAGGGATTGCGCCTGATACGCTCGGTTTGCAATCACGCAATTTCCATCTGGCGATGGCAGCGCGAGCAGGACGGCCGTTCGGGGCGCGTTCATCCGGTGCCGTTAACCTTAAACTTTCCGTGGGAACAGCAGACTTTCTGGGGTGACGGCCAGGTTTACCTGTGGTTTCGCGGTACGTGGGGCAATAACGCCGTCAAATCGGCTCTGATGGCTCTCGATCAGTGGGCTCTAACTCAATGCGAACGGGGAGTTCCGTTTGAGGATGTATTCAGGAAGGTCATCGAAGGGAATGATTCTGTCGCGGCGCTGGGCGTGGGTGTCAGCCTCTGCCTTGCGTACGCCGGAAAGTCGCTCGAATGCGCTTTTCCTCTTGTAACTTGCCCGTACCTTTGGGAATGGGACATTAGTCGTTTGGTCCAGGAGACTGGTTTTCATTCAAATGAGATTGGCGACTGGCATCGATATCGCGTGCAACTGAACGCCGTTCGCAAGCTAAACCAATATCCACACCGTCGATCGGAGATCCGCAACCTGGTGGTTTATTTCATCTGCTCTGGCGACGAAGACCTGATAAATAAATATGCAAGCGCGATCCGAAGTTTTCCTGAAAACTTGCCAATCAGCTATGAAGAAGAAAAGGCCCACGACGGACACCTTAAGGCGCTACGTGAAAAGATGACGCTCTTTTCAGAGCAGGGAGACCCGGCAAACTTCAAGATTGAGCCCACCGCAGACGGCGAACATATCAAAATATGGAATGATCCTCCATCTCTGAAGCAGGAGAAGTATCGTAGCCAGCAGCAACAACTCACGCAGAGAAACGAGTTCATGTCCGTCGTTGTGTGGGCGCAAAACACTCTTGAAAGCGGAACGGTGGGCCAGCAACTCTCCATCGATGACGCTGTTGCGAAAGCAAAACAATGGAATCAGCCGGGTTTGTTTGATGAGGATGATTCGGATGCATTCGAACACAAGCAGCAGACCGGCGCGATCGCTGGCGCTGCATTCGTTGCGGCGAGGTACGCGGAAAGCGCCGAAGGACTTCTCGAATGGTGCCAGGATGTATTTGACCGGGCTGTGTCAGCCATTAGAAAGCCAAGTACTTGGACTGCCCGCGGAAGTGTCTTGTCGATGGATTCCACGGTATTTGCCGCACATGGCTATGCTGCTCTGCTCGCGAGAGGTCAGAATGTCAAGCACTGCCAACGGGCGCTTCTGAAGCTTGCAACCGACCCCCTCGAAGCCGTTCAGGCCGCTGTGTTTAATGCAGCAAAGTGTTTCGCCTCCGCGCATCCTGCGTTTTATTGGGTTTTGCTCGACCTGGCCATCGCGCAGTGCATCGTTCCCCGCGATCAGATCGCCGATTATCATTCGATCGTACCTGATGAAAAAGAGGCTAAATTCAAAAGAGAACTCGTCGAAAGGGCGGAAAGCCTTCTGGAGTCGGGGACCATATCCGAACTGCCGACCATTCCTCCGCCATGGATCAAATCTGGTGCTTCGCCGAAATCCAAGCGCCGGAATACAGCGGAATATTCCAGAAACGAGACTGTCTTTCTTTATAACGTCGCGGCCAAGGTGCTTTTTCATAGTCCTGTGGGACCAGCCCTTGCCGACCCCGAGAGGCGCGCCAAATTTCTGAAAATGGTTGGCGAGTTGCTGGACTATACGATCCAGGAAATCGTTCCCCCCTTTGCAAACTCCCGACGGGACCACCACAGCCACACCCCGTTTGAATGGGTATTCGGGTTTTCGGCATGGTGCGGAAGACTCTGCGCGGCTTTAACGGCTGCAGAGGCTCGTCAGGTTGTTCTCAGTCGCATATTCAACCAGGACACTGAAACAGCATTGTTGATGATGCAGAGCGTGACACGATCATTCATGATCGAGGCGTTCCTCAAGGAAAAGGAAATCACGCACGACAACATGGCACTGTGGTCCGAAATCACAGATTGGATATTTGCAAGTCCCGAATGGGACCATGACGGAGACCATGAACATCTCGACCGCGAATTCGTTAGTTGTGCGCTTTCCGTCTTGTTTTGCGCGGCGCCTGATTTCTCGCCTTTGGTATGTGTTGTTGATCGTGGATGGCCACACCTTTCAAAGTTCACACAACTTCTGGAGCGTGCAATCAAGGAATTTGGCACGGACCGGACCCTCTATCTCGCTGTAACAACCTTCCTTAAGAAAGGCGGGTTCGATTTACTGCCCAAACCAGCATTGCCGTGGCTTGGACATATCGTTCAGCAAAAGAAGGCCGATCAGGTTTTCTGGAAGACGAATGGCGACGAGACCGTCGAATTGCTTCGGCAGCTAATCACTGAAAAGGGTGGCATTTTGTCCGCAGAGGACCGCAAGGCGATTATCCTGATATCTGATATCTTGACCGACAACGGCGTTCGCGGCGCTGGTTTTCTTCACCAAGAGTTATTGCGGGCAGAGAAGGTTGGGGCGTGAGTCTTCTTCGAGTGATGACCCCTAATAGCGGTTGGTGCTTTCCGTCCGTCCTGCTACTCTGCCCCTGTAACGGGGAGTGAAAACCCCTGACAAATATACGTTTTGGAGCGCGTATTTACGCCTTGCTCCTCTTTGCCCATCGGGTCGAGAGGACGGCGGAATATAACACCCGCAAGGGAAATACGTCGTTCGCCGGTTTGTCGGCGGTTTTCAACCTCTCGGCACCAGAGGCCGCGCCCCGTTTGTTTGAAATAAACAAAGCGGGGAGTCATCGATGACAACACAGAATGAACCAACGCCGGAGGAATGGCCGTTAATTCGTGATCTACATTCTCAGCTGGCGGCCGTGCTCGATAACAGCCAAGTGAGTCCGACCGCACAAGCGTATGCGGCTATCAGGGTTGCCGCCCGCCATGCCGGGCGAGCAAAGATGTCGGCGGACGTGGCGTTCGCCATGCTTTGCGGTTACGTCATTCGCGGGGAGCCGACATGATGACGACAAACAGTCGGAGCCGGATGACATGAAATGGGGTCACCTCACGAAACGGAAAAAAATCCTGGTAAAAACAATTGTCTGAATTTAAGAGCGAGGCTGCAATGGCTGAACCTATCCGGTATTGGAAAATTAACTGCATGGAGGAGGAATACCCCGGTCTTTGGCATACGTGGTTCAGGGAGCAGGTAGCCGCAGTCGGATGGCCTCCGGGTGATTATGGTCTAGACAAACCCACTAAGAATAGCGCATGGCATATGGCACGCCGCTGCCTCAAACGAGTAAATCCGGGGGATCGCGTTGTGGTACAACTCAAAAATTGGCACATCGGTCGAGTCGGCACCGTGCTTGCGCTAAAGATCAGGGACGATGAATGGAACCCTTCCGTACCGGAACAGGAAGGAGACGAAGGTGAGATGGGCCGCCGACTTGAGGTTCGTTGGGACCTATCGACCGGCCCACTGGCCCCGCAGTTTGCCGTACATCTTCCCTCAAATGCGCGTCCTAACCCGCGCGTTTGGAGACCAACGATTGCAGAAATGTCAAAGGATGCCTTTCAGCTTATTCTGAGCGCCGTGGAGGTTGAGGAAAACTGGGTGAGCGTCGTTCCGGGTTTCGCTAAGGAGAGGTCAATGTCAGAGTTCATCAGCGTGGCCCCACACTTGTTAGAGGATGGTCTGCGGCCTTACCCATCTGCCGCAGCCCGTGAACTGGTTTTCCCTGACATGAGCCGACTGGACGTTCTGTTGCTTGATCGTGACGAAAACATCGTTATCGTGGAGTGCAAGCAGGGCTATCCAAGCCTTGAAGATATCGCACAGCTACGCGGGTATATGCGTAACGCGGCACAACTTCGAACTGGCCTTCGAGTGGGCCGCGATATCAGAGGTATTCTGGTCCATGGCGGTGCCCGGAAACTGACGGATGAGATCAGGAAGGAGAGCATCAAGACGCCGAAGGTAGAACTCGTTACTTTCTCAGTATCGGTTGGTTTTGCGCCGTCCACGTAGAAAGCCACAAATCCTCAAACCGCAAATGGCCGTAAGGGGCCAATTTTCGGGCGGATTCTCGATGTGATAATGTATCTTTTCTAATGAGGTTTGCTGTCAAGTTGTCTTTCTTTCCATAACACACTTTCATGTGCGAGCACTATCTAGCTGTTTTTACATCGAAACTCCCTACTCGTTTTCCGTAATAGCTATTATCACATCCTAAGGTTGAGCAAATCCGTCGGCAGTTCATGCTTCTCTACGTGGTCAGTCTGACTTATTGACGGCTTGCGGCTTGGCCATTGGCTGGATCGCGCATCATGGTCGTGCTCTAGCCAAGCCATTGTATTTTCACAATTCTGCTCAAGGCCTGCACACATATCACATAACCTTCACTTTTCTTTAAGAATGGCAAGCTAATATGAAGCTGTATCGTGCGTCTAGCTACTTTAATTCTGAATGTCATACACTTTTGAAGGAGATGTTTATGGCGGAACCACAGAATAAAACTGGATCGTCCTTGCCGGTCGATCCGAAGCTATTGGAAGACTTTGGCCAGGAGTTTTGGAGTAATCTCGCCTCCTACATGAACGTGAAAGAGAATAGGTGGCTATATTATGATGACGGCGAACTGGCGCATCCTGCTATGTGTCTTGCAAAGGTGGATCTCGAAGGAATGGGTCATAGTAACCAGGAACTGTATAAAACTGGAGATACGTTTGAAAAGATCGTGCTGCAGGCCAAACCGGAGGTTCTTAGACCCCTCGCACAGGCAAAGCTCAATGCCATTTACGATGAGCGCCATGCCGCCGATGCACAATGGCCCGGTCGGCATGACGACCTCAAACGCTACGACGAACTGGTATGGTGGAATGTCGTTAATGGGGGTAAAGATGGAAAGGGCGAGAGCCTGATGGACGCGGTGAAAAACGTTGACGAAGCGTGGGGCCATGGAAACCATCTCTTCCAGGCGAAGCTGGCCTTCGGGAAATCCTTAACCGTGGCGGAATTTGAAAATCCACCAAAGCTGCAGGCCAGGGCTCCGTCAAACCCGGATATGGTGAATCAACAGGCGATGCAACGGACGCCTGCCCGCTCGCAAACTCCTTCATAAGCACTCATCCGCGTGTCTGGCAGGGGATCATGACGAACGAAAAACCCAAGGAACACGGCCTTAGCGGCCTGTTTAACAGGATGTCCGGAAAACTCGGGTGGTGGTGCCTGGGATCGGCCGGCGTGACAACGGCGGCCTTTCTTCTGTGCGGCACTCTGACGCCTTGGCTGATGATTCCGATCATGATTGCCGGAGCTTGCAGCACGGCAGTTAGCGGCCAAATGTACGCCAGCACCAAGATGACGGCCAGCGCATCCAGGTTCGCGAGCGCTTTTGCCCCGGCGGCGAAAACGATAGGACAATTTATTCCCAACCCTGTAACGCAGGTTGTGACCAGGCTGGCACCGGGTGTGCTGGATCAGCTGAACGCGGCAGCCGACAAATTAGGGGGCATCGAGCCCGAAGCCGATAAGGAAAAACCCGCCGCTGCGCTGCCGCCACAGAAGATCAATCAGCCGACGCCCGGCTGAAGCTGGCAGCGGACAATCCCTCCAATTCCGGCTTCCGGCTTTTGACGGTAACGGCCAAACGCATCAGTAGGGAGTCATGTACAGGGGTTCCCAATTAGTCCATATCCGGCAATCACTCACCAGGCGGTGTGCGTGCGAAGCCGAGCGACAATCGGTGTCCCTGGGCTGAAGCAACGACCGGTGGCGACAACAGCTTCACCGTGGGCTTCAACCGCAGGCGCATTGTTTGCTGCGACCCTCTCTCTGAGGTCATACCTGGACTCGAAATGATCGACTTCCTGGCTCATCGCACCAAGAGTGGCAATTCTCGGGTCTGAAGGTTTGAGAGTCTCAGGGACGAGTTGTTATCCGCATGGGCCGCATTCGAAGTTCACAGTGACCGGTTTCGGCGTAAAGCCCGCCTGCATCAAATCTGCCACCTGCTTTGCGGTTTGTAGATCAACAGACGCCTTAAGCCTGTGCGCCTCCATTCCAAGGAGAAAAACGGGAAATTGGAGAATAAAAGGCGGGAGAGATGGACTTTCCTTATTTTCAAAAATAGCATTTTTGGCCTGAATTTCATTGAACAGGGTTTTCAGCCGCATTTCGTCTTTGACATCGAGTTCAATGATAAAAGGTGCCCATGTGCGGGGGCCACTGCTGCCGTCGCTGATGATCTCATGCATGATCTTTCCACTTCATCGTTCAGTGTTGTTCATTCGAAATCTGGCGGGTTTTTGAAGCTATGTCAAATAATTATTAAATAATCGTGCTGCAACAATTGATTAGAAAGATGATAAGTCGAGGATGGGGGATTGAGTTGCAACCACTTGTCGTCATTCCTAGAAGTAGTAATGTCAAGCTTCTCAATAAAGGATATGAAGCCATGAAGGACGTATGCGTAGTTGCCACCATTCTGCTGACCGGTCTGTTTTCGTTCGCGGCAATGGCAAAAGAAGTTGATTTGAGAGCCTGCACGAAGGTCGGCAATATGGCCGTCCCAATAGTTGATGTGGAAGGTAGCATCTGCCGATGATTGCGGAAAATATTTTCTATGCTTGGAAAAAGGATTTGCGTAAGGCCGGAAGAATGGATATATGTCGGACATTCTCACTCAACACATTGTGGAGGAAAATACGTGAAGAACGTTGCCATGGCCGCTGCGGCTCTTGCGCTCACCAGCCTTTTCTCAACTGCTGCGATGGCGAAGGAAGTTGATATGACAGCCTGCACCAAGGATGGCAAGACCGTCACCATGAAGATGGTGCTGAGAGATGACGCGCTCCAAGCAAATCCCGCTATCGAAAAACACATAACTGATGCTTTCGTAAAAACAGCTAACAGCACCGCCGCAGACGATCTGCAGAATGAGAGCAAGGGTGGGGCATTTTTTTCCCGAGAGCTTGCCTCCGAAGACATAGCTGCAATCGATAACGACTTCAGCCGCAGTCCGGTAATCGGAGCACAGGGCTGCAGTGTAACCCCTGCACCATAAAACCGGGCTGCGTCGCCGCCAGCCCGGCGGAGCCGAGCGGTCTATGTAGCTCGTCTTTGAAACTAACTAACCAAGTTTTGGTGCGCCCTGGCTTGAGAGCCGGGGCGCATTTTGCATAGCGGCTGTGGCCGTGCCCGTATCTTCTTCTTTAGGGTTCTGCGGCGTTGCGGGCTTGACGTTCGACGCAGCGGCTGTGAAGGCGGGAACAGCGGAGATTTGATGGTCGTCAGCGAATGCGTTCATGTAGTCGTCGGTGCCATAATCGGTGACGGATTGCGTGTTGTTTCCGCCGGTCGCCGCCGCGGCCATCGCCTCTTCCCTCGCCTGCACCTTCTCCGCGAATTCCTTTTCATACCCGTCCAGCCTCTGCGCGGCTGCTTGTGTGTTTCCCTCGGTCGCTGACGCTCCCATCGCCTCTTGCCGGTCTTTCAGGATCTTGGCCTTTAGTCTCTGGTTTTCGTCAGCGCGTCGATCGATCTCCTGCTTGTCGGCCCATGTCGATGCGTCCGGATGGTATTCATGCTGACGCGCGGCTTCGGCCTCGTCTGCTCCGGTCAGCACCCTGCCCTCCCCGTCCCTGTATCGGTCGCCGTCGATATAGGCGCGGCGGCCGTCCCGAAGGCGCAGCGCGTTGTCGTCGATTTGCCTGCGGCGCTCGTCGATCTTCGCCTGCTCCTGGTCGATGCGCAGCAGGAGGCGTTCGGTGCGCTGCTCGTTTTCGATCATCTCCTCTTCATATGCGAGCGGCTCCCGGCGGCGCTTTTCCTCGATCCGGCGCTTCTCATGCGGATCGGTCCACGGGAAGATCATGCGCGCCGGGGCATCGCCGGCGAGTTCGTGGTTCAGTTCATCGGCCTCGCGCTGATGGAGAAGGTTGGAGCGGATCGCCCAAAGGCGGGACAGGTCGCCCGGCAGCGCCTGTTCCGGCATTTCCAGGAATTCGTCTTCGGGTATGTCGTCTTGTTCAGTCATCCCCCGTCGCTGCGCTCCTATCGCGGCTCTTGGTCCATGCTCCAATTTTGACGGCAAAAAATTAAAATTATGTAAATCGCAGGTTGTGGTGTCAGAAATTTACTACCGTAGCGAGTTCTGGGCGGGGGGTACTCCCAGGCAGATCAGACGTGCATAAGGCTCAGAAGTTTGATGCCAAAGCCGATAAAGATCAGGCCGAACCCGACAGAAAAGACTCTGACGTTGCGAGCATACAACGACTTTACCGGGCCGACCCCAGCAACGGCGATCATTGCGCCATATCCGGCAACAAAACCTAGGCAGGAAAACGTCATCAGCGCTGGCAAATTCTGCAACGAGAGACGAAAACTGTCGTTCAGAACGAGTGCCGAGAACACGGAGATCAACACGGGGTAGCTCTTTGGATTGAGAAGGCCGAGAGCGATGCCGTCGGCGAAGGGGTGTCGGAAAATAGTGCCTGTGCTGGAGTTTCCAGAGGCAACTATCATCTTGTGGCCGAGCCAGAACAGATAGAGAGCACAGGCCCCAGTTAGCACACTGAAAAAAAGTGCCGGGACGCGGCTGGCACCAATGAGAAAAAGGCAGGTCAGAAAAAGCCAAACGATGTCGCCGAGGAACGCGCCCGATGCGAAGTTCGTCGCGGCCTTCCGACCCTTTTCCGAGACGACGCTAAGGATTCCCAAAAAAATGGGACCGGGTGAAACGATATAGATGAAGCCTGCGGCGAACAGCCGGAAGGGGTAAAGCGCGATCATGCGTGAATCCTGCCATTGATTTCATGAATGCACAATCCGCCCGCCAGAACAAAAGCCTTATTCGCATAACAAAACTGAAATGCCGACCGCATGCGATATGTGCTGCTAAGACTACTCGAAAGCTGCCAAGGCTGCCCTTGTTGATTCGGGCCTGAATATCGCTATTCCGGAGACCCTTGAGATAGACCATCGTCGAGGCGATATCGCGGTGCCCCATCCACTGCTTGAGGGTGCGGATATCGACGCCGTCCTGCAGGTGCCGGGTGGCGTAGGTGTGGCGGAATTTATGCAGGAACCAACGCCCGCAGTACGGGCCGGCGTTGCAGCGGTTGATGCGCTCGGTGCCGTCCTTGCGCTTTGGCGCGGTGGCGCAGTGGCCGCAGTTCAACTCGCCGCCCCACGCAACGCCCTTGAGTTTTTCCAGCATCGCGCCGTCGGGGCGTCCGGTGGCGCTCGGGAACAGCGGATCGTCGGGGGTTGCATTCGCGGGGCGGAATTTCTGAAGCATGGTGATCAGCTTCTGCGGCACCGGGACTTCCCGCTCCTCCCAGTTCTTGGGCTGAAATCCCCAGTGAGGTTTCGCGGTGACGCGCACGGCGGTATGGCGGAAGTCAACGTCGCGCCATGTGACGAAGCGCCCCTCAGCATCGCGTTTAACGCATCTGGAGGGCTATGCCACACATTCTTGAACGAGCTTCCGAATAGGCATGACCAAAAGCGCTTGCATCTTTTTCAGTCGCTGACGAATGGAGGGCTATGTCACGCATTCTTAAATAAGCTTCCAAATAGGCATGATCAAAAGCGCTTGCCAATGAGGCAGCGGGTTTGCCTACATAATCCGGCTGATCGTTTGACATGGCCTTCTTCCTTTCAGAGTTTCAACATTGCCTTTCGATGTGCGGAATCTGGCAGGATTTTGACAATATGTCAATCAATACAGAAATAAGCATGCTGTCACAACTGGTTGGTAAGGTAACAGTCAGATATCAATTCGACGCCTTTCAGGTTAGGTAGCCCCGGACCGTGTCGGAGGATACGAATTACGCGAAAGCCGCCAGACTGCCTTTGTTGATCCTGTTCTGAATATCGGCGTTACGGACACCTTTCAGATAAACCATGGTCGAGGCGATATCGCGGTGCCCCATCCACCCCTGCAGGGTGCGGATATCGACGCCGTCCTGCAGGTGCCGGGTGGCGTAGGTGTGGCGGAACTTGTGCAGGAACCAGCGCCCGCAGTACGGGCCGGCGTTGCAGCGGTTGATGCGCTCGGTGCCGTCCTTGAGCTTTTGCGCGGTGGCGCAGTGGCCGCAGTTCAGCTCGCCGCGCCACGCCACGCCCTTGAGCTTTTCCAGCATGGCGCCGTCGGGGCGGCCGGTGGCGCTTGGAAACAGCGGATCGTCGGGGGTTGCACTCGCGGGGCGGAATTTCTGAAGCATGGTGATCAGCTTCTGCGGCACCGGGACTTCCCGCTCCTCCCAGTTCTTGGGCTGGAATCCCCAGTGAGGTTTCGCGGTGACGCGCACGGCGGTATGGCGGAAGTCCACGTCGCGCCACGTCGTGAAGCGCCCTTCCGCGTCACGGAATCCGGACATGAGATAAAACCTGAAGCGCGTGGCCTCTGAAGGTTCGCAGGCGGCGAACAGGGCCGTCAGCTCGGCATCCTCGTAAATAGGGCGAACGGTTTCGACGAAGCTGGGCCAGTCCGACGCGGTCAGAAGTTTGGAGCGTCCGTGCTGCTTGAGCAGCTGGCAAAGCACGACGAGCTTGTTGTAGATGGTCTTGCCATTCTGGCCGGCCTTGAGACAGAGCGTGGCGAAGTCCAGCAGCGCGACGCGGTCGACCTGGTCGACGTAGGTGTGCGGGCAGAATTCCCCGAAGGAGCGGAGAATTGGGCGGTAGGTACGGAAGGTCCGGAGAGACCGGTGATAGCGGATGTAATCCTCGTACTTCGCGAGGGCATTCTTGACGGTCACGCGCGAGGGATGTTCGATGGCGGGCGTGGCATCGAGCACGCCGCTGCGGACGGCGGACAGCTCGGCCTGCTTCTTGCGCGCACGCTCGGCGGCGATGAATGCGTCGGGGCCTACGGCCTCGTGGCTGCGTATGCCTGCATTCCACCATTGCAGGAAATACACGCCCTCGGCGTGAAGTTCGTCCCTGCCCTCCACGGTGACGTGATCGCGGCGGACGCGGCCCTTGGTATCGAACAGGACGGTGGCGAAGATCCAGTTGTCGTTGTGCTTGATTTTCTTGAGGAGTTTAACGCGGCCAATTCTCGGCATGGTTTCAGGCCTCGGCGGGTTCCCGTCGGAACCACAACCATATTAGCTACCAAGGCCTTGCAAGTGCAACATAATTATGGAAACTGATGACAGGGCAGCGTTCTAACCAACTGAACTACGTCCCCTCTTGCAAAAATAGATCACTTGCTTCAAAGCCTTGTGGGGCAAGGTTTTTGCAGGTCTTACGGATAGAGCATCTGTTGGCGATTATGTTTCCTGCGGCAGCTGTCCCTGCTTTAATCGACAATAAATATCCGTACTCTTGCGAGAATTATCTTAACACAGCGAAATGGTGGAGGGGCGGGGGGCGACTTGCAAGATTGCGGCTATTTCCACCACGTTCAATTGCCCATTTCCATATTCTGGATTACGCCGGGCGGCGATTTGCGAAATTCGTATTTCCGATATTTGGTGGGAGTTCCGCTCTATCAATTTGGTGGGAATTCCGCCACCCTAGACGGCAAATACCGGTATGCAAGTTTTGGTGCGAAAGGGGGGACTCGAACCCCCACGGTTTTACCCGCCAGATCCTAAGTCTGGTGCGTCTGCCAATTCCGCCACTTTCGCAATTTTTCTGGAAAACATTTTCATCCGGCTCAGGAAAACCGCCGGTGCATACAGTTTAGATGGGGAGTTTAATGGGCGCAATATGTTGCGGAGTCTTGCATCTTCATGAGAGTGGCGCCCGCGGTTATTTTTTCGTGGGTTATTTTTTTCTTGCGATTAGTTCGACGGTAGATTTTTTGGCTGCAACTTCGCGGTGATGCAATATATCGAGTCCGGCTGCCAGACGGCGGAGTTCTCCGGGATGAAGGAGGTAGGAGGGATTCATTTTGTCGGCGGAGGCGTTCTGGCCTGGGTCGGGATGAGCGCTTTGAGTATGAGTTTTGTAAATGAGGAAGCCGCCAGGACGCAGGCTCTTTATTATTTCGGGAAAAATATTTCGGTTGAGGAAAAAAAACACGATCACGAGATCGAACTGAGTTTGCGAAGCCTTGTAGCGAGTGAGATCATCTACTACAAAGTGGATGCGCGGTGCGACGGGTGCGGCGTTCTGCCGAGCTTGTTCAACCGCGATTTCGGAAACATCAATGAGCGTGACTTCCCAGCCTTGTTTTGCCAGCCAGATGGAGTGTCGCCCGGCGCCTCCGGCGAGGTCGAGGGCGTGTCCGCCTTGTTGGAATGACGGCAAAATGTATTGCGAAAAAGCCCGTAGCAGAAATGGGTCGGGGGTCGCCCAGGTTTCAGGCGAGGCTTCGCGGTACTTTTTATTCCAGCGGTCGCGGTCGTTATTTGCGGGAGCGCTTGCGGGATCATTGTCGGTCGCGCCGGAAGAAGATGCGGGCATGGGCTTCAATTTTAATAGATTGTTTAATAGTTTTGACGATGCTGGTTGCAACTGGCGACACGAATGGTGGTCATGCCGCGGCTGACGAATTTTTCAATGCGTCCTTCGGGACACAATGGGGCTTCGCTTCCTCCACGACGTAGCGGAGGAGGCGACGACGGGCGTGGGAGCGATGGATATATTCCGGAATCCATGCCGAACTATGGGGAGCGGTTGCGGCGGGCACGCATGGGATTGGCGGTGGCGATGACGCCGATCCTGGTGCTGTTTATTTCGTTCACGGCGGTGTATTTAATTCGGCGCGGCTTTTTGGGGCTCGACATGAACACCATGGCGTACGTGCGGGCGTGGGCTCCGGTGCGATTGCCTTGGGTGTTGTTGCTCGCAAATACGGCGGTGCTTCTTGCCAGCAGCGTGACGATTGAGTTGGCGCGGCGGGAGATTACTCGGGAGGCGGCGCTGGCTCCGGTGCGATCGCTGCCGGGTATTTCTTTGGGGGACGAGCGGCAATTTCCGTGGCTGGCTTTGACGACGCTGCTCGGGATGGGATTTCTTGCCGGGCAATTATTGGTTTGGAAACGACTGTCTGGCGCGGGATTTCATTTGACGGGCGGGACCAGCAGTTCGTTTGTTTATGTTCTTACTGCAATGCACGGGCTTCATCTGGCGGGAGGGGTGATGGCGCTGATCTTTGCAAATATTGCGGCTGGGTTGAATCGTCCGGTGGAGATGCGGCGGATTGTGGTGGATATTACGTCGTGGTATTGGCATTGCATGACGGCGCTTTGGATCTACATTCTTGTGTTGTTCTTGTTTGCGGCGGGATAAGGGCTACTCGATCTCAGCGACTAATGACCTGAACGATTTTTGCGCGCGGATTACTCCACACCAATCTACAAATATTTTTCGCTCGGATGAATCGAGTGGCTGGTGCGTCCGGAAAACGGGAATGGACGGGCGGGGACGCCCGTCGCTCCATCGCACATCGGCGGGAGCGCAAAGCCTTTATAATAGAAAGATTCGGTATCGAGTTTTGAAGCTTCTGTACTGCCAGGGGAAGATGTCAACAGATAGCATTGTGGTTCGAGGGGCCCGGGTTCACAACCTCAAGAACATTGATTTTGAAATTGAGCATAATACTCTGACCGTTGTGACCGGGGTGTCCGGGTCGGGTAAGTCGTCGCTCGCCTTCGACACGATTTATGCGGAAGGGCAGCGGCGATATGTGGAATCGCTTTCGGCGTATGCGCGCCAATTTCTGGAGCGTATTGAGAAGCCGGATGTGGATCTGATTGATGGGATCGCGCCTGCGGTCGCGATCAAGCAGAAGAATTCTACGCGCAATCCTCGGTCGACTGTCGCTACCGCAACTGAGATTTTTGATTATCTGCGGCTGCTGTTTGCTCGCGTTGGACGCACTTACTGCGTGGTGTGCGGACAGGAGGTTAAAAGGGATACGGTTGACGAGGTCGTGGCACGGTTGCTGGCGCTGGGCGAGGGCACGCGGCTGAATGTCTTCTTTCCGATTGAGAGCCGGGTTCCGGTGGCGGACGAGGCCAGAATAAAAAAAGGGCGCGGGAAAAAGAAGGCGGCGGATTCGGCTTTGCCTTCCGACGCGCTCAAGGCTCGGCTCTTTGAATTGCGCAAGCGCGGCTTTAACCGGCTGTTTCAGAATGGGCAGGTGTTTGAGTTTTCCAGTCCGGAATCGCTGCTGGATATCAATTTTTCGGAGCCGATGTATGGGCTAGTAGATCGGCTGGTAGTGGCGGCGGACCAGCGCTCGCGAATTGTGGATGCGGTTGAGATTGGCTATCGCGAGTCTGGCGAAGTTATTTTTGAGACGGCGACGCGCGATGGGGAGAGTCCGCAGCGCTTGCGCTTTTCGCATCGCTTCGAATGCAAGAACGATGGGACGAAGTACGAGGAGCCAGAGCCTCGACTGTTTTCATTCAACAATCCTTATGGAGCGTGCCCGCGCTGCCAGGGGTTTGGCAATACCATCGATTTCGATCTCGACCTGGTTATTCCCGACAAGAACCGCACACTGAATGAAGGCGCGATTGAACCCTGGACGAAGCCAAAATATAGAACGCTGTTCACCGAACTTAAACGGTTTGCGAAGCAGGCGAGGATTCCGCTGGACGAGCCCTGGTGTGAACTGGATGCTGAGCATCGGCAGTTGATTATCGAAGGTGGGCGCGGGTTTGGCGGGGTTAACGGATTTTTTCAGCATCTGGAACGGAAGAAGTACAAGCTGCACGTGCGCGTTTTTCTAAGCCGCTACCGCGGGTACACGTTGTGTCCGGAGTGCAATGGCACTCGCTTGCGGGTGGAGGCGCGGCAAGTAAAGATTGATGGCAAGAATATTTGCCAGGTGTGCAGCATGACGGTGGAAGAGGCCGCGAACTTCTTTGCGCAACTTTCGCTTTCAACGCAAGAAGCTGCGATCGCCGACAAACTTCTGATCGAACTTCAGGAGCGGCTGCGATTTTTGAATGAAGTGGGTCTCGAATATTTGACGCTTGACCGGCTGGCTTCTACGTTATCGGGCGGCGAGGCACAGCGCATTCAGTTGGCGACTTCTCTGGGTTCGCGCTTGGTCGGGACATTGTATGTGCTGGATGAGCCGTCCATCGGCCTGCACAGCCGGGATACGCATCGTCTGATCAAGATTTTGCATGACCTGCGCGACTTGGGAAACACGATTCTGGTGGTCGAGCACGATCCGGATATTATGCGCGCGGCGGATCGCATTCTGGATTTGGGTCCGGGAGCGGGAGAAAACGGCGGCAAGGTGGTGGGCGCGGGCACGTATGACGAGATTATCCGGATGCCGCATTCGCTAACGGGACGCTATCTGGCGGACGAACTTCATATTCAGATTCCGCAGCGGCGACGGCAACCGGGAGCGCACAAGTTGCGGATCACTGGGGCGCGAGCGCATAACTTGAAGAATATTGACCTGGAGATTCCGCTGGAGATGCTGGTGGCGATTACGGGCGTGTCTGGGTCGGGAAAATCTTCGCTGCTGCATGATGTGCTTTATAAAGGGCTGGCGGCGGCCAAGCCTCAGAGCCTTGGAGCGAACGGCTCAACCGGCGCCGGGAATAACGGCGGCAGTGGTTCGTCCGCAGTTTTGTGGGATGAGATTGAGGGCGACGAGTGTCTGGACGAAGTTGTGCTGGTCGATCAATCGCCGATTGGGCGCACTCCGCGATCGAATCCGGTTACGTACATTAAGGCTTTCGATATTATTCGCGAACTGTTTGCATCGCTGCCCGAGGCGCAGAAGCGCGGCTTCCCTGCCGGACATTTTTCTTTCAATGTGCCGGGGGGACGTTGCGAAAACTGCCAAGGCGATGGGACGGTCACCGTGGAGATGCAGTTTCTTGCGGACGTGGAGCTAGTCTGCGATGAGTGTAAAGGGACGCGATACAAGCCGCAGGTGCTGGAGATTCACTATAAGGGCAAGAACATTCACGAGGTGTTGAACCTTACGATTCGTGAAGCGCTCAAGTTTTTTGCGGATGTGCCGCGGCTAACAGAGAAGCTGCGCGTAATGGATGAAGTGGGATTAGGTTATTTGCGGCTCGGGCAATCGGCTACCACGCTTTCGGGTGGCGAGGCGCAGCGCATGAAGTTGGCGGCGCACTTGCAGCCGGGGAGTCGTCCCATTAACCGCACGGGCGAAGGTGGGGATTCGCCCCGTCGAAAGCGGCACATGCTTTATATTTTCGATGAGCCTACGACGGGGTTGCATTTTGACGATGTGAGTAAGCTGCTATCCGCATTTCGACGTTTGATTGATGCGGGTGGGTCGATAGTGGTGATTGAGCATAATCTCGAAGTGATCAAGACGGCGGATTGGGTGATCGATCTTGGGCCCGAGGGTGGGAATCGCGGCGGGAATCTGGTGGGCGCGGGGACTCCGGAGGCGATTGCGGAGTTGAAAGATTCTTATACGGGGCGGTATTTGAAGCAGGTGTTGAATGGGAACAGCCTGGCGCACGCCGAGCGCTAGACTGGGACGATCTCATGGATGCTCGTGGACGGATGGTGAGTCAGCCTCGGAAGGTGAGGAGCGTGCATGGGAGGTCGGCCGTCCCTCTGGGACTTGAATTAGTTTCCGCTTTTTTCCCAGCGCTGAAGCGCTGGGCTAGGCTTGGTCGCCCCTTTGGGGCGGGAGTTCTGGACTTGAAACGGCTGACCTCTCAGGCGATGCTGATCGTCTTGCTGGGGGCTTGCGGCGTTGGCTTTGCGCAGACCCATACTACGGTTCGGCATTATAAGGAGCGGGTGGATGAGACTCCTCCGGAGATTGCGCAGGCGGAAGCCGACATTCAGAAAAACGATTTTGCCTCGGCTGAGCCCTTGCTTAAAAGGGCGCTGGAGAAGGATCCCAATAATTACCTGGCCTGGTTTGATTTGGGATTTGCCCTGAACGGGCTTGGCCGCAAGGATGAGTCGATTGCGGCTTATCGGAAGTCGGTTGCTGCGAAGCCTGACGTCTTTGAATCCAACTTAAATCTTGGGTTGATGCTGGCGCGAGTGAGTGATCCGGGCGCGGAGGAATTTTTGCGTGCCGCTACCGCGCTGAAGCCGACGGACCACGTTGAAGAGGGGCAGGCCCGGGCTTGGCTGGCGTTAGCACATTTGCTTGAGAGCAAAAAGCCGGACGATGCGCTGCAGGATTATCACAAGGCGGCGGAGTTGATACCGAAAGATGCGGAGCCGCATCTCTCGGCTGGGCTTTTGGATGAACGGCTAAGACAGTTTTCAGATGCGGAAGCGGAATATAAAAAAGTTTTGGCGTTGGATCCACGAAGCACGGAAGCGGCGATTGGACTGACTAACATTTATATGAAGTCGAATCGGCTGGCGGATGCGGAGCCCTTATTGCGGCGGCTGGCGGCTGAGCGGCCGGATGATGCGGGGATCCATCTTCAATTGGGACGAGTGCTGGATGCGGAAGATAAGAAGGACGATGCCATTTCGGAGTTGCAGATTGCGTTGAAGCTGGCCCCGGCGGATCATGATGCGCAGCGGGAGGTTGCGGAGCTTTACGCTGGCGCGAAAAAAAACGATCTCGCGGAAAAAATGTATCGCGAGTTGGTTGCGGCACAGCCGAATGATCCGGAACTGCATCGCGGGCTGGGAAAGGCTCTGCTGCTGCAGAAGAAGTTTCCCGAGGCGCAGCAGGAGTTTCTAGTGGCGCTGCGATTGAAGCGCGATTCTCCGGATGTGTATATCGATCTGGCTTTTGCGGCGAGCGAGAACAAGAATTACGAACTCGCGATACGGGCGCTGAATGGTCGCACGGTCTTGAATGCGGACCTGCCGCCGATTTGTTATTTTGTTCGAGCCTCGGCTTATGACCACTTACATGACTATAAAAACGCGGCGCTCGATTATCATCATTTTTTGGATGTTGCTGGGGGAAAGTTTCCAGATCAGGAGTGGCAAGCCACGCACCGCCTGATTGCCATCGAACCTAAGAAGCGCTGACGCCATGCGACGAATCACTCTGTACTTTGTTCTCCTCCTTCTCGGCTCGTCCTTCTTCGGATCGAGACTTGGCTTTGCAAAAGATGAAACCGTAGATGAGCTGAAAGCGCGTTTTGCCAATGCGCATGCCGAGGATCGTCCGGAGTTGGGAATTCGTATCGCGCAGCATCAACTGCGCAATGCTGACAAGCTTTACAACGAAGGCAACGTTGAGAAGGCACATGAAGCCGTCAGCGATATCGTGGCCTATACCGAGAAGGCTCGCGATGCGGCTGTACAGACCAATAAGCGGCTCAAAAATGTGGAGATCGACGCGCGAAAGATGGCGGAAAAGTTGCGCGATATAAAACGCACACTTGCAGTGGAGGATCAGCCTCCGGCGGACGAGGCGATTCGGCGGTTGGAGGATGTACGCACGGAATTGCTTAAAGAAATGTTTGCCAAGGATAAGAAAGATAAGAAGGATAAGAAGCAGGAGAAGAAATGAATTTCCGCCGTCGTTGGATGGTGGCCGCTGGCTTAGTGACTGTGCTGGGTCTTCCCTTCTTTCGGTTTCTGCCTGGCGCCGATTTGTCACTTCACGCCCAGCGCCGGCGTGATCCGCTGAATCCCTTAGAGATCGATCAGCTGCGCGACGCCATGCTTGATCCCGACCAGCGGTTAAAGCTTTACGTTAAGTTTTCGCGCGATCGGATAAATAAGCTGGAACAAATGCGGAACGATCCTAAAGTTACAGAGCGCGCCCGGCAGACGCATGACATGCTGCAAGATTTTCTTGACGTTTATGACGAACTGAATGACAACGTCGAGATGTATGTGGAGCGGAAAGACGACGTTCGGAAGCCGCTGAAGTTGATTATTGAGGCGGACACCGAGTTCCAAAGTAAGCTGCGGGCGCTGAAGAATTCGGCCAATGCTAGCGCGCCCGAGGCGGCGGAATATGAGTTCGTGCTGACGGATGCGCTGGATACGGTTGACTCCAGTGCTGACGATCATCGTAAGACTGTGGCTGAGGTTGAGGAGTACGTGAAGCACAAGAAGAAAAAGTAAGAGTGGTGATTTGGGGCATTGGCGCTGCGAACATAAATCTTTACCACAGAGTGCACGGGGGTTTCACAGGGAGACACTGGGAATTCGGCGTGCGTTCATACTCGGCGTTGATTGCTCGGCGGGCGTGCTACTCTTCCCTCAACGTGCTTCAGAAGGTGACCGAGATTTTTCACGAAGCTTATGGCGAACTTCGGCCGCGCGCGCCTGCGCCAGTTATGCATGTTCGGTTTTATCCGTTTGTCTCCATCAACAATACGATTCGATTGCGGCAGGGAGAGATTTATGCGCGGGTCTCGGACTTGCTGGAGGGCGCTCCGGAAAATGTGCTGCATGCGATTGCGCATATATTGCTGGCGAAGCTCTATCGCAAGCCGGTGGATCGGGCTCAGAGCGCGCGTTACCGGCGATATATCGCTAGCCACGACATTTCGGCGAAGGCTCGACTGGTGCGGCAGATGCGGGGGCGAAAGCACATTCGTTCGGCGCGCGGACATCATTATCATCTGGAGGAAATTTTCGACGACCTGAACCGGCGATTTTTTCATGGGCTGATGGGGCGTCCGCAACTGACCTGGAGCCGGAATCATGCGCGCAGGAGTTTGGGACATTATGATCCGGCGCACAATGCGATTGTGATCAGCCGCGTGTTTGATCATCCGCGGGTGCCGCGGTATGCGGTTGAATATATTTTGTTCCACGAGATGCTGCATTTGAAACATCCGGTGAAGCTGCGGGGGAGCCGGCGGTGCGTGCACTCGCGGGAGTTTCATGAAGAGGAGAAGTTGTTTCCGGAGTTGGAGCGGGCGCAGAAGTTCTTGAGAATGGTGTAATCGCTTAGACCATGGAGCGACGTTCGTCTCGCCCGTCCCGCGCCTGGGCGAAGTCGAATGTGGCCGGGCGGGGATGCCCGGCGCTCCATCGGCAAGGAAGTATGAATTCCATTTAATGCCTGGATTCGCCGTGTGATGCATGTCATACCTGTCCGTGATTCCCTGCGTTGACCTAAGACGGCCGGAAACCGTATCCTATTGATATTGAAATTGAATTTCATTTTCAATTAGAAACAGGTGCTTTTTAATGCTTCAGGCATTCATTATCACGCTTCGCGAAGGCGTTGAAGCCGCGCTGATCGTCGGTATTACCCTCGCCTATCTCGCTAAGATCGGGCGCAATGATCTTCGTAAAGCGGTGTACGCGGCATTGGGGACGGCGTTTATCGGATCGATCGGCGTGGCCGTCGTGCTCTCGCGCTTCCGGCTGAACGAAGATATTTTTGAAGGTTGGGTGATGCTGGTGGCGGCGGTGTTTGTCGTCACCATGATCGTCTTCATGATGAAGACGGGGCGCAAGCTTAAGGGCCAGATTGAAAGTAAGGTGGGTCTGTTCGCCCGCGGCGATGCGTGGATTGGGCTGTTCGCATTCGTCTTTCTGATGGTTCTGCGCGAGGGCGCGGAGACGGTTTTGATTCTCTCCGCGGTGACGCTGAACTCCAGCGAACTGATGAGTTTTATCGGCACGGTGATGGGAGTTGTGGCCTCCATTCTTTTTGGCGTGATGTTTGTTAAGGGCAGCGTCAAGATCAATCTGCAGAAATTTTTTAAGGTCACAACGGCAATTCTTTTCCTGGTCGCCGGACAACTGGTGATCTCCGGCCTGCATGAGCTTTCCGAGAACGGGGTGCTTCCCTCTTCCAAGCAAGAGATGGCGGTTATCGGCCCGATTGTCCGCAACGACTTTTTCTTTTTTATTACTATTCTCGCGCTGGCCGCGCTGATGGTGCTGTTTGAAATGAAGAGCCGGCAACCGATGGAGGTTCCGGAGAGTGGGGCGGCACGCCGAAAGGCGCTGTGGACGGCGCGCCGGGAGCGGCTGTGGATGGCCTCGGTTTATATCTTTTCGTTCGCTTTTATCGTGATGGTCACTGCCAGTTTCATTTATGAGAAGAGCGCCAGTGCGCTTTCTCCGGCAACGGAAGTTACATTTGTCGACGGCAAGGTTTCTATCCCGTTAAAGCAGATTTATGACGGCGAATTGCACCGCTTCGAGGCCAAAGAGGGCGGGACCGAAGTGAGATTCTGGCTTTATCAGAAGCCCGACGGAAAGATTGCTACCCTATTTGACGCTTGCGAAATCTGCGGCGGGGTTGGCTTTTATAAGGGGGCGCAGGGCGTGGTTTGCAAGAACTGCGCCGCGCCGATTAATCCGCAGTCGGTGGGCATGGCGGGCGGATGCAATCCGATTCCGCTCAAGGCCCAGGTCACGGATGATGCGGTGATTGTTTCCGAGGCCGACCTTAATGCTGGCCGGCATTACTTTGAGCAGAAATA
>Ga0182024_10000993_pt1 | contig 73662 bp, 72 predicted proteins | sample P32metaG_FD_120480 | JGI IMG/M metagenome (GOLD analysis project Ga0182024, IMG submission 120480) | Permafrost microbial communities from Stordalen Mire, Sweden - P3-2 metaG (Illumina Assembly) | ecosystem: Environmental > Terrestrial > Soil > Wetlands > Permafrost | place: Sweden: Stordalen...
ATCGGGGTTTTCCCACCAATAAGAATCTCGGCCTCCGCTCGTCGCACAGCCTTATCCTACGCCTTCTCTCAGAGGCCGGTTTCCATTTTCATGCCCGTGGGTGACCCCCAGGTCATGCGAGTTTGACAACTGAATATTGAAAGGCGCCACGGCGGCCACGGCCGAAGTGTGTCCATTACCCCCGATTGCAACCAAACCGCGTTAACCCAAAATTGGTTTCGTTCCTTCACTTTTTCTTATCCGTGTTCATCTGTGTTCATCTGTGGCCATTTTCCCCCCCACCATCCCCGGCCTTCACCCAATCCTCCGAAAGCCGCACATGTTTAATCGTCTGCCCGGCCTCCACAAAATAGCTATAAGTGATATGAATCGCGCCATCCTTCGCCTGCATGACCGACGGATAATGATACTCGTTCGTCGACGGTTTCGCCGGGTCGCCATCCAGATGACGACGCCACTTCCACGTCTTCCCCTCATCGTCCGAGATTGCCGCCACCAGCGAATATCGCTTCGACTCCAGATCGTTATAAACCATAATCCAGTCCCCATCACGCAGCGCGATCACTTCGAGACTCGTCCCCGGATTCAGAATATCGGTATCGGTGGCAATCGCCCATGACACCCCATCGTCCTTCGAATAACTGAACTGCGCGCGTTTCGGCGCGGGCCCGTTGTCGCGCAGATAAGCCACCAGCGTGCCGTCTTTCTTGCGCACCACGGAAGGCTGAACGCCACCAAAGCCGACAATCGGCTCACTGCCGGTCCACGTATAGCCATGGTCGTCGCTGATCGCCATGATGCCGAACGAATACCCATCCGAATACATCGGAACCAGAATGCGCCCCGACGGCAGTTCAATCGGATGCGTGCGTGTGAACCACCCCATGCGCGAAAAATACATATCGTCGGCATGCTCGATGACTTTCTTCGCGCGGTCGCCGTCCGGCCCCGGCGTCTCCGCGATCTTCCCAAACACCTCGCGCGTCTTTTCGCCGATATTTTTCGGAATCAGAATGATGTTGTCCTGATGCTCCCATCTCGGCGGTCCGGATTCCTGCTGGTAGTCGGTCGAGATCTTGTACTTCATCAGCGCGGTCTCCCACTGGTGCGCGATGATGGTGGGCCAAAGCAGAAATAGCCGCTGCTTCGAATCGATGAACATGGTCGGATTCGTATCGGGAAAACCCGGCGTATCGGCAATGATGAAAGGCGTACCCCACTTGCCGGTCTTCTGGCTGAAGCGCGCGGCGTTGATCACAACGTCGTCCGCGGTGCGCTCGCCGGAACCGTGGAACCAGCAGACGAGCAGGTTCCCATTCGGCAGTTCGACGATCGACGACGAGTGGTTATGAATCTTCTCGGGTGGGAAGATGAGCTCGCTCTTGCAGAGGGGCGGAGCGGTTGCGGCAAACGCAGACGCCAGCGCGACCATCAGGATCGTGACAATACGCATGTTCACTATTAGACATCAAATGGAAGCGCGTGGTTCTTTCAGGCTCATCGGGCACCGGAAAGGGTATTCACAGCACGACAAAAGTGTGGTAAGTTGATGTTGTGGAGGCCAGCGACGCGTATCGCCAGCCTCCATCGGTCACGAATCAAAACCAGAAATCGATTTTGATGCCGAGCCGCCGCAGTCTCAGTACAAGACTAACGAGCAACAACAGAAGAACCATAAGCAGTTCCTCCTTTCTACTCCAGTTGTGTTGCAAACCCCGCCCGTCTAGCGGGGTTTTGCATTTGGAGTCCGGAAGCTCCTGCAAACTGCCGAAGCGCCTTACTTCACCTTCGGCGTTTCCAGTACCATCCCCAGCCCATCCAGCAGCGTCCACGTCGCCCTCTGATACGCGATGTACGCCTGCTGATACCCCACATGCGCCCCCAGCAGCGCGCTCTCCGACGTCGCTAACTGCGTCTGCGAATCCAGCAGTTCAAACGCCGTGATCGTGCCGAGCTCATACTTCTGCTGCTCCGCATCGACATTCTTCTGCGCCAGATCGCGCGCGACCACCGCCGCATCCACCGTCGCATTCGCCAGGTCGATCGAATTCAGCGCCTTCCGCACATCCTCCACAATCTGCTCCTGCACCTGCCGCTCCGTATACTGATCGCGCGTCTTGTTCACCAGAACCTGCGCCAGTTGCGCCCGGGCGCTGCTGCTGCGTGTCGGCAGCGTCAACTGCAGCGACGCCCCGTAACTCGGATAACTGAACGCGAACACCTGTTGCAGGCTGTCGCCCAGTCCGCCGGATATTGCCGGCGTCGTAATCCCCAGAGGCCCCGTGATCGCCACCTGATTGCCTCCCAGTCCCGCCGTCTGCATCTGCACCGAAAGATCCAGCCGCGGCAAAAGCAGATTGCGCGCGATCCTCGCGTTAATTTCATCGATCGTCACAGCTCGATGCGCCGCATCCATCTCCGGCCGTATCCGCGTCGCCGCGGTAAGCGCGTCCTCATACGGCAGAATCGCCGCTTTCGACGGCAGCTCGGCCGGATCGTCCTCCAGCACGATTTCGACCGCGCGCAGTTGCGGCGTCAGATCGGCTCCCATCAAACGACGCAACAGATCAACGCTCGCCCGGTAGTTATAGTCCGCCGTAATCAGATCGCGCTTGCGTCCCGCGACCTGCGCTTCCGATTGGAAAATGTCCAGCTCCGCCAGCGCGCCCAGATCCAGCGCCTGCTTGTCGCGCGCGTAAGATTTCTGCGCGAGGTCGAGCGTCTGCTGAAGCACCTTAACGTTGTCGCGAGCCTGCACGGCACTCCAGTACTCCACCGCCGCCGTCGCCACCAGATCCGCGATATTCGCCTCGCTCTGCCTCGAAGTAATCGTCAGTTGCGTTCGCGCGATTTCGAGCGGCCCGCGCACCTGTATGCGTGACCGATCCTGCAGCAGCGGTTGCGTAGCCGTGAAACTGAATGTGCCGAAAATGCTCGGATTCAGGAAACTGAATTCGCTGTTGTTGGAGCCCCGGCTTGCCGTATATCCGGCGCTGAGTGTCTGTCCCGTGGTCAGCAATTGCTGGTATGACAGGGTGGAATTCTGCGTCAGGGTGCTCAACGTTTCCGCGCCGCTGATCTGCGATGTAGATGGCGAAACCGACCGGAAAGTGCTGAACCCCGCCGAGGCCAAAGGATCGTATGGAGCTTTCGCCGCAAGGATCTGCGTGCTGGCCGCGTAGACATTGAGCCGCGTGAGATTGATGTCCGTGGAATTTTTGAGCACCAGCTCGAGGAAAGTCTTCAGCGTCAGGTTCAGTTTGCCGTTGACAATCCTCTCTGCTACTCCCTGCACGTCGCGGACCTGCACACTGTCGGGATACAGTCTGTGCTCCCACCACGTCTCGCCGGGAAGCGAGGCGGCCAACAACAGCGCGGGCAGCAGCGCCACCAGAAGCGTAAGTGCAGCCAGCCGCTTACTCATAGCGCAGCGCCTCAATCGGATCGATCCGCGAAGCCTTCCTTGCCGGATAAATCCCGAAGATGATCCCCACCGCGACCGATACGCCGAACGCAATCGCTATCGACGCGGGCGTCACGATCGTCTGCCAATCCGCCGCGCGCGCAATCAGCCAGGAAAGAAAATATCCAAACGCAATCCCCACAACGCCTCCACCAATCGAAATCAGAACCGACTCCAGCAAAAACTGCCTCACAATATCTCCGCGCCGCGCGCCGATCGACCGCCGGATGCCGATCTCGCGCGTCCTTTCGAGCACCGTCGCCAGCACGATGTTCATAATTCCGATCCCGCCGACCAGCAGCGAAATGGCCGCGATCGCCACCATCACGTAGGTGAAAATCGACTGCGCCCGCTGCTGCTCCGCCAGCAATTCCGCCGGAATCGTAACCGAGAAATCCACCACGCCGTGATGCGTCGAGCTCAGAATCGCGCTCACGACCTTCGCCGCGCTCACGCTGTCCGCCCCCAGCTTCAGGCGAATATCGACGCCATCCAGATCGTCCTTGAAGTTGTCGCCCATCTGGAAGAAACGGTATTGAAAAGTATTCAGCGGAACATACACGACCAGATTCGGATCCATCGACTGCGCCGTGCCGGAACCCGAACTCGCCTGGTTGACCAGCACCCCCGCCACGCGCAGCCACGTGTCGTTAATCTTGACGAACTTGCCCACCGCCGGCCCATATCCCAGCAGGGCCACCTTCGCCTTCTCGCCCAGCACGCAATCCGCAACGCTGGCATCGTCCTGCGCCGTGTCGAAGAACGACCCTTCCGCGAGCTTCCAGTTATGAATAGCCGCGTAAGCCGGACGCACGCCGAACAGCTCCGGCATATCCGCGGCGGGCTTGGGATAGACGCGCGCCGGGTGCAGGCTGCGCCGTGCGGAGATCAGATCCAGATCGTCCACGTTCGCTTTCAGAATCCGAACATCGCGCTCCGTCAAGCCTGGCGAAGAACGCCGGCGCTGTTGCAATTCCTGATCGCTCGTCGCCGGACGCGATTCGATCAGCAGGTTGCGCACGCCAAGCTGTTCGATGAACCGGAGCGATTCGTCGCGCGCACCGGCCCCGATCGCCAGCATCCCGATCACCGCGCCCACGCCGAAGATGATCCCCATCGCGGTCAGCAGCGTGCGCGTTTTCTGCGCCCACAGATTGCTGGCGGCCAAAGCCACATCCGCCAGATACCGGCCACCGATTGTGTAGAGGACGCTCATCGACTCATTTGCCTGGTTCTATTTGCCTAAAGACTGAAGCGCGCTGCCCGATGCCGCTTTCTTCTTCTCGATCTCGGTCGGGTTCGACAACGCCACTTCCTGGCCCTCGCCGACTCCTTCAACCACCACGCGCATCTCGCTGCGCCGCGTCAGCTTCACGTCCTTCGGCACGAATGTACCGTTCGAGCGCACGTAGACAAACGTCCGCCCATCGCTCTCAAACAGCGCCTGCGCAGGCAGCGAAAGCACCCCGTGCAGTTCATCCGTGGTCACCACGATCTGCGCGCTCATTCCCGGCCGTAATTCCACAGACGGATTGTCCAGACCGATCTTGCACTCGAAGTGACGGTTCCACGCCGGGCCGCCCGTTGCGCCCAGATCCTTCACGGTTCCCGCGTAAGTGCGCCCCGGGACCGCGATGATCGTGACATTCACTTTCTGTCCGATCGATAAATGTCCGCGGTCCAGCTCCGCGATATTCGCCGCTAGTTCCCAGTTCTTCAAATCGGGAATCTCGCCCACCGCCATGCCAGGCCGCACGGTATCGCCCGATTGAAACAGCGGCAACGTCATCCCATAGAAAAAATCGTTTCCCGAGGTATTCGCCTTCACCGAAAAATAGCCGCTTCGGTGCGCCTGCAAGGTCATTGCCTCGATGTTCTGTTTGGCCGTCTTCGCCTGCGACTCCGCCTTTCCCCGGCCTGCCTCCTGAATCGCGAGAGCAGCGTCAGTAGTCGCCTTCCGATTGGCGATGTTGTGTTCGAGTTGCGTCAGATGATCGCGCGCGCCTTCGAGCGCCAGCGTGTTTTCTTTCGCGGTGATAGACGGAAGCAGCGGATTCTTCCTGACGTCCAGCTCGGCCGTCCGCACATCGGCTTTGGCTTTGCTGACGGCGTAGGCGTCTTCTTCTTCCTGGGCCTGCCGCTCCGCGTCCGCCTGTTTGAGATGTTGCTCCGCCTCAGCCAGATCGGCTTCGGCCTCCTTCAGCTTGTATTCCTGCTCGGTGGTATCGAACTCCACCACCACTTCGCCTTCTGTCACCGCCTCGCCCGAGGTCTTCAGCGTAGTGATGTGCAGATCGGTGCCGCCAATCAGGGGCGCCGTCAGAACTTCCGGATTGCCGCCGCGTAACTCTGCATTCGCCGTCACCGTCAGGTTCAGATCGCCGCGTACCACCTTCGCGACAGGAATCACCTCCTGCTTCGTTTCCGTGATTCCGCGCCATGCGCGCATCCCGTACCAGGTCGTACCGGCCGCCGCTCCGCAGCCGATCAGCACAACGGCCGTGCGTTGCACCCAGTTCATTTCTTGCCCGCCTGGTTGGCGCCCGGCTGGTTATCCGGCGCAGGTTCGGCAAGTGCCACCATAGTCCCTGCGGCGATCCCTTCGATCGCGACCTCATCGGGATTTTTCGCCGTCACCTGTACCCGTTTCGCCACATATCGCTCGCCCGCTTTCACGTAGACCACCGGCTGTCCGGCCTGCGTGAACAGCGCTTTCGCGGGAATGCTGATCGCGTTCGGAATCTTCATTTGCACGATATCGGCCCCGGCATTCATGCCCGGACGCAGCCGCGTATCCGGCGTTTCAATCTGCGCGTAGGCGCGAAAACTGCGCGTCGGGGGCCACTCGTTGTTCTCTTCAGGCAGCGGCGTGATCGACATGACCGCCGCAGGCATAACCTTTTCCGGAAACGCGTCCACATGCACCAGGACTTTGTCTCCCGGCGCGACGCGTCCGCGATCCACCTCATCCACCTTGCTTTCCATCTGCAGGGTGGAAAGATCCGGTATCTCCGCGAGCACACCGCCCGAAACCGCATGATCGCCCACCTTGAACGGCTGCGCATTGATCCAGCCCTGCGAGTAATTCGACATGTAGTTGATCACCCCATCGATCGGGCTCTTCAGCTCCATCAGCGACAACTGATGCTGAGTGAATTCCACCTGGGTTTTCGCCGTGTCGCGCGCCTGCTTCAGCGACGCGATCTTACCTTCGCCCGATTTCTCGTGCGTCACGTTCGCTGCCTTCTGCACCTTCAGCTTTTCTTCCGCCAGGCCGAAATCGATATCGCTTTCCTCGCCCTGAATCTTGCTCATGATCGATTGCTTCGCCGCTTCCAGCTTCGCCTTCTGCATCGCGTAATCCGCGGTGCTCAGATCCAGCGTGTCCTGGTCGCCGGCGATCCTCGCGTCGGCAACGGCCTGATCGAGCGCCGCCTGCGCCTGATCGAGCGCCGCGTTCTTCTCCTTCAGATCCTGCTGCATGCGGCTCGGATCGAAGCGAATCACCACTTCGTCCTTCTTAACCGGACCGCCGGCGGGCGCGAGCCAGATGATCTGCAAGTCGGTGGCATCGAGTGGCGCGGTGAGTTGTTCGGAACGGCGAGCTACCAGTTCTCCGCGGCAGCGGACGAGCACCAGAAAGTCGCCCTGATGCGCGCTCGCCATCGGCAACACGGCTGCCGCGCGCGTCTGGCGAAACTGCCGAACGGCGTATCCAGCGCCCGCCAGCAACACCAGCACGACCGCCAGGCGAATTGCACGCCGCCACCGTTTTCGCATCATTTGGATGCCCTGGTCGGCATTTCAATATCCACCGCTGCCGACAGATCGGGCAGAATACGCGGGTCCATCTGATCGATCACGAAGCGCGCGGAGAACGTCTTCATCGACGTTCCCAGCGGCGACGTCGCCACGGGGCTGGCCGATTCGAAATGCGCGGTGACCGTCAGGTCGGGGAATGCATCGGGATGCACCGTAGCCCGCGCGCCCGGCACCAGCACCGCGCCATCCGGCTCGCCGACCGACACTTCCACCGCCATCGCCGTGGGATCGAAAAGCCTGAGCAGCGGACTGCCCGGCCAGATCTGATCTCCCTCCTGCGCATGGCCCATGGAATTATTTCGCCAGATATTCTCCAGCGCAACCATACCGCGAATCGGCGCCTTCACGGTCAGCATCTGGGAATTTCTGGTCTGGCGCGTTACCGCCACCTGCTGCCGGTCGCGCTGGAGTTCCAGAATGTGAAGCTCCGCCGCCTCGCCCAGTTCACGAAAGTGGCCGGACTTCTGCAGGCTGGCAACGTGCGCCCGTGCGTCTTCCAGTTTCACCTGGTTCTTTTCCTGATCGATCGCGCTCAGCACCGGTCCCTTGCGGCTTTCGATCTCCGCCTTCTTCAGATCGGCCTGGGCTTGTTGCAGGTCGGCGATCCGCTTCTCGGCATTGCTGTTGTTCAGAGCCTTCTTCTGTTCAATCTGTTGCGCCAGGTCGTCGAACTTCGTCTGCGCGTCCAGAAGCAGCTTGATCTCATTGGCCCGGTCGAACGTGGCCAGCGGATCGCCGGGCGAAACGATCACGCCATTTTCGGCCAGCGTCGCCAGCGTGAGATTTCCGCCGAGGCCTTCGATTCTGGGCACCAACACCGTTTGCGAATGAACCGCGCGGATGATGCCGGTGGCCCGAACGCTATGGGCAGGCGGATCTCCGGCTCCGCAAAGGAGACCCGACACCGCGATCATCGATAAGACACAATTCAGCGTGCGCATAGGCATCAGGGTTTGCCCGTCTTGGTATTGACGCTCGAACGCGGCAAAGTGTTGCGAAAAAACTTATGACTATCTTATGGTCGGCGAGGACGAGCGTACAATGACTCTAAATCATGAAAATGCGCTGTCTCGCAGCCCTGCTTCTGCTCCTGCCCGCCCTCGCGATGGCTCAACCGGCGCAAAGGGGTAAGGTCGTCGTGATTTCCCTCGATGGCTTCCCCGCCAACGCGCTCGACGATCCGAAACTCCCCATCCCCACCCTCCGTAAACTCATCACCGGCGGTACCGGCGGTCCCATGCTGGCCGTCAATCCCACCATCACCTGGCCGAACCACACAACCATGGTGACCGGCGTGGGCGCGGATGTCCACGGCCTGCTGCTGAACGGCGCCATCGTCCGCACCGGAACATGGCCGCCAGTCAAGGTCGATTCCAGCGTTGACAAGGTGAAGCTCGTCAAAGTGCCGACCGTTTACGATGCAGCGCACCAGGCCGGGCTCACCACTGCGCAGGTGGATTGGGTCGCCATCGACAACGCCCCCACGATCGACTGGGCCTTCCCGGAGAAGGCGACGCCGACGGGTCCCGTGGAGAAAGAAATGGTGGCCAAAGGCGCAATCAGCCTCGCCGATGTGACGGATTTTTCCAAAGCGAACATTGTCTTTCGCGATCAGATCTGGACCACGGCGGCTGCGTACATCATTCGCGCGCACAAGCCGGATCTGATGCTGTTCCATCTGCTCACGCTCGATTCCACCCAGCACCAGTACGGGCCGGATTCCCTTGCCGCCCGCGATGCGATGGCATTTCTCGATAGCTGCGTGGCGCAGATCGTCGCTGCCGTGCGCGATGCCGGGCTGGCGAATCGCACAACGTTTCTGGTCGTCTCCGATCACGGGTTTAAGAAATTCACGAAGGAGGTCCACGTCGTGAATGCTCTGGCGGCGGCCGGTCTGGATAAGAAGGTCTATGTGCTGCCTGAGGGTGGTGCGGGTTTCGTCTACATCGAAGACCCGGCGGTAACGGCAAAAGCCCGCCAGGTGCTGGCTGGCATCGAAGGCGTCGAGCACGTCTACAGCCCCGACGATTACGCGGCGCTCGGCCTTCCGCGTCCCGAACGCGATCCGCAATTCGGTCAGTTATTCATTACCGCGAAGGATGGCTATTCGTTCTCCGGCACAACCGGCGGACCGGTCACTGCCGCAGTCCCGCAAGTGGGCGGAAGCCACGCCTACCTCGCGAGCGATCCCGACCTCCACCCCATCTTTATCGCCAGTGGCTACGGGGTTCGCAAAGGCGCGCAGCTTGGTCTGGTTGTCAATCTTGATGTAGCGCCCACCATCGCGAAACTATTGGGCGTCGCACTTCCGACAGCTAGGGGCAAGCCGCTCCCGCTCAAGTAACCGAATCCAGATCCCTTATTTTGTCATCTATGGGATATCCTGTAAGTTCGTGAAACCGGTTCCAGCCCGGTAAATCCCTCTCTCTTATGCCTATCGAATTCAATAACCTCATCAACGGTGAGTGGACTCCCGCCACTGGCGGCAAGACCTTCCAGTCGCACAATCCCGCCGACTTCGCGACCGTAGTCGGCACCTACCCCGCCTCCGTTAAAGAGGATGCGGAACGAGCCTTCGCGGCGGCCGGCGCAGCCTTCGCCGCCTGGCGCAACGTGCCCGCGCCGAAGCGCGGCGAGATTCTTTTCCGTGCGGCGGAACTCCTCGCCGCCCGCATCGATCAGCTGGCGAAAGAGATGACGCTGGAGGAAGGCAAGACCCTCCCCGAAGCGAAGGGCGAGGTCATGCGCGCCATCAACATCTTCCGCTATTTCGGCGGAGAAGGCGCGCGGCTGAACGGCGAGACTGTCCCATCCGAACGCGACGGCGTCTTCTGTTTTACGGTTCGCAAACCACGCGGCGTCGTTTCGCTGATCACTCCCTGGAATTTCCCCATCGCGATCCCCGCGTGGAAAATGGCGCCGGCGCTCATCTGCGGCAACACGGTTGTCATCAAGCCGGCGGCGCTCGCGCCCTCCTGCACGTTCCGTCTGGCGGAAGCGCTGATGGAAGCCGGGCTGCCGAAAGGCGTCCTCAATGTCGTCACCGGTTCGAGCCGTGAGATCGGCGACACCTTCGTGAACCATCCTTCGATGCGCGCGATTTCCTTCACTGGTTCCTGCGGCGTCGGCGATCACATCTACAACACCGTTGCGCCGCGTAAGCTGCCCGCACAGCTTGAAATGGGTGGCAAGAATCCGACTATCGTTCTCAAAGACGCCGATATCGATTACGCTGTCGACACGGTGATGAACGCTGCCTTCGCGTCCACCGGCCAGAAATGCACCGCAACCAGCCGCGCGATTATCGAAGGACCCATCTACGACGAATTCGTTGCGAAGCTGGTGTCGAAGACCAAAGCGATCAAAGTCGGCGATGGCACGGAAGCCGGCGTTTACATGGGACCGTGCGCCGATGACGCGCAGCTCAAGACAGTCCTCGGCTACATCGCCAAAGCGAAGAGCGAAGGTTGCCAGCTTCTCGCCGGCGGCGATCGCCTGACGGATGGCGCGCTCGCAAAGGGCTATTTCGTCGCGCCCACCATCTTTGGTGACGTCTCTCCCGACGCGACCATCGCGCAGGAAGAAATTTTCGGACCGGTGCTCGCGCTGATCCGGGCAACCGATTACGATCACGCCATCAAACTGGCGAACAACGTGCGCTTTGGTCTCTCTGCGTCGATTCTCACGAAGGATTTGTCGGCGGCGTTCAAATACATTCACGACATTGAAGCCGGCCTGATCACTGTGAATTTGCCAAGTGCGGGCGTGGAGTATCAACTGCCGTTCGGCGGCGTGAAAGATTCGAGTTCCGGATATCGCGAACAGGGTTCGGTCGCGATCAATTTCTATTCGGAGCTTTCCACCATCTACATGAAGTACCGCTGAGGCCGTTCATGCTGGAAAAACTTCTCACTGTCTCGGCCACGCTACCGAAAGATGCGTCTGTGGCCGCGCTGGTCGGTCGTGTCGATCGGCCGGGTCTCGGCCCATCCGTCGTTCGCGTCAATCCCGACGCGACGCTCACCGATATCACCGCTGCTTTCCCCACGGTAAGCAGAGTCTGCAATCAGCCCGATCCGGCTGCCGCGCTGCGCTCCGCCAAAGGCGAAGATATCGGCGGCCTCGACTCCGTTTTGCAGTCGAAGCAGCTTCTCGCACCCATTGATCTTCAAACGGTGAAGGCTGCGGGCGTGACTTTTCCGATCTCGATGATCGAGCGCATGATTGAAGAAGCGCTGCGCGGCGATATGTCGAATTCGTCGAAGCGTTCGGAAGTGATTGGCAGAATCAAAGATTCGGTCGGCAGCATTTCCGCGCTGACGCCCGCGACGCCCGAAGCGCTGAGGCTGCTCCAGTATCTGACTGACGTCAACGGCCTGAATCTTTCCGCGACGTATCCTCAGGTGGGGCTTGGCGAGAAAGCTGAGATCTTCACCAAGCAGGCAGTCCCGCTCGCGTCGGTTGGGCACGGCGCAGAAGCCGGGTTCAACGCCGATTCCCGTTGGACCAATCCCGAACCGGAGCTCGTCTCAGCGATTAACTCACGCGGCCAGATCGTCGGCGCAACGCTCGGCAACGATGTCAACGACCGCTATCTCGAAGGCCTTTCCGCGCTCCTGCTGGGCGTCGCGAAGGATCGGCGCGGCAGCAGCGCGCTTGGTCCGTTTATTCGTTTCTTCGACGACAACTTCACGCTTGACACGATCCGCAATATCCGCGTCAACCTCAGCGTGGATGGAACCGACGGCTTCCATGAAGATGGCGTGAATTCCATGGCTGACATCCGACGTGACCCGCAGGACGCGCTGGCGCAGCAGCTTTTCGATATCCACGATTACCCGGATGGCGTTGTGCTTTTCAACGGCACCGGCATCGTTCCCAACAGCGATCGCGGCGGCCCTGGCAGCGGCAGTGGTTTCTTCCACAAAACCGGTGACGTCGTCCACATCTTCGCCGACGAACTGGGCAGCCTCGCGAACGTCATGGTGCCGACCGGCGAAGTTCACATGCACGAACACAGCATGTTCGATTTCATGATCGCCCTCGCGCGCCGCGGCGTCCTGTAGCCCTTACCGGCCGCCGGCTATTCGCGCCAGTTGTTCGTTCACCGACGCCGCGCGCCCCCTGACGAAAGTTTTAATCGGCACATCCGTCATCCCGAAATTCCGGTTGAGCGTGTCCGGCATCGTCTTGCCCGCAGCGGCCGCGTCGAAGCGCCCAAGCAGCACCGCCGACTCTTCCACAATCGCCGGCCGTATTGCCGCCGCGATCTCATCCACCTGCGGACCAAAACGCTCCGGCCTGAAGATGGTCTTGCTGAACTCAGCCATATCCTCCAGGTACAGCTTTCGGAACGCGGGCAGCTTGAATATCCGTTCCAGAAAGCGATTGGCGCCCTGCCACGGCCGCAGAATATCGACACGCTGCATATCGCCCGAAGTCACTCCAAACTGTCCGAAAGCGCGATCCAGATCCCACGGAACAAAGCTGAACTTCTGCGTCTTCTGGTCCAGATAGAGGTAGTAATTCTGGCCGTCGTCGAGCATGCTGTCGTAATTCGACAGCCACACAGTCACAGCCATGTAGCGCCCGAATTCCTCCAGATCGATGAACTCGCCCACCTTTGCCGCGAGTTCCGCATCGCTTCCGCTCGTCACCACTTTTGAGAAATCGATCACGCGCTTTTTCTCCGCATCGGTGGGAACGCGCTTAGGGTCGTAAACCTGGTTGTACTTCTTCCAGTCATCGCCCAGATAAGTGAAAGTGCTCGGGATTACGGGCTTGAGAAGCAATCCATCCCTGCTCCCGAAATGATCTTCGGCGAAGCGGTCATCCACTTCTTCCACGATGGAATAGAGCCCTTTGTAGGCCTTATCCTGCTGGCCGGTGATCGTGATAAAAACGCGCGCGTATGACGTTCGCGATGCCGGGACGCCCGCATCCCGATAAAGCCGGTAAGCCAGGACTTCGTGCATCCAGGAGGTGTCGGAAACGTTGTTATTGAAGTTCAGCTTCGTGAGTTTCGCAAGTTTCTGCCCGGCGACGTATTTATTTAGATCCGCCTTCAGCGAAACCTTGCCGAGCGGAAGCCCCCGCCGCAGCGTGCCGTTGCCCTTGTATCGAACGGCAATGTTGTTGAACGCGAGATCTTCGATTGTGAGATCGCCGTGGACATACTCAAGCTCCATCCCCGACGCGCCGGTGATGCCGTTACGCAAACCCTCGGGCGCTTCGAAACTGGAGAGCCGATCGCCGCCGAAATTGGCGCCCTTCTTCGGAACCGGATTGAGGCCTTTCCATTGCTCCGGCGTGAAGACAAACCGCGCGCTCCAGACTTTGGTGTTATCGAAAAAATCGCCGGCTTTGAAATCTTTCGAGTTGATTCCGGCAGCCGGGAGCAGGCCCAACGCAATTGCCGACGCGACCACTGTTCGCCAGACTGACAAGTTCATGGAGTTCTCTCTACGATAACCCGAAAAGCGCCGGCTTCCAAAACACATCGCGCCGGCAATTCCGGCAACGATGAGGAACTCGAAAACTGAAGGTCACAAATTGTGACTTCCAATCCAGGCGCATCGTACAGGCTAAACACCACAGTTCCGCCGCGCTCAGTTTTGCGATGGCTTGTCCGCGCTGTCTATTACCAGCATCTCGACCGGCCCTTTTCCGGCCAGCAGTTTCAGCCCCAGTTGCTCCTGCATTGCGGTGAAAATCGACGGGCCGGAATTTTCCGGAGATCCAGGACCAGGAGATACATCTCCATCCGGCGCCCATGTCAACCGAAAGTCGAACTTCCCTTCAAGGCCGGTTTTATCTTCAACCCAGGTATGCAAGACGTTTGAAAATGCCAGCGCAAATTGTGACATCGGGATACTCGTGGCGCTGAAACCGCTCTGTACTCCGAAGCTGTTTCGGACGCCCCCGCACGGAGGCGCGGCGGTCACCGGTGTCGCGCACTCAGCCTCGGTTGCCTGCCTGAAACCCGGCCCGAGCGGTCGGCCGCTATTCGCCATAACCAGACTGTAAAGCGGCAACACCCTGGTCTCACGATGGACCACGAGCCTGAAACGATCCTCAAGCAGCGTCTGCAACATGCTGAGCATCTCCAGCGGACCGGGGTTGCCTCCCGCTTTCGCCGCAATATCGAATCGCGACGAATCGAGCCAGCCTGGACCACCTGTTATTTGAGAATTCTGAACCCGATACGCCGTCCGGATCAGGACGCGTAGCGTGATGCCTGAATACGTCACATTGCCCCGAGAAAAGCGGACGACCGGGGCACCGCCATCCTCGACATTCGGCTTCACCGAGGCAACGTCGAACGCCGGCTTCGCGGCAGGGAGCGCTTGGGCACGAAGCGCGAACGTCAGAAGCAATCCGAAAATCGCTATCGGAACCTTCCCAAGACCGCGACGCGTCATCTCCTACCTTCCCGCCGCCTTCTCCAAAATCCCCCAGAACTCCGGAAACGACACCGACGCCGCATCGGCATTTTCAATCGTCGATTCCCCGTCGCCCCGCAGCGCAGCCACCGCGAACGCCATCGCAATCCGGTGGTCTCCGAACGAATCGAATTTAGCCGCGCGAAACTTCTGCCTGCCGGGCACGCGCATCCCGTCCGGCGTCACCTCAATCTCAATCCCCATGCGCTTGAAGTTGTCGGCCACCGTCGCGATGCGATCCGTCTCTTTGATCCGCAACTCCGCCGCATCGCGCACCACGAAGCCTTCTTCCGACGCTGCGCCCAGCACCGCCAGCACGGGAATCTCATCGATCAGCGCTGCCGCCAGATCTTTTTCAATCACACCACCGCGAATCGGCGCATGCCGCACCTGAATGTCGCCGATCGGTTCGCCGTTCACCGATTCGATCTTCAGCACCTTGATATTCGCGCCGGTCGAAAGCAGAAAATCCAGCAGCGCCGAACGCGACGGATTCAACCCCACGCCCTGAATCACCAGATTCGAATCCGGCACCAGCAGTCCCGCCACCAGAAAAAATGCAGCGGACGAAAGATCGCTCGGCACCACCACATCGCGTCCGGTCAGGTGCGGACGCCCCTGCAACGTAATGACGCGCTGCTTCACCTGAATATCCGCGCCGAATTCGCGCAGTGCAATCTCCGTGTGATCCCGCGACAAAATCGGCTCGCGCACCACCGTCTGGCCTTCCGCAAACAAGCCGCCAAACAACACGCACGTCTTCACCTGCGCGCTCGGCACCGGCAGCGTGTAATCGATCGCGTGCAGCTCACCGCCATGAATCGTCAGCGGCGGAAACTGGCCTTCGCGCGCCTCAATCTTCGCGCCCATCTGCGCCAGAGGCTTCATGACCCGCGCCATCGGCCGGCGCGACAGCGACTCATCGCCAAAGATCCTGCTCGTAAACGGTTGCGCCGCGAGCAGGCCGGACATCATCCGTATCGTCGACCCCGAATTCCCCGCGTCCAGATCGCCCGCAGGCTCCTTCCAGCCGTGCAGACCTTTGCCGTGAATCGTCACTGTGCTGCCTTCTTCGGCAGCCTCGATCCCGAGTGCTTGCACGCACCCCAACGTCGAATGGCAATCCGCGCCGGTGGAAAAATTGGAAATCCGCGAAGTCCCTTCGGCCAGCGAAGCGATCATGGCAAATCGATGTGAAATGGATTTATCGCCGGGCAGAGAAAGCACGCCCGACAAGCGTCCCGCGGGACGAATAGTCTGTTGCATGAAGTCCTATTGTAAAGCGTCGTCGTCGATCCAGTACTCCGTGCGCGACCGCAGTTCCAGCCCGGGACGATCGCGGATCTCCACATGCAGCGCATGCAAACCCGGCGTCAAAGACGAAGGACGAAAACTCAGCACATAGTAATTCAGGACGTCATGCGTCACCGAAATCAAAGCGGTGCGTAGCTCCTTCGCGTTGCTGAAGCGAAAAAACTCACCGCCAGTCAGTTGCGCGAGCGAAGCCGCCGTATTCGTCCGCAGCGCGTTGCGCGCCGTCAGAAAAGCCATTGTCGCCAGGCGAAGCGGCGGCGCTAACTGGCTCAGGCAATCGAGCACCTGCCGGCTGTAGTGCCCGTCGTATTCGGCGTCGGCCCCATCGCGGCTGAAACATCCATGAGCCGGGCCGGGCCCCGTCGAATTGTTATAGCCGAACTTCGACGCCTCATGCGAAACAGCCTCCTTCGTGCTCGAAAAACCGAAACTATAGAGACTGGTGTTCGTATCGCTGATCAATCGCAGCGCCTCCTCCAGCGCTGTTGTGCTGCCCTGATCGATCGTCTCGCTCACCAGCAAAATCGCTCGCCGGTAGTTCGCCGGTTGCGCCCGCAACTGAGCCACTGCAAAAGCCACGCCGTCCAGAATGGCCGCCCCCGAATCGCCCTTGCGCAGACTCGATAGCTGCAGCGAAGCCCGCCCGGTCTCCGGCGTGAAAGGCAGCAGCAAACGCGGCGCGCTGTCGAAGCCGATTACCGCCACGCGGTGCTCCACGCCACCAATCAGCGCCGTCAGAATCGCGTCCAGGTGGTCATAATCCTCCAGATGATTTCTGCCCGTGCCGCCGGTCTCTACACAAATCGCCAGTGCGAGCGGCTCGGCATCCGTACCCTCATCGAGCGTCAGATGCTGTGCCACACCGTCATCCGTGAGCGAAAAATCGTTGGCGGTCAGACTGAAAACCACGTCGCCCTTTTTCGTCTTCACGAGTGCCGGAACCAGCACCACGTTCGTGCGGACCGTCAGCGTGGGACTGCCGGAATCGCTCTGTTGAGCGGTTCCACTCGCCGAGAGAAATATCAGGGCCGCGCCTGCCCATACGATCGTTCGCAGCGCAACGCCCATATCCATTACGCCCGGTTTCGATGCAGCGACGGATCCACCGACGCCGCCATCTTCCCCACATCCAGACCGCCGCCCAGAAATTCATTCACCTTCGCAGCCACCGCCGCCGCATCGAAAATCGCATCGCGATATCCCACGCTGAGCACCCGCGTCCCCGGACGCCGCGCCAGCATCGCCTTCACCCGCACCGTGGTGCGCGCGTATTCGTTCTTCAGCATCTGCCGCCGCTCCGGCGTCGAAACAATATCCTGCTTCCGCCGCACCAGCATCCGCTCCTGCGAATCCAGCACTTCATCGAGATCCCGCTCGCTGAACACGATGCGGCACGGCAACCCCGCAGGCAGCGCGGACAACAACGGCGCCACGATCTTAATCACCTTGCCGCGGCCTTCGAGCAGCCACGTGGAATCCTTCAGCAAATTCTTCACCGGTTCGAATTCCAGGTAACCGCGCGGATTGTCTTCATCCGGTTCGCGCAGTCCATCCGTCATCGCGTTCATTCCGCCCGCTACCAGCATCTGCATCAGCATCGAAGTGCCGGAGCGAGGCATCCCGGTCACCACAATCAACGATTCCTCCAGTGACGCGCCCGGTGCGTCCGATGCCGTCGCTGCCACCGGCGGAAGCGTTGCCGACGTGACGTTCTCCACACGCTCCGCAACCGAAATCGGCGCCCGCCGCGTTTTCTTTCGCCGCCGCATCTTCTGCGCCAGCCGACGGTGTTCAGCGGCCGCTTCCGGATCGCCCAGCCGTTTCTCCAGCACCGCCGCAAGCCGCATATGCGCTTCCGGAAAATTCGGATTGAACGAGATCGCCGCGCCAAACGCAGCCGCCGAGCGCTCGAACTCCTTCATCCCCACCAGCGCCACGCCCAACAGATAATGCGCCAGCGGATAGTGGTAAATTCTCTGCAGCGCATCCAGCGCGGATTGCGCCGCCGCGCTGAATTTCCGCCGCCGCAGCGCCATCCGGCACATGCCCAAATGCGCGTGCGCGTTATCCGGATCAATCGCCAGCGCCTTCTTATATACCTCTTCCGCGTCGCGCCATCGCCGCAGCCGCATATAGAGATCGGCGCTCTGCAGAAACAAGCCAGGCCGCACCATATGCGCCGCCGTGACCTTTTCAAGTGCCGTCAGCGCTTCCGCATACCGTTTCTCGGCCGTCAGAACCTGCGCTTTCAGATAATCGATCACCGGCGGCTGATACCGCGCCAGATTTTTCCACCGCGCCAGATCTTTCTTCTGCTCGTCGTCGAGCAGCGTTTCCGGATCGCTCTTGTAGTCGTCGGCGGCCTTTGCGACCTCCTCCTGCTCAGCTGCGGCTTTTTCCTTTTCCAGCTTCTCCCGCGCGCGCGCTACCGCAATCTTCCGCAACTCCGCGACCTTGCCCGTCGCTTCTTCGAACAGCACGCGCCGCCGCCCATCCAGATCGTCGATAATCTCGCGCATCTCGCCGGTCATTCCCAGCGCCTGGCACGATACAAACAGCCGCACCGCGAAGCGCTGCTCGTCCCGGTCCTTCGCATGCAACCCGCTGAAAATTTCGTGCGCTTCCAGATGCCGGTCGTCGTCCTGATACGCCTCGCCCAGGTTATAGCGCAGTTCGCGAATCGTCTTCTCCACCGCTACTTCGCGGTTCTCATCCGGCCGCTCGATGTACCCCAGCGCGATCATCTGCTCCATCGCTTCGTGCGCCGCCACAGGATCCAGACGCGTATGCGGCGGATGCCGGCCATCACCATGGGATGACGTCGCCGCTACTTCTTCCCAACTCGGAATGAACCGAACATCCGGTGGCTCCGCAAAAGCCTGCGTCAGAACCTTGCCATCCATGTCCTCGCCCACCGGCAGGCCGTACATCGTCAGGATCGTCGGCGTGATGTCGAGCACCGAAGGTCCGTGCAGCAACTCGTCTTTCTTAATCCCTGGCCCGCTGATCGCCAGAATGCCGAAGTCGCGATGTTCAATGGCCGGTCCCGCCGGAATATCCGGAATCGACGCGGGCCGCAAATGATCCGGATGAAAGCCGTGATCCGACATCAGGATCACCGTGACATCGTTCCCGGCTTTCTTCAGCAGCGTCCCCAGCATCTGGTCGTGGAACTGGTACGCCATATTGACCACGTTGCCGTACAGTTCGAAGTCGCGCGCGCCGATCCACGATTGCCGGGGCGGATGGTACTTCATGAACCCGTGGCAGAAATGATCGATGGCGTCGTAATAAACCGCGAAGAAATCCCAGGCTTGATTTTTCAGCAGCCACGTCGCCGCCGCATGCATGCTGACGGCCTCGCACAGCGTTCGCATGCAGCCAGCGAGACGCTTGTCTTTATCCTGATCGATCTCGCGCGCCAGCGGAATAAACGGCTCCACCATATCCGGAATCAGCAGATCCGGATGCATGCGCAGCTCGGCCAGCGTATCGGCCAGTTCCGGTGGATGCACAGCGTTCTTCAGCAACGGCCAACCTTTGTCAAATGGCTGGCTTGCGCGGTGATAATGGTCGGAGACCATCACGCCGTTGATCGGCTCCGCCGGATGGCTCGGCCACCAGCCGATGACCACGCTGCGCAGATCGTGCTGATTCAGAATATTCCAGACGGCTTTGGTTTTTCGCGAAAGATTCGTGACGGGTTGCACGCCGCGGCCATCGGGGGTCGGTTCGGAAAACCCGTGGATGCCGTGCTTGAACGGCCGCTTTCCGGTGGCGATCGAAGTCCACAGCATCGGCGAAAGCGGCGGATGCAGCGTGGCGATCTGCCCCATGGCCCCATTTTCGACGAGCCGCTGGACATTCGGCATCTTGCCTGCGTCCATGAGCGGATGGATGACTTTCCAGTCGGCCGCATCCCACCCGACCAGCAGAACTCTGCGCGCTTTCACTTCAGAATTATATCGGTCTCGTGTCCTGTCCCCGGCGGCCGGAAAATAAACCGGTCCGAGTCGTGAGATTCTGCGCCGCTCCGCCCACTAATTCAGGCAGTGCATGAATACGATATCGCGCTGAAGAGCATTCTGACGCGGCGGTCCGGCAGCGTGCTGTCAAGGCTGACGGGGCTGACAGTATCGCGGTGGCACAACTCGGAACTTCCGGAAGTGCGCAGCCAGCGGGCCGACTTGCTTGGCGAAACTCCGGAGAGAAGGCTGATTCATGTGGAACTTCAGAGTACAAACGACGCCCGGATGGCGGCGCGCATGCTGGAGTACTCCGTGGCGATTCAGAGGAGCTTCGGCCGTTTCCCTGAACAACTGGTTCTGTATGTGGGTGAAGCGCCGCTCCGCATGGCTGGCCGGATTTCCGGGCCTGGCCTTTCCTTCGAATGCGCTATCGTCGATATTCGGCAACTGGACAGCGAACCCTTGCTCGAGAGCCGCATTTTGGAAGACAATATAGTTGCGGTCCTCGCGCGATGGCCGGACAATGTGTCGGCTGTCAGACGGATTCTGGAAAAGATCGCCGGGAGCGATCCGGGACGGCGCTCGGGAGCGCTTGCCGAACTGACAATTCTGGCGGGCCTGAGAAGTCTGGGGACGGTGGTCGAAAAGGAGCTTGAGCGGATGCCCATCTTGAACGACATCATGGACCATGAAGTGATCGGACGGGAGCGAAAACGCGGCATGGCGCTGGGCCGTGAAGAAGGTGAACGAACCGTTATCTTGAGTCTGATCGCCGAACGTTTTGGACCGGTTCCCGCATGGGCCAGGGAGCGTCTCGAAACGCTCGCCGCCCCGGAACTGGAGCAACTCGCGTTACGCGTTTTGAGAGCCCGCTCTCTCGAAGACCTCCTCAATTGATCCCGGCCGTCGGTTTGCCGCAATAGCCCGAGAGACGATCACAGGAATTTTTAAGTTTTATTTTCATTGAATCTAAATCGCTTATGGTCGATTTTCGCCATCCATTCGACCTCGGATTTCTTGCCCTCCGTGCTATCTACAAAACGGAGAAAACGAAAATGGCAACATCCAAAAAGCAGCTCGCGGCAAACCGCACAAACGCAAAGAAATCCCGTGGTCCCCTCACAGAGGCAACCAAAGCCAAAGTCCGTCTCAACGCAAAGCGCGACGGCTTCACCGGTCAGGTCACCACCCTCTCAGACGAAGACCGTCCCGTCTTCGAAAAATTCAAATCGCAATTCATCGCCGATCTCGCACCCAAAACCGTCATGGAACTCAGTCTCTCCGTCTCCATCGCCTGGGACACCTGGCGGCTCAACCGCCTCCGCGCCGTCGAAATGAACATGTACGCGCTCGGCGCTTCCGATCCCGCGGCGGCCGTCGAGTGCGATAGCCCTGAGCTCCAGACCGCCATGAGCGACGCCCTCACCTTTGCGAAGGAATCGCGGACGTTTGGCCTCATGAGCATTTATGAGCAGCGCATGAATCGCAGCATTCACAAGAATCTCGAGACGCTGCGTTCGCTGCAGGCCGTGCGAAAGGCCCAATATGAGGACGACCGGCGCGAGGAAGGCATCGTGGCTGAAGCCAATGATATCAATGGTTTGCCCTATGTCGCGCCGACCACGCCGAGTCGAAATGGGTTTGTTTTTTCAACTGCTGAAGTGCTGGCCGCTTCGAACCACAGAAACGGCCTGATCGTAGCCCAAAACACCACCTATGGGGCTCCGATAAAGGTCCGCTTCGCGGGCGCAACCTCCAACGCGCCATCAGCCCTTTCAAATGTCTTTAACTGGCCCGAGTCCGATGCCGCCTGAACTAGTAATGTCCATCAAACTGGACCGGTTCGGCCTCAAAGCATTACAAAATCGTTCCAATCCGGCCCACTTATATTCATTCGCACAAATTTTTTACGAAACTACATCTGAAGTGCTTTGGAAAACACTATCGATAGGACATAATATCTGTTTGGTCTGCGTCAGCGTTCAACTTGCTCCAACCCCGCCTGTTTATCTGACGTACGCCCTACCGTTCGGAAGTATTTGTATCTTGTAGGTTCGGAGAACCGACTGCCACTGCAATGCCACAGATCTTCAAATCCACTTCGAACTCATTAGCCCGCACCAGTATTGTTCTCGGAGGGGTGCTCGTTGCCGGACTGGCTGTCGTGCTGTTTCAACTGATCGCCAACTCCTCTTATGCGACGCGCCAGGGCGAAGCGCGTGAGCAACCGATTCCATTCAGCCATGCTCATCACGTCGGTTCCATGGGGATCGATTGCCGCTATTGCCATACCGGCGTGGAGAATTCTCCGCACGCCATGGTGCCGCCCACCAAGACCTGCATGAACTGCCACTCGCAGATCTGGATCAACAGTCCCACACTCGAACCTGTTCGCACCAGCTATCAGACCAACGAATCGGTTCGGTGGACGAAGGTCAACGATCTTCCCGACTTCGTTTATTTCAATCACAGCATTCATATTAAGAAGGGCGTGGGTTGCGAAACATGCCACGGCCGCGTCGATACAATGCCCCTGATGTATCAGGAAGCGTCGCTTCAGATGCGCTGGTGTCTCGATTGCCATCGCAATCCGGAAAAATACGTCCGCCCCCGCGAATTCGTTACGAAAATGGGCTATGAACCTGCCGAGCCGCAGGAAATCCTGGGCCCGAAACTGGTGAAAGAGTACAACATTCAGAAACTGGAGACCTGCTGGACATGTCATCGTTAAGCGCAGGTGTCCATTTTAATTGGATGATGGCAAATCAATGAGCACACAAGGCGATCCTTTGAATTTGCAATCCGTTCAGGCAACTCTCGCCAAGGCGAAAGGGCCCGCTTTCTGGCGCAGTCTGGATGAGTTGTCGGCAGCGGAAGGCTTTCAGGACTTCCTCCATCGTGAATTCCCCCGTCAGGCCGGCGAATGGCTTGACGATGAGGGCCGCCGCAATTTCCTCAAGATCATGGGCGCATCGCTGGCCCTTGCGGGACTCGGCGCCTGCACGCGGCAGCCAACCGAATACATCGTCCCCTACGTGGAAGCGCCGGAAAAGCTGTTGGCCGGCAAGCCGCTCTTCTACGCCACGGCCTTTCCGGTCAGTGGCATCGCCAACCCGGTCTTAGTGGAGACCCACGAATTCCGCCCCACGAAAGTGGAAGGCAACCCCGAACATCCCGCCAGCCTCGGCGCGGCCGATGTTCCCACCCAGGCTTCGGTGCTCGGTCTTTACGATCCCGACCGGCTCCAGGCCATCAATTATCTCGGCGAAATTCACTCGTATACCTCATTCATGCTGGCGTTTCTCGGAATTCTCGAGAAACAGCGCCAGAAGAACGGTGCGGGCCTTCGCATTCTGACCCAGACCGTCACCTCGCCCACGCTGTTTGCGCAGATTCAGGATGTCCTGAAGATGTATCCCGGCGCGAAATGGCATCAGTGGGAAGCGACCGGTCACGGCCGCCGCATGGGTTCGCAACTCGCATTCGGGCAGTTCCTGAATGCCACCTATAAATTCGATCAGGCCGAAGTTGTGCTCTCGATCGACGCCAACTTCCTCGGCAACGGTCCCGGCGGCGTTCGATATGCGCGCGATTTTGCAAAGAAGCGCGTTGTGCGCGATGGCGGCAAAACCCAGAGCCGTTTCTATGCGGTCGAAACAACACCTCTTTCAACCGGCGCTAAATCCGATCACCGGATACCGCTGAAGCCCTCTGAAATCGTTCCGTTCGTTCGTAATCTCGCGGCAGCATTAGCCGGCGGCGGAGGTGGCGCGGCCTCGCCCTTCGTCGCAGCCCTCGTGAAGGATCTGCTCGCAGCGAAAGGCAAGTCAATCGTCATCGCAGGCGAAGATCAGGCACCCGAAGTTCATGCGGTGGTTCACTACATCAATGAGGTGCTCGGCAACAACGGCGCGACGGTTGTTTTAACCGCTTCGCTGGAACAGAAGCCGGTCGATCAGTTTGCCGACCTTCAGGCGCTGGTGGGCGATTTGAACTCCGGCCAGGTCGATGCTCTTCTGATTCTGGGCGGCAATCCGGTGTACGATGCTCCGGCGTCGATGAATCTGCGCGGAGCGATTCAGCTCGCGAAGCAACGAATCCGTCTGGGCCTCTACGACGACGAAACTTCGGAAGTCTGCCAGTGGCTGATTCCGGAAAATCACACGTTCGAATTCTGGAGCGATGCGCCGTCCTACGACGGCACCATCACGATTATCCAGCCGCTGATCGCACCGCTCTATGGCGGCAAATCGGCGCACGATATCTTCGCGGCGTTTACCGAAACTCCTGAAAAAAACAGCCATGCGCAGGTGCAGGATTACTGGAAGACGAAGCACACGGGCGCGGATTTTGAAACCTGGTGGAATCGTTCCATTCACGATGGCTTTATAAAGGATTCCGCGGCGCCCGCCGTGAAGGCCGAAGCGAAGCTCATTCCCGCGATGGCCTCCACCGTCGCCACCGATGGTTACGAAGTCTCGTTCCACTTCGATCCCTACGTGCTCGACGGCCGTTATGCCAATAACACCTGGCTACAGGAATTGCCCCGGCCGATGACGCGTTTGTCCTGGGACAACGCCGTTGTTATGAGCGAGAAGACGGCGAAAGATCTGGACGTGAAGGACGAAGACCGGGTCGAAGTCACGGTCAACGGAAAAACGGTCTGGGGTTCGGTCTGGCGCATGCCCGGCCAGTTGGATGGAACCATCGCGCTGAGCCTTGGCTACGGACGCACGCGTTCCGGCCGTGCAGGCAATGGCGCCGGCTTCGATGTGAATCCGCTGCGTACGGTCGCCAATCCGTATTTCGCGGGTGGCGCAAAGATAAAGAAACTGGGCGAGAAGTTCCGCCTCGCCGCTGTGCAGCATCACTTCACCATGGAAGGCCGCGAGGTTGTGAAGTCCGGTACGCTGGCCGAATATCTCGAAGATCCTTATTTCGCCGAGAAGGAAAGCGAAACCACCCCCAAAGGCCTCACGATTTTCCCGCAGACCTGGGAATACAAGGGCTACGCGTGGGGCATGGCGATCGATCTGACCGCCTGCTCAGGCTGTAATGCCTGCGTCGTGGCGTGTCAGGCGGAAAACAATATCGCGGTGGTGGGTAAAGAGCAGGTGCTGAACACCCGCGAAATGCATTGGATCCGCATCGACCGCTATTACAGCGGCAACGCGGATAATCCGCAGACTTACTTTGAGCCGGTGGCCTGCCAGCAGTGCGAAAACGCGCCCTGCGAAGTGGTTTGCCCTGTGGCCGCGACGGTACACGATGCCGAGGGCCTGAACAATATGGTGTACAACCGCTGCGTCGGCACGCGGTATTGTTCAAATAATTGTCCTTATAAGGTCAGGCGCTTTAACTTCCTTCTCGATACGGATTGGGAAACGGAAAGCATCAAGCTCCAGCGCAACCCCGACGTCACGGTCCGCAGCCGCGGCGTGATGGAAAAATGCAGCTACTGTGTGCAGCGCATCAATTACGCGAAGATTATGGCGGAAAAGGAAGATCGCCGGGTGGCCGATGGAGAAATCGTTCCGGCCTGCCAGTCGACTTGCCCGTCGGATGCGATTGCCTTCGGCAATATCAACGACCCCAAGAGCCGTGTCTCTCAATGGAAGCGCGAAGCGATGAATTACTCTTTGCTGGGCGAACTGAATACGCGCCCGCGTACCAGCTATCTGGCGGATATTCGCAATCCCAATCCGGCCTTGCCAATTTCGCACGACAACCCGAAAGGGGAAAGCTAGATGGCGCAGCCCGTCGAAATTCCCGATAGTATTTACGTCGGCCCGGTTATCGACGAGGGCCATAGTCTCGCGTCGGTTTCCGATAAGGTCGGCGGCATCGTTCTCAAGCGGAAGATCACTCTTGGCTGGACGTTGGGTCTCTTTCTTGCCTTTAGCCTCATGCAGGGGTTGCTGGCCGGAGCCACCTGGCTTTTCACCAAGGGTGTCGGCGTCTGGGGTATCAACATCCCGAACGGCTGGGGCTTTGCGATTATCAATTTCGTCTGGTGGATCGGTATCGGCCACGCCGGAACGCTGATCTCGGCGATTCTGCTGCTGCTCAATCAGTCGTGGCGCAACGCGATCAACCGCTTTGCCGAAGCCATGACGCTGTTTGCCGTGATGTGCGCCGGCGTGTTCCCCGTGCTGCATACCGGTCGTCCGTGGCTGGCGTACTGGCTGTTCCCTTATCCGAATACGATGGACCTGTGGCCGCAGGTTCGCAGCCCCTTGCTCTGGGATGTATTCGCGGTCTCGACTTATTTCACGATTTCGGCCGTGTTCTGGTTTATCGGCCTTGTGCCCGATCTCGCTACTTTGCGGGATACCTCGAAGAAGCCCTGGCAACAGAAAGTTTACGGGATGCTGGCGATGGGCTGGCGCGGTTCCGCGCGCCACTGGCAGCGCTACGAAAAAGCTTCTCTGCTGCTGGCCGGTCTGGCGACTCCTCTGGTGCTCTCCGTCCACACCGTCGTGAGCTTCGACTTCGCGGTTTCGATCATTCCGGGCTGGCACACCACGATCTTCCCGCCGTACTTCGTTGCGGGCGCTATTTACTCGGGCTTCGCCATGGTTCTGACCCTGATGATCCCGGTCCGCAAATTCTACGGCCTCGACGACATCATTACGATTCGTCACCTCAACAACATGGCCAAGGTGACCCTGGCAACCGGCCAGATCGTGCTTTACGGCTACTCGATGGAAGCGTTTTTCGCCTACTTCAGCGCCGACAAGTTCGAGCGGTTCATGATGTGGAACCGCATGACCGGTCCGTATGCGATCTTCTACTGGTGCCTGATTCTGTGTAACATCCTGATCCCCCAGTCGCTATGGTCGAAGAAGGTTCGCACCAGCCCCGGGATCCTGTGGTGTGTTTCGATCGTGGTGAACATCGGCATGTGGCTGGAGCGATTCGTTATCGTCATCACCAGTCTGCACCGCGACTTCCTGCCGTCCAGTTGGGGTTATTACTCGCCGACGGTTTGGGATTGGGCAGTGTTTATCGGGACCCTTGGGTTCTTCATGACCGCGATCTTCATCTTCCTGCGTATTCTGCCGCTGATAACGATCTTCGAGTTACGTATGCTCCTCCCGGGAGCGCGAGTGAAGGAGGCCGTCGCTCAATGAGTTCTCAAATAGAAACCGGACATCCGATTTACGGCCTGATGGCGGAGTTTGAAACTCCCACCGAACTGGTGGCTGCAGCGCGGCGCACCAGGGAAGCGGGTTTTCGCAAATTCGACGCTTTCTCTCCCCTTCCGATTCATGAGCTGGACGACGCCATGGATCTGCACGACAACCGGGTCTCCGTCTTCACGTTTATCGGTGGCCTCTTCGGCTGTATCGGCGGCTTCAGTCTCTGCTCGTGGTGCGCGTCGGCGTTCCCGCTGAATGTCGGCGGGCGCCCGCTCATCAGCGTGCCGATGTTTATTCCGATCACTTTTGAATTGACAATCCTGGTCGGCGGTCTGACGGCTGGCATCAGCATGCTGGTGATGAACGGTTTCCCGACTCCGTACCATCCGGTCTTCAATGTGGATCGATTTGTGAACGCGTCCCGCAATAAATTCTTCCTGTGCATCGAAGCGGACGATCCGAAATTCGACCGGCAGGCCACCCTTGCTTTTCTCGAAGCCCTGAATCCCGAAGAGATTGCGGAGGTGGCGCCGTGATCGCGCGGAATTTCATCCCCGCGCTGCTCCTCGCCGGCACGAGCCTGCTGACCGTTGGCTGCTCGCGACTCGACATGCAGGATCAGCCGAAATACAAGCCGCAGCGCCCGAGCGACTTTTTCGCCGATGGCCGCAGCGGTCGTCCCGAACTCGATGGCACCATCGCCCGCGGCGAACTGCACGAAGACACCGCGTTCTACGAGGGTAAGGACGCTGCTACCGGCAAAGACATCGACGAGTTTCCTGTCGCGGTCGACAAGGCGTTCATCGAACGTGGAAAACAGCGTTACGACATCTATTGCACGCCGTGCCACGGGCAACTCGGTAACGGCATGGGCATGGTGGTACAGCGCGGCTTCAAACAACCGCCTTCGTATCATATCGACCGCCTTCGCAACGCGCCGGTTGGCCACTTCTACGATGTAATCAGCAATGGCTACGGCGCCATGCTCAATTACGCGCAGCAAATTCAGGTCCGCGACCGCTGGGCCATCGTCGCCTATATCCGCGCGCTCCAGTACAGCCAGAATGCGAACGTGAACGACCTGCCAACCGAGGCGCGTGCGCAATTGCCGCAGCCCGGCCAGGCCATGAGTCCTGAAATGAAGAACGCGATGCAGGCTGAGCCGATGGCATCGCCGGATAAGGATTTCCTGAACTTCCCGGCGGAACCGGCCACGCCGGCCGGAGTTCCGGGCTCTATGGGGGCGGGGGCGGCCAGCAGCTACAACAGCCAGCCAGAGAAAAAATGACGACGACGGAACAAAGTTACGAAACCGCGCCGGCGCTGACCGGCGCACTGCGCAAGTACCAGCACATCGCCTCGTTCATCGGGTTGATATTTCTGGCGTTGACGATTGTCGGCTATTTCTCCGGACCGCAGCAGTTCTTCCGCTCCTATCTTGTCGGGTTCTGGTTCTGGTTCGGCACGGGCGCGGGTTGCCTGCTGCTCCTCATGACGCAGTATCTGACGGGTGGCGCATGGGGCGTCATGGTCCGGCGTCCGCTCGAAGCTGGCGCCAAAACTCTATATCTCTTTGTTCTCGGGTTCATTCCGATGCTGCTCGGTCACGAAAGTCTGTACTGGTGGACCACGAAGGAAGGTCTCGCCGACAAGATGATCGGCGAGAAGTCACTCTATCTCAACCTTCCGTTTCTTGTGGTTCGTTGGGCGATCTACGCGGTGTTCCTGGCCGGCTCCACTTATCTGCTGCTCAAATGGTCGAAGCGGGAAGACGAAACCAAATCGACTGATTTTACGGCGAAGCTGGAAAAACTCAGCGCCCCCGGGGTTCCGATCTTTTTCATGCTGATGACGTACTGCTCGGTCGATTATCTGATGGTGCTGGAACCCCACTGGTACTCCACTGTGTACGGTTTCATGATCGTCATTGGCTGGTGCATGACGTCGATGGCGCTGGTTATCGCCGCGCTGGGACTGCTGGCGCAGTTCTCGCCCTACGCTCAGGCCCTGACGAAAAAGCACCTCCACGATCTCGGTAAGCTGCTGCTGGCCCTGACGATGCTTTGGGCGTATCTGCAGTTCTCGCAATTGCTCATCACCTGGTCCGGCAATCTGCCGCAGGAAGTGATCTGGTACGTAAAGCGCTGGAACGGGGGCTGGGGCTGGATCGGTCTGACTCTGCTGATCGGGCACTTCTGTCTGCCCTTCCTGCTATTGCTTTCGCAGCCAGTTAAGAAGAACCTGCGAACGATTACGATGCTGTCGATTTATATCGTCATCATCCGGCTGGTGGACGTCTTCTCTCTGGTGGAGCCGAATTTCGCGAAGACAATCGCGGACGTGCACTTCTCCATCTCCTGGCTCGACATCGCCGCGCCGCTCGGTTTCGGCGGCTTGTGGCTGGCGATGTTCTTCTATAATCTGCAGTCGGGGTCTCTTCTGCCTGTTGGCGCACCGGATTTTCAAAAGGCTTTGAACCATGGCAAATCCCACTAAGAACCCGCATGGCGGGCCGCCCGATCAACACGGGGAACACGGCAGGCATGATCGTGGCGAGCACGGGCACGCCGGCGATAATCCCCAGGTTTCTTTCGAGCGGAAAGACATCAACATAGTCCAGATCACGGGCTTCGGGATCGGGCTCCTGGTTGCCTGCATGGTCACGGTCTTTGCAATGTGGGTGCTGTTCGCGTATTTTGCCAACCGGGAAGATAAGGTCAATCCGCAGAGTCCGCCTTCCATGATGTCGGAGAAGTCGGACCTGCCCTCCGGGCCCGCGATACAGCCGCAGCCAATTCAGGATAAAGAAGGGCTTCACCCCGGGCCCCAGCCGCCGGAAGCACTGCAGCAAATGCGCGCCAACGAAGACATGCTGCTGACCAGCTATGGCTGGGTCGATCCGGCCAAAGGTACTGTCCACATCCCGATCGATCAGGCGATCGATATGGTGGCGAAAAAAGGATTGCCCGTCAAAGTGAGTCCGGCCGGAGCCGATCACGATGGTTTCCGGATGATTCCATCGGATGCGAGTGGCGGCAGGACGCTCGAAAAGATTTCCCAATGACACGGTCTCGTTCCATTCCGGTTCTGTCGCTCGCGGTAATAGGGCTTCTGGCGGCGGGTTCGCTCAGCGCGGACACGTGGGACACCGCTGCGCCTTCGTTCACGAAGCCGCACGATCTGCCGGTGCAGGATTTGCTGAATTTCAAGGGTGGAGATCGCCCCACCCCGCTCTCGAACGTCGATATCGTCCAGAAGCTCAATTCGCGTCTGCCGCTTGAGGCGACGTTCAAAGACGACCACGGCCGCGATGTGACGTTGGGGCAGTATTTCGACGGGAAGCATCCGGTCATTCTGGCTTTGGTCTATTATGAGTGCCCGATGCTTTGTACTCAGGTTCTGAATGGGTTGGTGCGCGCCGCGCGCGTGCTGCCATTCACCCCGGGCAAGGATTATCAGGTTGTGGTGGTTAGTTTCGACGCCCGCGAAGGAACAGCGGAAGCGTCCGCGAAGAAGGCGGCGTATCTGAGAATGTACGGCCGGCCTGAAACCGCGGATTCGTGGCATTTCCTCACCGGAAGCCTGGCGAGCATCAAGAGCATTACGGAGGCAGTTGGGTTCCGCTATTTCTGGGACGTACATACCGCCCAGTTCGCCCATGCCAGCGCCGTCTACGTGGCGACGCCTGAGGGAAAACTATCCAAATATTTCATGGGTATTGAGTATTCGCCCAAGGACATGCAACTCGGTCTGGTGGATGCGTCGGACAACAGGATTGGCACGCTGGTAGATCACGTTCTGCTGTTCTGCTATCACTTCGATCCGCAGTCGGCGAAGTATACGCCGTTCGCACTGGGCATCCTGCGCGTGGCCGGAGCGTTTACCGCGCTTGCTCTGGGCGGATTCATAGTCATTAATTTTCGGCGGGAGAGCCGGCAGAAAGGGAAGCAAGCCGCCTGATGATATTGGAACCAAAAAGTTTCCAGCTATTTCCGGAGTCGGCGTCGAACTTCGCCCCTACGGTCGACGGCCTCTACGGGTACATGGTCGTGATCAGCGCGTTTTTCTCGCTGCTGGTCGCATTCCTCATTATCTTTTTCGCGGTCAAGTATCGGAAACGGCCGGGCGCGGCGCTACCCGCTCCGGCCGACGAACACAGCATTGGCGGCATGATTCTGGAGATCGCCTGGAGCGTCATTCCGCTCGGCCTTTCTCTCGTGATGTTCGCCTGGGGCGCGAGTATCATGTTCAGCGAATCGCGGCCGCCAAAGGACTCGCTCAATGTTTACGTCACGGGGAAACGCTGGATGTGGAAGATTCAGCATCTGGAAGGCGCTCGTGAAATTAACGAACTGCACATTCCCGTGAATCGCGACATCCGGCTCACGATGACTTCCGAAGACGTCATCCACGATTTCTATGTTCCCGCGTTCCGGACCAAGGCTGACGTTTTGCCCGGTCGCTACACCACTGAATGGTTCCGGCCCACCAAGGTTGGCGACTATCATATTTTCTGCGCCGAGTATTGCGGCACCAAGCATTCCGGAATGATTGGCTGGGTTCACGTTTTGAGCGCCGAGGATTACGACAAGTGGCTGGCGCAGGGCAGTGGTGAAGGCTCCATGGCGGAGGAGGGCGAAAGCCTGTTCCGTCAGCTCGGCTGTGGCAACTGCCATGTGAAGGATGGCCACGGCCGAGCACCTAATCTGCAGGGCGCGTTCGGTATGAAGGTCGATCTTTCCGATGGAACGAGCGTCCGGTTCGACGAATCGTATATTCGCGAATCGGTTCTCTATCCGCAGGCCCAGATCGTGGCCGGTTACGACCGGATCATGCCCACGTTCAAGGGTTTGATCAGCGATGAGGGCATGCTGAAATTGATCGAATACATCAAGTCGTTGGGAGACCCGAACGGTGTCATTCCGGAGCGGAATTTGCCGCTCGAACAACCGGATCTCCAGAAAACAGGACCGATGGCGCTGCCGGCATCCGAGATGCAGCAGAAGCCCGCGGCCAAACCGACCGCCGCTACGCCTAATACGACGGGGAATCGATAATTGTCAGGGATACAACAATGATTACGGCGCCTCCACCAGTAAAAGAAACCAAGAATTACCTCAACGCGACAACCGGGCTGAAGAGCTGGCTTCTCACGAGCGACCACAAGCGTATCGCGGTCATGTACCTGATCGTGGTCACGATGTTCTTCGCGCTCGGCGGAGTCTTCGCGGGCCTGATCCGGCTGGAACTCGCAACGCCGGCGGGCGACCTGTTTGAATCGAATACTTATAACAAAGTGTTCACCATGCACGGGATCCTGATGGTCTTCTTTTTCCTGATTCCATCCATTCCGGCAACTCTCGGGAACTTCCTCATTCCCATGATGATTGGCGCGAAAGATCTCGCGTTTCCAAGAATTAACCTGCTCAGCTGGTATATCTACATGCTCGGTGGCGTCTTCACCCTGTACGTCCTCGTGACGGGCGGCGTGGATACCGGCTGGACTTTCTATACGCCTTTCAGCAGTTCCTATTCCAACGGCTACGTGGTGGCGGCAGGCCTGGGTATCTTCATCAACGGCTTCTCCGCCATTCTGACAGGTCTGAATTTCATTGTGACCATTCATCGAATGCGTGCGCCAGGACAAACCTGGTTCCGGTTGCCTCTGTTCGTCTGGTCGATGTACGCCACCAGCGCGATCATGATTCTTGGAACGCCGGTGATCGCCGTCACTCTGTTCCTGCTGGTGCTCGAGCGCGGCCTGCATATAGGATTTTTCGACCCGGCATACGGGGGCGATCCAGTCCTTTTCCAGCATCTTTTCTGGTTCTATTCGCACCCCGCCGTTTACATCATGATTCTCCCCTCGATGGGAGTCATCTCCGAGGTCATCTCGACGTTCTGTTCGAAGAAGCCTTTTGGATACACTTTTATCGCCTTCTCCAGCATCGCAATCGCTGTCTTCGGCTTCCTCGTCTGGGGTCATCATCTGTTCGTCGCCGGACAGTCGATCTACGCCGGCCTGGTGTTTTCGATCCTGAGCTACATCGTTGCGATTCCGTCCGCCATCAAAGTGTTCAACTGGACGGCAACCATGTACAAGGCGCAGGTCCGCATGGAGACGCCGATGTTGTACGCGATCGGCTTCATCGGACTCTTCACGATCGGCGGCCTGACGGGAATCGTTCTCGCGTCGCTCGGTATGGACGTTCACCTCACCGATACGTACTTCGTGATCGCCCACTTCCACTACGTTATGGTGGGCGGGGCGCTGCTCGGTTACTTGTCCGGGCTGCATTTCTGGTGGCCGAAGATGTTTGGCCGTATGTATTCCGATGTTTGGTCCAAGGTTTCGGCCGTGCTGGTTTTCGCCGGCTTCAACCTGACATTCTTCCCGCAGTTCCTGCTGGGATATATGGGAATGCCGCGACGCTACCATGTGTATCCGCCGGAGTTTCAGGTGTTCAACGTTCTTTCTTCCGCCGGGGCTTCCGTACTCGGACTGGGCTTGCTGTTGCCGGCGATTTACCTGACGTATTCGCTCAAGTATGGCCCGAAGGCCTCCGCGAATCCGTGGGGCGCTACCGGCCTCGAATGGCAGACGTCGTCTCCGCCCATCACGGAAAATTTTGAGGTCACGCCCGTGGTTACCACCGAAGCATACGATTACTCGACCGTACAGGAGGTAGTCCACGTTGGCTAGCCAGATTGTTCCGCATCATCCGGAAACAACCCTGAAGCACCATTTCGCGAACGCCGAGCAACAGAAGGACGCTTCGACGGTCGGAATGTGGGTGTTTCTGGTTACCGAAATCATGTTTTTCGGTGGCATGTTTCTAGCATATTTCGCGTACCGGCAGGCGTATCCGGCCGCGTTCGCTTCGGCCAGCAATAAGACCAACCTCCTGATCGGAGCGTCCAATACCACGGTCCTGATCTGTAGTTCGCTCACGATGGCGATGGCGGTGCACTCCGCCGCGGTGGGCAAGCGGAAGCTGCTGGTGGCGTTCCTCGTCCTGACTCTCATCCTCGGCTGCATATTTCTCGGGGTGAAGGGCTACGAGTATCACGACAAGTTCGTTCATCATGAAGTTCCGGGTCTGCACTTCGACTGTGAAGGCTGCGTCGATGCGGGTCACACGCCCCTGTTCTTCTCTCTCTACTTCGGGATGACGGGTTTACATGCGATGCACATGATTGTGGGCGTCGGGATTCTCCTGGTTCTGATCTACCAGTCGTCCAAAGGCAAATATACGGCAAAGTGGCATACCCCCATAGAAAATTTCGGGCTATACTGGCACTTCGTCGATATTGTCTGGATATTCCTGTTTCCTCTGCTGTATCTGATCGATCGTTCAAAGACGGGGTTGCACTGAGATGTCCGAGCACAACGAAAACCATATTGTCCCGGTTCGGGTCTATGTTCTTGTATTCCTCACGCTGATCGCGATGACGTGGGTTACGGCCTACGTTTCCACGATCGACATGGGGCGGCTCAATGTTTTCGTCGCGCTGTCGATCGCGATCTTTAAGGCGTCGCTGGTGATTCTGTTCTTCATGCACGTGAAGTACGGGTCGAGACTGACGAAGATGATCGTGCTGGCGGGACTCTACTGGCTGATCCTGCTGCTGTTCATCGCGATGGTCGATCTGTGGACGCGCGGCTGGATGGGCGTTCCCGGCCGTTAGCATTATTTCATTGTGAGTCTGCGGGAGTCCACTGTGACTCCCGCGGCTGAGTCCTCGTCCTCGTTTCCCCCGCTCCGCAACAAGTCCCCCACCGAAAACCGATTCTTCCTCCGCCTCAACAAGTGGGAATCATTGCCGATAAGATTTTTGAGGCCAGATGTATATGGGTCAGGTATCTGTCACGGCGTTCCCTGCCGTCGCTCTGCCGGCGGCACAGAACGTAACAACTACGCCGGAGGCGCGCGCGCGTACGCAGGCGCTCGTTTCGGCGGTGCCAGTGCTGAACCAGTCGGGAATTGCGGGTCCGGGCAGGGAAGTCACATATTCGAAGGACTCGGCGACGAAACAGCTGGTCATCCAGATAGTCGATAAGCAGAGTAAAGAAGTGATCGTTCAGTGGCCTTCAGAATACGCACTAGAGATGGCGCAGGAATTTCAGAAAGAGCACCCCGACAATGAATCCCTACTTTGAGCAGATGATCCTGTCCGCCAGTCCGATTGAGCTGGTGAGGCTGTTGTACCAGCGGGCCATTGCATCCGTGGCGGACGCCCGCGAGCATTTGCGGGAGGGCCGCGTACGGGAACGCGCGCAGAACATCAACAGGGCCTATGCCATCCTGAGCGAACTTCTGGTTTCTCTGGATGTGGAGAAGGCGCCCGAGCTGGCGGGTAATCTGAGGATGCTGTACTGCTATATGCAGAAACGGCTGATTGAGGCAAATTTCAGCCAGACGGATGGACCGCTCGAAGAAACCGGCAAACTCCTGACGACGCTTGCCGATGCCTGGCAGGAAGTGCCGCAGACAGCGTGCCGGAACCACGAAGATGGGTTTCTCCACGACGACGCGTTCGCCAGAGCGGGCTACGCCGTCGAAGCATCGGAGCCAGCGGCCGCTTTGGCGTAGTCGACGCTACCGGTCCGCGGGTGGGGAATTGTCGCGATCCTGCTGGTTGCGAAGCCCGGATTCGATCAGTTTGGAAAACCCGAAGCCGCCGCTCGCCGCTATCGTGCGGGCCAGTTGCTCTTCACCCAAACCGACGGCAGCTTCTCCGGCATCGTCATCCCCGGCTCCGAGCCAACCGCCCTCTTCGTGAGCCGACTTGAGGATCTGACCCAGGAGCAACGCCTCGAAGTCGCGCGCCGCTCCGGCAACCTTATTCGAGCCATCTTTCGGTTGTGGGGTGTTCAGCGCATCCATCGCCGAGGAAGCGCCCTCGGAGAAGCCGGTCGAAAAGGCCGAAGCCATCAGATCACCTCCAGATCGGCGTTCAATGCGTTGGCGGCCCGCAGATTCTGAAGAATCGCGATGATGTCACGCGCGGACGAACCGATCGCTGTCAGGGCCCGCACGAGTTCTTCGACGGTTGCGCCTTCTTTCAGGACCACATTGCGCACGGGTTCGTCCTTCACGGCGACTTTCTCTTCGGGAACGACCTCGGTTGTGCCCTGGGAGAGCATATTGGGCTGTGAGACCAGCAGCGTCGTCTGAATTTCGACGGTCAGGTTTCCGTGAAGAATCGCGACCGGGGAGATCCGGACGTCGCTTCCCATGACGATGGTGCCCGTTCGTTCATTGACTACGATGCGCGCGGGGCGGTCCACTTCCACCTTCACGTCTTCCACGGCCGCGATGAATTCCGTGATTCGGTCTTTCCACACCGTCGGCGGAGTAACCGAAACTAAAGCTGCATTTTCAGCGTGGGCGATCGGAGCAGGACTTTTGAACTGCTGGTTGATGGCTTCGGCGACGCGGGAAGACGTCGCGAAATCCGAAGTCTGCAGCTGGAGGCGCACGGTAGTGGTCGGTTCCACGGAGGGCGCGGCTTTTTCGACTGTCGCTCCTTCCGGCAGCCGTCCTACTGTTGGATGATTGACCATCTGGCTGGTGCCGCCCCTGCCCGCCACGAAACCGCCGGTGACGACAGCACCCTGCGCGACCGCGTAGGTCTGGCCGTTGGCGCCTTTCAGGGACGTCATCAGGAGCATACCGCCCTGCAAATTGCTGGCGTCGCCGATAGCCGAGGCGGTCGCGTCGATTTTTACGCCTGGTTCGGCGAAGGCGGGAAGCATAGCTGTCACCATCACCGAAGCGACGTTGGCCACGCGGACGGAAGTTGGGTTGGCGACGGCCACGCCCATTCTCGCGAGCAGATTGGCCAGACTTTGGGTCGTGAAAATGGTGGTTTGCTTATCGCCCGTACCCGCCAGGCCAACGACGATCCCGTAGCCGACAAGCTGGTTTTCGCGCACGCCTTCGATGGATACCAGATCTTTCAGGCGCACGGGAGCCGGGAACGCGGTGATCGCCGCGCCCAGACAGAGCGCTATAGCGGAGAGAACGAAATAGAGGCGAGGCGCCGGCAGGGAGATCATACTTTAGAAGGGAAGCAGCCCCAGGATCAGACGGTAGAGCGCGTTGGGACGCCGGATGGCGTCGCCGATGACGCCTTTGCCGTTCACGTTCACTTCCATATCCGCCACCTGCGTGGACAGGACCGTGTTGGCGGTCGAGATATCGGCTGTACGGACGACTCCACGGACCGTGATCGACTGTTGTTCCGAATTCACCTGAATATTTTTATCGCCTTCAATCAGCAATAAGCCTCCGGGCAGAACTTTGACTACGCGTCCGGTAAGAGTAGCCGTCAGAGTGGCGCCACGCGAGGTGGTTCCGGTGCCGTTCAGCTTCTGATCGCCGGTGGTGCCTAACAAATTGGCGAGAGCTCCGGTTGGGGATTTGATTCCCGCGAGTTGAGTGATCGACTGGCTGGCCGAGGAAGCGCGCTCCGACGTACTCACGCCGGTTGCAACGGCGTTCACCGACTCGGTGACGACAACGGTGACAACGTCGTCCACCTGGCTGGCGCGCAGATCGCGTCCGAGTTCGTTCAGACGCCCTGCGGGCGACCATATTGCTCCGGGCAGAGACTCGTCTTTATCGGCGGTTGCCGCGGCGCTTTTGAGATACTCTTCGAGCAGTGTCGGCGGCGGCGCTTTTGTCGATTTTCTCTTCGGAATAGAAGCAGCCTGCGACGGCGTGAAGGCCATCAGCAGGCAGAACAGAAGCGCGGCGCTGTTTGTAGTGCGGCCATTCATAAAACGGGGACTTGTCCTACAATCACGACGGCTCTCGATCCGGCCTCCGCGCGGGCACGAAACGTCTTTCCACTGACCGGATTGCGGAAATCGGCGAACTCTCCGGCATGGGCCGTGGTCTCGGCTATCGCGTCAAAACGCAGCAGAGCAGAGCCACTTTGAACCTCTACCTTCACGGATTCTCCGCGGCGGACGGCGGGAGGCTCGTCGAGAAGAGATATCGGAATTTCGGCACCGGCGCTGACCGGCCGCCGGACCACGCGGCCCGCCACGTCTTCAATCCGGCTGGCAACCGGTTCGCGTCGGAGTGGTCCTGTTTTGGTTTCGAGCTGTAACGACGCGATATCGATCGACGTGTCCGCCGGCAGATTTTTTCGGGGAACGACGGCGGCATAGCTCATGGTGACGGTGACGCGGGCCCAGACCGCAATTCTGCGCGTGTCCGTGTACTGAACGAAGCCCCGCCAGAGCTGAGCGCCATCGACGCCTGCGGCGGGAGGCTCCAGGCTGGACAGCGGAAACTCGATCCTGCCGGCCGGTATTGCCGCGCGCCCTCTGTCCACGAGTTGCAGAGTGGCCGCCTTCGGCAGAGACTGCCGCATGGATTCGATGAAGTCCGCATCGGAGGGAACACGCATCGGCACTTCGAAACAGATTTCGGAGCCATCGGAGAAACCAATGCCATTGGCGCGGGCGATTTGCCGGAGTTCCGCCAGAGCGAACACGCGCGTCATGCCAGCGACCGGTGCGGAGGCGAGTTGCAGGGTGGCGGGCAGACGGGAGAACTGAGGATCCGCCATTGCGAGATCGCGCCCGAGGATGCGATCTCCGTTGACCGGGAGACAGGTGGCCGCAACCATGCCGGGCAGTAACAGCGAGAGGATCGGAACGAGTCTCATCATGCCTGTCACTGTTTCAGATTGTTGGCCTGCTGGTACATCTCGTCGGCTGCTTTGACAACCTTCGAGTTGGCTTCGTAGGCGCGCTGGCTGGTAATCATGTTGATAAATTCGTCGACGACGCTTACGTTCGATTGCTCGGTATAGCCCTGCAAGATGCTGCCCTGGCCTTCGGCGCCTCCGGGCACGCCGACGGTGGCGGCGCCGGATGCGTCAGTGGGTGCGAACAGACTGTCGCCGAGCGAATTCAGGCCCGCCTGATTCTGGAAGTTGGCGAGGGTGATCTGACCGGCGTTCTGGGCCTGGGTCTGGCCGGGCAACGTGTAGCTGACGGTGCCATCGGCTGCGATGTTGATCGCCTGCGCCGCGGGCGGGACGGTCACCTGGGGCTGGAGGAGATAGCCATCCGACGTGACGAGGCTGCCTGTGGCGTTCAACTGAAAGGAACCGTTGCGGGTGTAGGCCAGGTTGCCGTTCGGTTGCAGGATCTGAAAGAAGCCGTTGCCCTGAATGACAAGATCGAGCGGGTTGCTTGTGCTGGTGAAGCTGCCCTGCTGGAAGTTGATCTCGTTCGAAGCGGCGCGAGTGCCGAGACCGAGCTGCAGACCGGCGGGTACGATGGTCGACTGGCTGGCGGAGGAGCCGGGCGCGACCATCGTCTGGTAGAGCAGATCCTGGAACTGCGCGCGGCGCGATTTGTATCCGGTGGTGTTCGCGTTCGCCAGATTGTTCGCAATGTTGTCGATGTTGAGTTGCTGGGCGGCCATGCCACTGGCAGCGCTGTATAGGGCTCGAATCATAGGTCCTCTTTTAATTTTGTGATTGCTGGTTTAGCGAGATGTCGGGCCACGCCTGTCGATCAGGAGACGACTCGCGCGACTTCTTCGATCGCCTTTTTGGCGAGGTCATTGCCGATGCCCGCCGCCTTCTGCAACATTTCGAACTGCCGCGTAATCGAGACGAGGCGCACCGCCGATTCGGCAGCTCCGACGTTGGATTGTTCCAGTTTTCCCTGCACGACCTCGCCGGTTGCCGGCTTCGGCGCCGCGCCCTGTGCCGCAACGAAATAATTCGAACCTTCCTTAGCCAGACTGCTGGCATCGAAAGAAGCCATTCGGATCTGCCCCACAGGATTTCCATCCTGCTGAACCGTTCCATCGGGGAGAACTTCGACGGGCAGGCTCCGGTCCAGCCGGATCGGATTGCCTGTTCGCGACTGCACAGCACTGCCGTCGGACGTCGTCAGGTTTCCCGCCGGCGATAACCGGAAATTGCCGTTGCGCGTGTAGCGAATGCCTCTTGCGGTCTGAACGGCGAACATCCCGTCGCCATTGACGGCGAGATCGAGCGGATTCCATGTGGTGCGTAAGTCGCCGGGCGAGAGATCGGTCCATTGTTTCTCGATGACGGGCAGAGTCGCCGTGCTGTTGGTCGCGTCGGCACTGGCTTCCGCGCTGGTATAGACGCTGTAGAATTCGCGGTCGGCCTTGTATCCGCCGGTTTCGGTATTGGCCAGGTTGTTGGCGAGAATGTCGAGGGACTCCATGCGTGAACGCATGCCACCCGCTACTGAAATTGAGATGCTGTCCATTTTAGGTTGCCCGCAATCGTTAACGCGGAGGAGCGATGCATTTGGCGGGCCGAAGCGGAAGAATTCGTTAAAGTGCTCAAAATCAGAGATCGCGCGCCGATGAGTTCCATGAGCCGGATTGCGGCGACCGCCAGGATATTGGCGATCTTCCGGTATTCGGCAGAATCCTGGCGCATCGCGACGCCGCAACAGGCCCTAACAGATTGAAACTGCGCTGCCGGCCCGTTGGCACGCAGACTGCCTTAGCAGCGCACGTGATCCTCCCGCCCGCCGCCGCTTCGCCAAATGCCGTTCCACTGCAGCCCAGCGGCGGCGGGGCTATTCATTCCGGCCATGGCGGTCATGGATCCTCAAAGCATTCGCCACTCCCCAATACGTCAGGGACCGCTCGCACCGTGAGCGCCGCTTCGGTTAAGGGTGGGGATTCCGCCAGCACAGTTGCGGGCAAGACCGAAGAGGAACCCGAAGAGACGTTCGCCGATATCATTCGGCAGATTTCGTCTGCGTCGTCGCAGCCGCAGTCTGACGCGGCGACGGCGAACCCGGACACGACGCCCCGGTTCCAATTAACGAAACTGGTTCCGGCGGCGGACGCCGAATCGACGGACGAGACATCGACGACGAATCCGACGGTGGGTAAACAGGGCAACAGAAAAGAATCGGCTGGGCTCGGGATCGGACTGCCGGGCAATTCCGTTTCCAGTATCGCGGAAGGAACTGCGAAAGGGCCTTCGGTTGGTCTTGTGGCGCTTCCGGTCGATATTGCGGCGCCTCCGGTTACGATCAAGCCGAAGCTCGGTGAGCTTGCAGAAGAAGGCTCGGCGCAGCACACACAGATTGGTGTTCAGACCCCGTCCGCAGCGATATCGCAGCCGGAGGTTGCCTTGAACATTGTGATTCGTACAGGGGAAGCGGCGGCCACGTCTCAGGACGAAGGCGCACAGCAGACTGCGGACAATCCGGTGGTGATGGAAGGCTCGGCCGGTCAGCCTGGCGCGGATGTTGCGCCAGCAGCCCTGTCGGCGTTGCCAACTGAGTTACCAGCGCTGCCAGCGGCCGCAGCTGTGATGCCGGTTCCGGTAAGTTCGCTTGTGCCGGGAATTCCGGGCATTGAGGTTGAGCGGAAAAAGACCGCGGCGGACGGGTTGGGCGCTTCGGACGCCGGCGGCGCGCCGACTCCCGTGGGGCAGGCAGGTGCTTATCAGGATCTCCAATTGAAGGCTGAGCCGGCGAAGACAGCCGACAATGCGCCTCCACGCAACGATGCGCCCCGACCTCCCGTTGCGGCGCAGGAGTTGCCCGCGCCCGAGAAGGGACCGGCGCAACCTCTGAAGTCGCTCGCGCTGGAATTCACGCCGGATGGCGCGGGCGACGTTCGGGTACGGCTCGCGGAACGCGGCGGAGAATTGCATGTTTCGCTGCACTCGAACGACCCATCGGTTGCGAAGAGTCTTCGCGACGGCGCCACCGACCTGACCGGCGTTTTGACTCACGCGGGATACGAGGCTGAGACGTGGACGTCCGGGCGGCAACGGCAGGAGAATCCTCAACAGCGTGACACGGAAACGCCGTCACGAAGCGCGCGGAGTTCGGGAGCGGGCGGGGAAAGTTTTGACGGCGTCCTGCAGCAGCCGGACATTCTTTAAAAGGCATTTCAATCGGGAGATTTCATGAGCACAATCGCAAGTCCACTGTCATCGACAACCGGAGCGGGCACGCAGACGAGTTCTACCGCGGCGTCTGCGCCGACGGATCCGCTGGCCAGCGAGTCGACCTTTCTGACGCTGCTGGTTTCGCAGCTTCAGAATCAGGATCCGCTCGATCCGGTCGACAGCAACCAATTCGTGTCGCAATTGACCGAGTACAGCCAGCTGGAGCAACTCATTGGGATTCATTCGGACACGACGACCCTCAGCCAGTCGGTAGACCCGACGCAGACGGGGGCGTCGACTACCGGCGATTCGACATCAACCACAGGCAGCGGTACCAATCAGACCAATTCCACTACAGGAGCGAACTAATCCATGTCATCGACTTTTTCCAACGCACTTGCCGGACTTAATGCGAACTCTCTGGCGATCGACACCGTCAGCGGCAATCTGGCGAATCTGAACACGACGGGTTATATGGATAATCAGGTCTCGTTTCAGGACTTACTGAGCGGCGTTTCGAGCGCGGCCGGCACGACAAGCGTGGCGGGATCGGTGGTCGCGCAGACATCGACCCAGTTCAGTCAGGGCTCGATTGAGACGACCAGTCAGCCGTTCGACGCCGCGATTCAGGGCGCCGGATTCTTCGTGCTGAACGCGCCGGACGGGCAGCAATCGTTCACGCGGGAAGGCAATTTTACCCTGGACTCATCCGGCAATCTTCTCGGCGCGGGCGGCGAGAGTGTGCAGGGCTGGAACGCCGTAAATGGCGTATTGAGTACGAGTGGCGGGACGTCGAACATCACGCTGCCTGTCAGTGGCTCACAGCAGCCGGTCGCGACCACCAACATGACCATCAGCGCCAATCTGAATTCAAATGCCGCCGTGGGATCGACGAGCGCCACGTTCAGCTCGCCGATTCAGGTCTACGACGCGCAGGGTACGAGTCACACGCTGACGGTCACCTACACGGAGACGTCGGCGAACAACTGGTCGTACAACGTGACGATCCCCTCGTCCGATGTGACGGGCGGGACCGGAACGAATACGACAGTCGCGTCAGGAACCCTGACCTTCGACGGCACCGGGACGCTGACAAGCCCCGCTGCGACCGACGGGCCGATCGCAATCCCGATTACGGGGCTTGCCGACGGGGCTTCGGATATGAACGTGAACTGGAATCTCTACAACTCGTCGGGGACGCCGTCGCTCACCCAATACAGTGAGGCTTCGGCGAATCTGGCCAGTAAGCAGGACGGTACGGCTCCGGGCCAGCTGACCGGAACCAGCATCGGGGCCAACGGCCAGATCAGCGCAACCTATTCGAACGGGTCTTCGGTTGTGGTGGCGCAAATCGCATTGGCATCCATACTAAATCCGGGCTCGATGCAGAATCTGGGCAACAACACGTTCAGCGTGACCTCGGCTACGGCCACGCCGATTATCGGAACGTCGGCCACCGGCTCGCGCGGGCAGATCACGGGAGGCGCGCTTGAGTCGTCGACCGTGGATATCGCGACGGAATTCACGAATCTGCTGACGTATGAGCGCGGCTATCAGGCGAACTCGAAGGTCATTTCGACGGAAGACGACATCATGCAGTCGACTGTCGGTCTGATTCAGGGATAGCCGCAAGAAACCGCAAACGACATGACGCCGCAGGAGCAGGTGGCCCACATCGCCGAGGTGCGCATCGAAGTGGAGGTGCAGTTGGACCAGCGATGGATGAAGCTTTCCGAAATTCTGGAACTCGACGAAGGCAGCATTCTCGAGATGCGACGTTCGGCGGGCGAAAACATCGACGTCTATGTGGGGTCGAAGCTGTTGGCGTTCGGCGAGATCGTGATTATCGAGAGCGTCATGGGCGTCCGGATTACGGACTTCAACCACGAGAGCTGAATATGACCGACATCCTTCCTCCCATGCTGGCGGTGGTTCTGGTGCTGGGCCTGCTGGGCGGGGCCCTCTATTTCCTGCGGAGTCGCGGGATTGCATCTTTTCAGACTCCGCCATCGCCGTTCGGCCGGCAGGGGAGCGCAAGACAGATGAAGGTCGTGGAAAGAATCCCGCTCGGCGGCCAGCATGCGCTGCATCTGGTTCGCGTGGGAGATCGGCTCATGCTGATCGCGACGGGGCCGGGGTCGTGCCAGATCGTGGATTCGCAGGTTCGCGAGGTTGCGGGATGATGAGACGCGTTCTTGCGCTCGCTCTGTTGCTGACCGCGCCTGCGCTGGCCGCAACACCGCCGCCGGTACTGCCGACTTTCCCGAAGGATCTGGGCACGCCGATGCAGATCATCATTCTGATGACGCTGCTGACGCTGCTGCCGGCGATCGTCATGTCCATCACGCCTTTTCTGCGGATCTCCATTGTGCTGCATTTTCTGCGGCAAGCGATGGGAACGCAGACCGCGCCGTCCAATCAGGTACTTCTGGCGCTATCGCTGTTTCTGACGATGGTGCTGGTGGCGCCGCTCGGAACGCAGATCTATAACGAAGCCTGGCAGCCGATGGAACGCGGCGATCTGACGGCTTCGCAGGCGTGGGACGCGGGCACGAAGCCGCTCAAGACGTATCTGGGCAGGTTTGTCCGTGAGAAAGACGTGAAGTTGTTTCTCGATATCACGCACGCGCCGGCGCCGCGCACACCGGCGGATCTGGACCTCACTGTTCTGGCGCCAGCCTACATGCTTTCGGAAATGCGGGCCGGCTTTCAGATCGGCGCAATCCTGTTCCTGCCTTTCCTGCTGGTGGACATTGTGGTGGCATCCGTCACGCTTTCGATCGGGATGGTGCAGTTGCCGCCGGTGATGGTTTCCGCGCCGTTCAAGATTCTGCTGTTCGTTCTGGTGGACGGCTGGAATCTGACGATTGGGTCGTTAATGAAAGGTTTCGCGTGACACCGGACGGAGTGGCGCACATTATCGGGCAGATGTTCGTCGCCGCCTTCTGGGTTTGCGCGCCGCTGCTTGCCATCGGCCTTGCGACCGGCGTTGTTGTCAGCCTGATACAGATTGTCACTTCGATTCAGGATTCGGGGTTCAGCGCGATTCCGCGTCTGGTGGCGTTTCTAGGAGGAGCGCTGTTGTTGATGCCGTGGATGATCCACCGGGCCATGGCGTATGCGTCCGACATTTTGGGGAACCTGAGTCACTATGCACACTGAAGCCCTGTTCAGCTACGCAACTCTGCTGGGGTTTCTGTTCACGCTGGCGCGGGTTTCCGGAGTCTTTGCATTCCTGCCGCTGGCGGCATTTCGCGCTACGCCGGACACGGTGAAAGTCGTGCTGTCGCTGGCGTTCACTGTACTGCTTTGGCCGGAGTGGAAATCGCCGGTGGCTCCGGGCGCAGTCGGCGATGAATCTATCGGGAGAATCGTAGCGGGGCTGGGGGGTGAACTGGCGCTGGGGCTTGCCATTGGTCTCACAGTGACCATCGTTCTCGAACTGTTTCAGGTATCAGCGCAGATCGTGAGTCTGCAGGCCGGTTTCGGCTTCGCCTCGACAATCGATCCAACCAGTGGCGCGGATTCGACGGTGCTGATCAGCCTCGCGCAACTGACGGCGGGGCTGCTGTTTTTCACGGCCGGGGGCGACCGCATGCTGGTGAAAGTGCTGGCCGACAGCATGCGGCTGTGCCCGCCTGAATCTTTCACGATGAAAAGCGGCTGGGCGGACGCGATCATTCGATTTTCGTCCACGATCTTCAGCGCGGGCCTGCGGCTGGCCGCGCCGGTGATTGCGCTGCTGCTGCTGGCGGATGTCTCGCTGGCCGTGCTGGGGCGAATGCAGCAGCAACTGCATCTGGTGAGTCTGACGATGCCTCTGAAACTGGTGGCCGCGGTGTTGCTGCTTTCGGTGACGGTCACTTTTCAGCCGGCGTTTTTCGATTCGATGATGGCCTCGGGAGTGCGGCTGATGGAAGCCATTCTGCGGAGCGCGCACTGATGGCGGACACTTCGCAACAAACCGAAAAGGCGACTCCGCAGCGCCTGAAAAAGGCGCGTGAGAAGGGTGATTTTCCGGCTACGCGCGAATTCGTCGCGGCCTTTCAGTTTCTGGGTTTTGTGATGCTGGGTGCTGCGTGGTTTCCGGGCTGGCTGGCCAATATCGAAGCCGCGATGCAGCTGGGATTGCGTCAGGCGTTTTCGTCGCGAGCCGGTTCTTTGACCAGCGCGGATGTGCTGGCGATATTCAGTGTGATGGCCCGCGTTTCGCTGATGCCGCTCGCCGTGCTGGGTGGAATTCTGCTCGTCCTGACGATATTTTTTCAGCTGACTTCGAATGGCATGGGTTTCAGCCTGGCGAAGCTGGCGCCGGATTTCAACCGTCTGAATCCGATGAACCGGTTGCGGGATATTCCGGCGACAAACATGGGGCATTTTTTTCAGGCGCTGGTGATGATGCCGGTAATGTTCTGGCTGACGTGGTCGCTCGTGCGCAGCCGCTTGCCCGAATTGCTGCGGCTTCCGCTGATGCCTGTCGCTTCGGGCGTTGTGGCGACGGGAGGCCTCATCAACGATGCCCTGCGCCGGGCTTCGTTCGTGTTGGTGGCGTTGGGCACGGTGATGCTGGTGCGCGAGCGCGGGCGCTACAACAAGAAACTGCGCATGAGCAAACAGGAAATCCGCGACGAGGCGAAAGAGACGGACGGGAACCCGCAGACGAAGGCGCGGGTCCGGCGTATCCAGAGAGACCTGCGGCGCCGCAACATGATGAAGGAGGTTCCGACGGCCACGGCGGTTATCGTGAACCCCACACATTATGCAGTGGCGCTGCGGTACGACCAGGGCATGATGACGGCGCCGAAGGTTGTCGCCAAGGGCAGGAACTATCTGGCGGCGAGAATTCGCCAGCGGGCAATTCAGAATCAGGTACCGATCATCGAGAATCCGCCGCTGGCGCAGGCGCTTTATAAGTCGGTGGATATCGGGCAGGATATTCCGCCGCATCTGTATCGGGCGGTGGCGGAGATTCTTGCCTACATTTTCAAAATTATGGGGAAGGCGGCGCGCTCATGACAGTGACGACGGCAGCAGCGAAACGTCCGCGCGCGGGGTTGCCGCCCGGAGCCGCGGCGGAACTGATCGTGCCCGGCGCGGTACTGGGAATCATTGTGGCGCTGATTACGCCGATCCCGAGTTACCTGCTGGACTTTCTGATTGTGACTGACATTATGATGTCGGTGGTCGTGATGATGGTGGCGATGTACATCACGAAGCCGGTGGATTTCAATGTGTTTCCGACGACTCTGCTGCTGCTGACGTTGTTCCGGCTCGCGCTCAACGTTTCGAGTTCCCGTTTGATTCTGCTCAATGGGCATAGCGGTACGACGGCGGCGGGCAACGTGATCCAGGCCTTCGGGAACTTCGTGGTGGGTGGAAATTATATCGTCGGCACAGTCATCTTTCTGGTACTGATTGCGATTCAGTACGTGGTGATCAATCATGGCGCGGTGCGCATTTCGGAAGTGACAGCGCGATTTACGCTGGATGCGCTGCCGGGCAAGCAGATGTCGATCGATTCCGATTTGAATGCGGGGCTGATCGACGAGACCATGGCGCGGCAACGCCGCAAACAACTGGCGGCGGAAGCGGAATTTTTCGGCGCGATGGATGGCGCGAGCCGTTTCACGCAGCGCGACGCCGTGGCGGGAGTGCTGATTACAGGGATCAATATTGTCGCCGGGCTGCTGATCGGCATTGTGCAGCACGGCCTGGATATCGGCAAGGCGCTGCAAACGTATACGGTGCTGACGATCGGCGACGGACTGGTGACCGTGATCCCGGCGCTGATGATTTCGATTTCAGGCGCGATGATTATTACGCGCGCCAGTTCGGATAACCGTCTGGGCGTGGAGTTTCAGAAACAGGTTTTCGGAGCCGCGCAGCCGCTGATGCTATCGAGCGGCGTGCTGGTGGCGCTGGCGGCGTTTCCCGGGTTGCCGGGGATACCGTTCGTCCTGCTGGGGGGCGGTCTTGGAGTTGTGGCGTGGAATCTGAAAAGAAAAAATGCGCTGCCGGCGGCAGGGGCAGGGGCGGCGCAACCGAAGGCCGTCCGGGAAAATCTGGAAGATCTGCTGCGGATCGAGCCGCTCTCGGTGGAAGTCGGCGTGGGGCTGATTTCGTTTTTGACCGGCGCGGCGAACTCGCCTCTGTTGCGGCGGATTGCGGGAATTCGCAAGCAGCTGGCGACGGAGTTGGGGTTCATTATTCCGTCGGTGCGCGTGGCGGATAATCTCTCGCTGCGGGCGCGGGAATATTCGATTTGTCTGAAGGGCGTGGAGATGGCGCGGTTTGAGTTGCCGCCGGGAGCTGAACTGGCGATTGCTCTCACGGCGACGGAAAAGCCGCCCGAAGGCAAGCCGGCAAAGGACCCCGCGTTTGGGGTGCCCGCGTGGTGGGTTCCGGCGTCGCTGGCGGACAAGACGCGGACGCTGGGGTACACGGTGATCGACCCGCTCAGCGTCATCAGCACGCATCTAGGTGAGTTGATCAAGCGAACGTCGCACGAGCTTTTTTCGCGGCAGGAAGCCAAACGCCTGCTCGACCGCGTGAGCGCGGATAACCCCAAAGTGGTGGAGGACCTGGTGCCGAAGCTGCTCAGCCTGGCAGCCGTGCAGCGCGTGTTTCAGAACCTGTTGCGCGAGCGGGTATCGATCCGCGACGCCGTTTCGGTGCTGGAGGCGCTGGGCGAGGCGGCGCCGACGACGCGAAATCCGGTGCTGCTGACGGACTACGTGCGGCAATCGATACGGCGCGTGGTGGTGAAACCGTATCTGAATGCAAACGGCGATTTGCCGGCGTGGTTCCTCGATCAGCCGATTGAGCGTGTGGTGGAGAGCGGAATCGAACAGGGCGAATCGAATAGTTCGCTGGCGCTCGCGCCGAATGTGCTGCGCGATTTGCTGGACCGGATGCAGCGCGCGGTGGGGCCGCTCGAATCGCCGACGGTGGTGATTACGGCTTCTACGTGCCGGTACTTTTTGCGGCAGGCGGTGGAATCGTCGATCCCGTATCTGTTTTTTCTGGGGCATAGCGAGATACCGGCTGGGGTGAAGGTCATTTCACTCGGGGTTATTCAGTAGCAGTGGGCAACACAGGGAGATAAATCGATATGGAAACCAAAACTTACTTTGCCAGCAGCGTTCAGGCCGCGATGGAGGTCGCGCGGCGTGAGTTGGGACCGGATGCGATGCTGGTCAATTCCGGGCCTGCGCCGGAGTCGGCGCGGTCGTTCGGGCGGTTGGAGGTGACGTTTGCCTGGGATCCGGGCAGCGCGACGCCGAGAGCAGCGGCCCAGATGACGGGGCCCAGGCCAGTGGAGGCGGTGTCGCGGCGTGCGGACTCCGGGCTGGAGGATATTCGCCGGGAGATTTCGGCGCTGCGGGTGGCGATCGGCGGGCAACCAGGCGGCGCGCGGACGGCGGCTCCGGAGATCGATGACCGGGCGGTTGAGCTGTTGTGCGAGACCGGTTTTGAGCGGGACACAGCGCGGCAGATTGTGGGCGCGGCGCAGGAAAAGGGGGGGCAGGCGGGTGACGGCATCGTGCGGGAACTCACGGCGCGACTGCCGGTGACGGCATTTTCCCCGCTACAGCAAGATGAGAGCCGGGCGCTGGCGTTTATCGGACCTCCCGGGAGGGGGAAGACCACCAGCCTGATCAAGATCGCCGTTCGGTATGGTCTGGCGAACCGGATACCGACCCGGATCTACCTGGCGGGCGCGCACGGGGTAGGAGCGACCGAGCAGATGGCTCGCTACGCGGCGATCCTGGGTGTTCCGTTTCAAGCAGTTGAGTCGTTTGAAAGCCTGAATCTTGCGCTCGAAGGGGATCGATGGAAAGGGTTGGTTCTGATCGATACTCCCGGGAGTATTTGCGATGAGCGGCAGGAAATGGATGGCATGGCGAAATTTTTTGCCCGCCGTGCGCATATTGAGCGGCATTTGGTCCTAAGGGCGGAGGCGCGATCCGCCGATATGCAATATATGGTGTCGCGTTATGCCTCGATTCGGCCGTCGCGCCTGCTGTTTACGGGTGTCGATGAGGTACGAGGGCTGGGCGCGGCGGCGGATACCATGATCCGGACTGGAATTGCGGCGACGTTTTTCGGGACGGGTCCGCAGATTCCGGAGCATCTCGAAGAGGTCAGCATACCGAAGCTGGCGCGGTCTTTATGGGCGACAAACGGCTTGGCGGCGCGGGCTGCCTAAAGAAGTCCTGCCTGAAAAGGCTGGCGGCTGGCGCGGGGACGCGACCGGCCGACGAATAGTCTGAAAGCGGAAAACGTGGCAGTACCGGCACACTACTATCGGTCGGAGCAGGTTTCGGGGGATGAGCGTGAGCGGCTTATCATCGAGCACTTGCCACAGGTGCGCCTGATTGCGCGCAAGATCCACGAACGCTTGCCGGAATCGGTGACGCTCGACGATCTGCTGTCGGCGGGAGTCCTGGGGCTCATCCACGCTATAGACAACTTCGACCCGGCGCAGAATGTAAAGCTGCGTACCTACGCGGAATATCGCATACGAGGCGCGATTCTGGACAGTCTGCGCGCCAGCGACTGGGCACCGCGAATGAAGCGGAAGCTGGCCCGAACGCTGGAAGCCGGCGTCGCGAGCGCTCAGCAGCGTTGGGGCAGAGTGCCGGAGGAAGCCGAAATTGCGGCCGAACTGGGCATGCCGGTGGAAGAGTACCGGCTGAAACTCAGCGAGGTGGCGGCGCTCGATATCGGCGAGCTGGAGTTCCTGCGCGACGAGCGGGAGGCTCCGATCCTGCTGAAATACGTCTCGACGCCGGACGAAGATTCGCCGGCGCTGCAACTGGAAAAGGCTGAGCTCGAAAGGCTGATTGCCGCGGCGATTGACCGGATTCCGGCCGCCGAGCGAACGGTCCTGAGTCTTTATTTCTACGAAGAGCTAACGTTGCGGGAGATTGCGGACATTATGGGAATTCATTTCTCGCGGGTATCGCAGATTAAGTCGCAGGCGATTCTGCGCCTGCGCAATGCGATCGGGCAGCGCTGGCCAGGGGCCCGGGGAGCCAACGCGTGACGAAGCCATCGCTTTCGATGTCCGGGTTGCCGGTCCGCGCCCGTGTCGGCGGGTACGCCGGCGATGCCCTCTGCAATGCGTTGAGCAGTGTGACGGGGGCCGTTTTTGAGGTGGGCATTCCGGGGTCGGGCGAGATTGAAGAGCTGAAAGATCCTCTGATCTGGCGGCAAGCATTCTCGCTGGCCGATGGCACGCTATTCTGGCTCGTCGCTGGTAAAGACATCCGGGAAGGTGTGGCCCGCCTGGTCTTGGGTAGAGTTGGCGAAGCGGGCAACGATTCCGTTTCCGAAGAGGAAAGCCGTTCAGCGTGGACCGACATCGCCGGACAAGCGATGAGCGGTATCGCCCAGGCGCTCTCCGCCGATCTCGGGCTGGATGTTTTCGCTCAGGATGGCGAACAGGACATGGGAGGTCCGGACGACCAGGCCGCGGGTGCGGTCCTTGAAATCCGCAGCGGTGTTGAGACCTGGCATGTTCGAATCGCGTGGAGTGGGCAGTTCGCCGACGCTGTTGCGTCTGCCTCGCCGCAATCCGGTCAGCCTGCCTTCGTTCCTCAGGAAATGGCGTCGTCAAAAACATTGGAGTTGCTGATGGACGTGCCTCTTCCTGTCAGTGTCTCGTTTGGCAAGACCCTCTTGCAGATCCGTGAAGTGCTGAAGCTCAATACGGGTTCCGTTGTGGAACTGGACCGCCTCGTTTCAGACCCGGTGGAGGTGATTGTGAACAATTGCGTCATTGCGCGCGGTGAAGTGGTGGTTGTCGATGGCAATTATGGCGTCCGGGTCACGCATCTCGCGAGCCGGGAAGAGCGTTTGCGGTCCGGAATGGGTGAAGCGTCATCCCGATTGGGAACGGCGGCGAAATGACGATAGGCATTCCAGAGGCCATTGCGGGAGCGGGCGTGCTTACAGCGCTCCTGAGTTTGGCGCTCAATCGGCGCCAGGGCCGTGAGTTCAGACGCGAGATCGTGAAACTGCGGGGCGAAATGGCTCGCGGCGACCGGGACTGTTCGGAGCAGATCAGCCGTCTCGGTGAGACGCTCGAAACATCGAAAAGGAATGCGCAAGCGAGCCTGGAGCTGTTACGGGATGGCCGCTTGAGCCTGCCGGCGCGCGCCCGCGCGTTCCGGATGCTGCGATCGGGGATGGCGGCCGAAACGGCGGCGACGGAACTGGGAATGGCCAGAAATGACGTACGGCTTCTTGAAAAAATAGCCGGCGTGCTCGCGCCGCGGAACTGAGCAAACGCGTTAGGTGCGCTGCTACGCAGCGATCAGGGGGAACCGCGATTCGAGCGCCTTCATTTTGGCGGCCAGCGTCGTGCGCTTCAGACCCAGCAGATCCGCCGCCGCGGTCTTGTTTCCGCGAACCCGGGTCAGGGCCTGCGTCAGAAGGCCGACTTCGAAGTCTTCGAGCGCGCGCTGGTAGTCCATCCCTTCCGGAGGGAGCGATGCGGATTTCACGCGGTCGGGCACGACCACCGCCGAGCGAATGAAACGCAGATCGGAGGCGAAGATGACCGCGCGGTCGCGGCTCATAATCACCGCCGTCTCAATAGTGTTCTCGAGCTCGCGGACATTGCCAGGCCAGCCTTGCGCTTTCAGCCGGTCGAGCGCCGACCGGTCCAGAGTTTTCAGCGGGAGCCGCTCATTGTTGCAGACTTTTCTCACGAAATGACGGGCCAGCATCGGCACATCTTCGGGGCGGTCGCGAAGAGCGGGCAGACTGATCTGGAAAACGTTGAGCCGGTAGAAGAGATCCTGCCGGAAGCGGCCATCTTTCACGCGCGCCGCCAGATCCACATTGGTCGCGGCGATCACGCGGATGTTGAGGCGCACCCGCTCGTTACCGCCAAGCCGTTCAATCTCACGTTCCTGGAGAACACGCAGCAGCTTTGCCTGAATTCCGATGGGCATATCTCCGATTTCGTCGAGGAATATAGTGCCATTGTTCGCGGCTTCGAACTTTCCGGCGCGCGACTGCTGAGCGCCCGTGAACGCGCCCTTCAGATAGCCGAACAACTCCGCTTCGAGCAGCGGCTCCGGAATGGCGCTGCAATTCACGGCAACCCACGGTCCCCGGCTTCGTCCGCCGGCTGCGTGGATTTCCCGAGCCACCACTTCCTTCCCTGTGCCGGTTTCGCCTTCGATCAGCACGTTGCAGTTGCGGTCACCAACCATGCGAATGGCAGCCTGAACGTCTCGCATGCAGCGGCTGTCGCCAATCATGGTGCAGGACCCGTTCGGAACTGGCTCCGTTCCGTGGGAATTCCGTTGCCCGCCGCCATCCTTATATACGTCCGCGGCGTCCATGCCGATAAGATCCACAGCCAGCTCCGGGTCGTCGACACTGGTGATGACGTGCGCCGCGCCGAACTTCATCCATGCGACCGACGAGCCGACGCTTGCCGCGGGATCGTAGATCCAGACCGGCATGGACCGGGGAGCCTGTTCCAACAGATCGGCGGCGCGTTCCGAATCGGCTTCGCAGCCAATCTCGAGAATGATTGCAGCATCTTCGTTGGGGACATCGCCGAGCGCGTTGGCTACGGTGACGCGATGCCACTCCGGAGGCGGCGCCGGATTTTCTGCAATGAAGGAAGGGAGCCAGAAGAATTGCATATGTTTGTGCGTGCGTTTCTCACTGTCTATCGACGGCGGCGGGATAACCTTTAGCTTTTTTCCGCTATACGCAAAAAATTATGAATCCGCCTAAACAGGATCGAGCCACCCGCCGATAGGTTGTGTGGGAGACATATGATCTCTCACGATCAGGCGGGAGCCGGTCGGAAACAGACCCGAAAAGAGGAATTCTATGAGACTTCATCTGGATACCAGTAACGCAACCGATTCGGCCGGATCGGCGAACGCGAACTCGCCGCTGTCCGCGGCCGGAAAGGCTAACTCGGATCTCGGGACATCCGGGAGCGGGACGATCACGGCTTCAGGTCCTTATTCATCCGACAGCGTCGCGGTTTCCGGCACATCCGGCGCGTGGTCCGCCTCCTTTTCCGACAGAGCCGCGCGGATCGGTCAGCTGACAGCCGCCGTGCAGTCGGGCACGTACTACGTTCCGAGCAGCGCCCTCAGCCAATCCATCGTTTCGAGCGCCGTGAGCTCCGCGAACGCAGTGAGTGCCGCGGCGTAAACGATGACCGGGGTCCTCACATCGTTACAGAGTGTTTCGAACGCGCTCGCCGCGTTCAGCCAGGCGCTGGGCGCCGAGCAGAGTAATATTTCCAATTCATCGACGCCGGGATATGCGGCTGTGAGGGCAGTGATCCAGCCGGTGGGATTCGGGTCCGGCGGTGGGACGGACAATGTGGTTCTGCAATCGACCGGCAGCGCGCAGGCCGACGCCATCGTGCAGGCCGCCAGTTCGCAGGCCTCCGACAGCCAGACGCAGGCGCAGCAACTGACTTCAGTAAATCAGCAATTCGATATCACCGGGTCGACGGGAATCCTCGCGGCGTTCCAGCAGTTCAGCACTGCTTTCGCCGGACTGAGTGTGACGCCAGGCGATCCATCGGTGGAGGCGAGCGCACTTTCGGCAGCCGGAAATGTGGCAGCGGCTTTCAACTCGGTTGCCCAGAACCTGGACAGCCAGAGCCAGAGCCTGCAGGAGAGCGCGCAGAGCACGGTCACGCAGATCAACGACCTGGCCGGACAGATCGCTCAATACAACGTGCAGGTTCGGGGGCAGACGGAACTCGACCCGGGCACCGATGCTGCGCAGCGATCGGCTCTGACTCAACTATCCTCCCTGGTTGGAATTACCGTCAATAAGAATGCGGACGGCACGGTGAACGTGCTTGCTGGCGGCACAATTCCGCTGGTGCTGGGCGATCAGGCCTACAGCCTCTCGGCGAATCTGTCGGCAGCACCAGGGAGCCAGATCACGTCCTCGGGTGGTGGAACCCCTCCTGCAAGTTTCTCCGGCACACTTGGCGGTCTGATCGACACGCTGAATAACACGATCGCGCCGATTCTTGGCGGCAATGGCCAGGCCGGCAGCCTGAATACGCTCGCGCAGGGTTTCGCGTCGACCGTGAATTCTCTGCTGGCATCGGGTACTACCACCAGCGGGGCGGCAGGAGTACCAATCTTCACCTATGACACGACGAACGCCTCGAACGTCGCCCGCACGCTCGTGGTGGACCCGTCGGTGACGGCGGATCAACTGGCGGTCGCCACCACGGGCGCCGTGGCCGGCACAACGGCGCAGTCGAACGGCGTCGCCAACCAACTGGCGGGGCTGGCCGCCTCAAACGATCCAGCCAATCAGATCGGTGGCCTCGCGCCGCAGGACTATTTCTCTTCGATTGCGCAGAGTGTGGGGCAGCAGCTTTCCGATGCCACGACGCAATCGTCGGCGGACCAGACGACCCTTACGGCGGCGCAGGCCAGCCAGACCGCGACCGAGGGCGTTTCGCTCGATCAGGAAGCGATCAATGTTACGGCTTATCAACGCGCCTGGGAAGCTTCCGCAAAGCTGGTGACCGTGATCGACAATTTAACCCTGGACTCGGTCAATCTGGTGGGCGAGCAGGATGAGTAGAGGGAAATGAAATGACCGTAAATTCTGCCACCATCGGCGCCGACTGGTTTCTCAACGGCCTCGCGAACATACAGAGTCGCGAGCTGCAGACGCAACAGCAACTGTCGTCCGGCTACGCGGTCTCGAGCGCGGCCGACGATCCGGCGGACACCAACGCTCTGGTGGATCTTGGTTCGTCGCTGGCAGCGGCGCAGGCTTATCAGTCCAATCTCGGCGGCGTGCAGGCGGAGGCTTCGGCGGCCGATACCGCGCTGAGTTCGGCGATCAATCTGGTTCAGAGCGCGCAGTCAATAGCAGCGCAGGGGGCATCTTCCACCGCGACACCGGCCGAACGGCAGGCTTTTGCGGTCCAGGTGCAGGGGATCCAGCAACAACTGGTGTCGCTTGCGAATACCAACGTGGCGGGCCGGTTTATTTTTGGCGGCGATCAGGATCAGACCGCGCCATATCAATACGACGCATCGAGCGCTACCGGAGTGGATGCGCTGACAACGGCGTCTTCCACGCGGGCAATCGTGAACCCCGCCGGTCAGACCGTATACCAGTCGCTGACGGCGAGCACGATCTTCGATCCTTCGACTGGCGGCACTCCCACGGCAAATAACACGTTTGCCGCGCTGCAGAGTCTTCAGACGGCACTCGCGGCGAACGATACGGCGGGGGTGGCAACCGCGCTTTCGTCGCTGGGCAGCGCGTCTTCGTGGCTCAACCAGCAACAGGTGTACTATGGTGCCTCCGAACAGCGGCTCGCCGGAGAGCAGACGACTGTTGCCGGCCAGATCACATCGATTCAGGCGAACATATCGACCCTGCGGGACGCGAATGTCGCCCAGGATGCCACCGATCTGACCCAGGAATCGACCAGCCAGCAGGCGGCGCTCGCCGCGCAGGCCGAAATTCCGCAGAAGAGTCTTTTCGATTACCTCGCCTGACGAGCGATTCTCATGGCCACCCAGCTCAATCAGCAGGAAATCAACGACGTGTTTCAGAATGTGCGGTCGCGGCCGGAAAGGCCCGACAGCTCGCGCGCGGTCGCGTTCGACTTCCGCCGGCCGGACCGCATTTCGAAGGTGCAGTTAAGGGCCATTCACCAGTTGCACGACAACTTCGTGCGGGCTCTGGCCTCCAGCCTCTCGGCTTACCTGCGCTCGTACGTCATTGTGAATCTGGTGAGCGTGGAGCAACTGTCCTATGCCGAATTTCTCGAATGCCTGCCATCGCCTTCGTGTCTCGCCTCGCTCGGTCTGAAGCCGTACGATGGCAGCGCGATTCTGGAGCTCAATTCGGCCCTCATCTTCCCGGTGATTGAAATCCTGCTGGGGGGCGACGGCAAGCTTCAGTTCAGTTCGCAGCGCGAGGTGACCGAGATCGAACAGGTGCTGCTGGGCGGTTTTCTCGGCCTTGTTCTGCGCGATCTCAAGGATGCCTGGAGGTTCGTCACGCCGCTCGATTTCAGCATCGAGAGACTGGCGACGGAACCGCAGTTTCTCCAGATCATGGCGCCATCGGAAGCAATTGTGGCGGTTGCCATCGAGATACGCATTGGAGACGCCGTGGGGATGATGAATATCGCGATGCCGGCAATCCTCATTAAAATGATGCGCCAGAAATTCGACCAGCAATGGTTACTGCGCAAGGCCGCTTCCACGGATTCCGAACAAATGCGTGTGATGAGATTGATCGAATCAGCCGAACTACAAACTGAGGCGATGTTGGCGGGCCCCCACATGTTACTCCGCGATCTGATCGATCTTGAAGAAGGCGACGTTCTCGGGCTGGAGTTTCCGGTGGGCCATTCGCTGAATTTATTGCTCAGCGGCGCGAGAAAGTACTACGGTGAGATGGTGAATTCCGGGAGCCGGGCGGCGTTCCGGGTGCTGGAGCGGTGTGTGAGCGGGGTGTCATGACGGCGACCCCGATTTTCCGGCCGGTCTGCTTCCGGCCGAATGAAAGATGAGACAAAATGTCCGACGAGAACATCAGCATGGTATCCCCGTGGCTTGGCGAACTCAGTTGGGAGACGGGGTGCGAACTCCAGTTCCCGGCCGGATTGCCCGGCTTCGAAGAGCACAGGCGCATGGTTCCGGTGGAGATTCCCTCCCAGCGGCCACTGATCTATCTGCAAAGCGCGGAACAGGCCAGGGTTTGTTTTCTGGCGTTGCCCATCCTGGCTGTTCATCCTGGCTTTGAGCTCAGCCTCTCCGAGGAAGACCGGTCGCTGCTTGAGTTCGACCCTCTGCAATTGCCGGCGAGCGCCATCCCGGCGCTTGGAACGGACGTGCTTTGCCTGGCGCTGCTGGTGCCCTTTGGGAAGACGGTACAGACCAATCTCGATGCGCCGATCGTCATTAACCTGCATAACAGCCGCGGCATTCAGGCTGTTGCCCCGGCCGGGGCGGCCGGCTCCTATCGCTTAGGCGAGAAGGGCGCCTGGGAGGTGGTGTGTTAGTGCTGCGGCGGCGCGTGGGCGAAACGATTCTGGTCGGCAACGACGTTGAGATCGAGGTGATCGAAATTTCCCGCAGCCGCGTGAAGCTGGGAATCCGCGCGCCCTGCCAGATATCGGTGGTCAGGAAGGAGACGGTGGCCGTCTCGCGGGAAAACCGCCTGGCATCCGACCTCATCGCCACGTGTGGCAGCGACGGCGTAGGCGAAATACTGCAACTCCTGAATCGGACGGGGACGCCGGCGGTGGGGGAGGTGCCAGCGCAAAGTAACCCGGTGGAAGATGACTCAACGAAACCGGGAAGGCGTCGATATGAAACTCCGGAGAGGTACAGCAGGTATCGCGGAAGCCGCGAGAACCCGCACCCGGCATGATGCCGGGCATGTGTCGAACCAGGGAATCAAACAATGTCGATATCCATTCAAACCAACGTTGCCTCGCTGAATGCGCAGTATTACATCAGCCAGAACCAGAATTTTCAGAACACCGCTATTCAGCAGTTGTCTTCCGGTTACAAAATCAATTCTTCCGCCGACGACCCGGCCGGCCTGGCGGTAGCCAATCAGTACGCCGGCGAAATCACCCAGCTCACGGCCGGCGTGCAGAACGCGTCCGACGGAATCAGCACTCTGCAGATCGCCGATGGCGGTCTCAGTAATATTTCGCAGATCCTCGGCCGGCTTCAGACGCTGGCGTCGGAAGCCGCGTCTGGAACGTTCCAGGGCGACCGCACCACGGTGAATAACGAATACCAGGGGCTGCTGACGGAAATCAACCGTCAGGCCGCGAACATCGGCCTGAACACCGGGGGCGTGAACAACACCAACCTGACGGTCTACACGGGCGGCGGGAGCGACCAGGCGAATTCGCAGGTTTCGGTCGATCTGGCCGGTTCCACTAATGCGGTTGACGCCACAGCGCTCGGGATCGGAAGCACCAGCGTGGCGGGCGGCGGGACGGGTATCAGCGGCAACTCGGTGGATCTCAGCAACACGGCGAGTACTTTCCTTTCGGGGAACGAGCAGACCTTTACTTTCAACCTGAATACGGGCACCGGCAACCAGGCTGTGACGATTAACGTGAACCCGACGGCCGCAGCCGGTGGTTTGAGCGGCGCGGCAGTCATCAGCAGTCTCAACACGTCGCTCCAGGCCTATGGCATCACGGCGTCGATCGGGAGCAGCGGAGCATTGCAGTTTGGTGGCTCGACCGCTTTCACAGTCAGCACGACGGCAGCTTTGACGGGAGCGATTTCCACCACTGGCACCGCGGTCAACAGCGCGAATTACAACGTGGATACCGGCGCATTTTCCGGCGCGCCGATCACAGCGGGCACCGAAACGGACGTTATCCAGAACGCGGGCGGCACTTACACGTTGAGCCTGACTTCCGCCGACAATACCGTGGACACGGCTCTCACGGCGATCAACTCGGCTCTCAGTGGATCTGGCATCCTGGCTGTTGCGGACGCCGCAGGCACCGGCATTTCCCTTCAGAGCACCAGCGCCTTCAGCGTGAATCAGACTGCTTCGGCCACGGGCAGCGTATTTACGACTGCGGGTTCCAATCCGGTCACCGCGGCTTCGACCACCGCATCCAGCACCGGCAGCGCGCTCGCGGCGCTTACGTTGCTGACGCAGGCAATCGCCAATCTGGGCCTGGTACAGGGCAACGTCGGCGCGGGTGAAAATAAGCTGCAGTACGCGACGAACCTGGCGCAGTCGCAGATCACAAACGTTTCGGCCGCCGAGTCCGGTGTTCGGGACGCCGATGTTGCGGCAGCAGCTGCGAACCTGACCAAAGCTCAGGTACTGCAGCAGACGTCGCTGGCGGCTCTTTCGCAGGCTAACTCCGCTCCGCAGGCGGTGCTGGCGCTGCTGAAGAACTTCTAATGAACGGGGGCTCTGAACGCACAATGGCGCTCGTAATTTAAAACGCGCTCCAACATTCCGGGCCGGGGCTGAAACACGGCTCCGGCCCGGATCCTGTGGATTATGTCGACAACCGCAACCACCGCCGCGCCAACTTTCAACGGACAGAGCCAGTTTGCCGCCAGTCTGCAGCAGGTCATCACGCGAGCGGTCGGCATCGCCTCGCTGCCTCTCGATTCGGACGAGGCGACGCTGACCACGCTCGACGGGCAGTCGGCGGCCCTCGACGGTCTGGACTCCGACTTTACCAATCTTCAGTCGTCTGTTTCATCCATCCAGAACGCCCTGACCTCCGATTCTCTTTCTTCTTCGATTTCAGACGGTTCCATTGTCAGCGCGACCGTTGGGAGCGGAGCCACTGCGGGAACGTACTCCATCCATGTGGACGATCTCGGTGCGTCTTCAACAGCGCTGAGCAACCCCGGTGCTACTCCTGTGACTGACCCTACGTCCCAGGGAATCAGTTCTTCGACGACACTGACCCTGAACGTAAACGGGACCCTCACGACGATCACTCCGGCGTCCTCTTCTCTGGACGATCTTGCCTCGGCCATCAACACACAGGCGAGCGGGCAGGTCCAGGCGACGGTAGTCAACGTCGGCTCTACCGGTTCGCCGGATTACAGACTTTCTCTCACCGCCTCGAACCTGGGCGCGCTTCCCATCGACCTGACGGATTCGTCCGACACCAGCGTAATCGCGGAGTCCAACGAAGGTTCTCTGGCAACTTACGAGGTCGGAGGGCTCAGTACGCCGCTCACCAGCGATTCGCGTACGATTACCCTCGCGCCGGGGCTTACGGTCAATCTGCTTGGCGCGAGCACGTCCGATCAGCCGACGACGATTACCGTCAGCAACGATCCCTCGGCGCTGGCATCCGCCTTCAGTACCTTCGCGCAGGCATACAATCAGGCCACCGCCGACCTCGCTCAATACCACGGTAAGGGTGGAGGGGCGCTCGAGGGTGACAGTATCGTGAGCACGCTGACGAATGTGCTGCAGCAACTCTCGAACTACAGCAATGGGAGCCCCGATACAGCGTTGGCCAATTTCGGCATTACGGTGAACGATACTGGTCAGTTGTCGGTCGATAGCGCGGCATTTACCAGTGCCGCGAGCGCCAATTTTGGGGGCCTGGTCGCGACCCTCGGGGGGACCACGACCGGCGGTTTTCTGGAGTCCGCGACCGACGCGCTCAACGGCGTGGAAGACCCCACCTCCGGGGCGGTCAAGATCGAAGAAAACAACGTGACGAGCGAAATCACCGCCCAGAATACCGCCATTACGAACGAACAGGCGAAAATCACCCTGTTGCAGACCAATCTGACTTCGCAGATCGTCACGGCGGATGCCGCTATTTCCGCGCTCGAAAGCCAGCTCTCCTATGTCAACGGACTTTTCTACTCTATTACCGGAAACAACAACAATCCCAACGCCAGTTCAATCGCCTGACGCTGGCGACGTTCTCCGCAGGCTGGAGAAATGCGTCCGGCAAGGCGACTGGAATGGCGTCGCCGGGCTGCTCCCGCTGATTGGAAATGTCCGGCTGCCCGCGACGCAGGATGCCCTGGGCGAATATCTCCTGCAGGTTCGGAAGGTGCTCGTCGCGGCTCGTGTAGCCCGCGCGGGACTCTCCGTTTCTTTGTCTCGTGTACGGGCGGCCTCGCGCTTTACGCGTTCGCGCGGCCTTGGTTGCGCCAGGGAGTTGCGCCAGGAACCTGCCGCTCTGACAAAATCCTGACACCCCCGGCGGCAGTCTTCCTGAGTCTGATGAATACGTTAGCAATGGTGAGCCGAATGCATCTCCGAAGGTATGTCTTCGGCCAATGGTCTCGACCTCGGCGCTTATCTCACCTACCTGACACGACGCCAGGAAGTGGTTGCCTCCAACATTGCGAACGCGGATACTCCCGGCTATAAAACCAGAGATGTTGAGATGCCGGGGGATTTCAGCTCGGTTTTCGCGCAGTTTACGCCGTTGGTAACGGAAGCTTCCGGGCTCACCACTCACAACGATGGCAACAATGTCAGCATCGACCGCGAATCCAGACTGCTTGCCGAAAATGACATCCGTTTTAACCTCGCTACACAGTTGCTGAAGGGAAAAATTAAAGGCATCCGCTCTGCGATTGAGGAAGGGCGGTCGGCATGAGTCTTTTGGGCGCTATTTCGGTCAGCGCGTCGGGGATGGAGGCGCAAAGAATTCGCGCCGAACTCATCACGGAAAACATGGCGAACGCGGATACGACGCGCACTCCGGACGGCGGTCCTTATCGCCGTAAAGACGCCGTATTCAGCACGGCGCCGGCGGAAAGTTCATTCGCGGGAACGCTCGCCGAATTCAGCGCCGGGGGAACGCAGGGCGTCACGGTCTCGAATATTACGGTGGATCAGAGCGATCCCGAGCGCCGTTACATGCCGGGTCATCCCGATGCGGACGCCGACGGTTACGTAGCCTTTCCAAAAATCAATCCGTCGGAAGAAATGGTGGACCTCATGGGGGCATCCCGCGGCTACGAGGCGAATGTTGCCGCCATTTCAACCGTTAAGGATATGATCGGGCGCTCGCTCGACCTCTTCAAGTCATGATGATCTCGCTCCAGTCCACATCCATTCCCCAATTGGCGGATCCCGCAGCCGTCGGCGGCGCGTCGTCCGGCGGATCTCCCGGCACAGGGTTCGCGGACGCTATCGGCGCCGCCATCGGCAACGTGGAGAACGCTCAATCGCAGGCGCAGTCGGCGGCTTCCGAATTGCTCGTGAACGGCAACGGAGACGTTCACACGGTCGCTCTCGCGGCGCAGAGTGCGGAACTGTCGCTGGAGCTTTTCCAGCAGGTTCGGAATAAGTTTGTCTCGGCATATCAGGAAATCATGAAAATGCCGATGTAGGTCCTGAAGCCTACCGGCAATACCCCGACAATGCCTCAGATCATCCGGCTATGGAACTCACTCAGCATGGCCCAGCGTATTTCGCTGGTGCTGGTGCCGCTCTTGCTGGTGGCGCTCGGCGTGGGCGCAGTCCGATGGAAGCACGACGCCGACTTCCGGACGCTTTATTCCTCTCTCACACCCGAGGATGCCTCCGCCGTTACGCAGAAAATCAAAGAGGCGGGAATCGAGTACCGTCTGGATGAAACCGGGGCAACCGTAACGGTGCCGGCCGACCGGCTTGCCGAAGCGCGTCTGGCGCTCGCCGGCGCGGGCATGCCGCGCTCCGGGCGCATCGGCTTTGAGCTCTTCGACCGCACCAATCTTGGCGCCAGCGATTTCACCGAACAGGTGAACTACCAGCGCGCTCTCGAAGGCGAACTGGAGCGGACGGTCGCCACGCTCGCCGAAGTGGAGCAGGCGAGGATACACATCACTTCCGCCAAAGAGTCTGTTTTTCTGGACTCGCGGCAGCCGGCGAAGGCAACCGCTGTTCTGAAGCTGCGGACAGAGGCTCGCATTCAGCAATCGAGCGTGACTGCAATCGCCAATCTGGTGGCCAGCGCGGTGGAAGGCCTTGCACCAGACGCCGTTTCCATCATTGACGACAGCGGCCGCCTGCTGAACCGTCCGCGCGCCACGGAAGGCGATGCGAAGGCGGCGGAGGTGAATCTGGACTACCGCCAGCAACTGGAATCGGAGTTGCAGGCCAAGCTCGGCGGTGCGCTCGAGCCCGTGCTCGGCGCGGGTAAATTCCGGACGGGGGTCAACGTCGATTGCGATTTCACGAGCGTCGATCAGAGCGATGAAATTTACGATGGGAACCAAACCGCGACGCTGACTTCCCAGGTGACCGAGGAATCGACGGGGACAGGAATCGCCGGTGGCGCGCCAGGCACGGCCTCGAATCTTCCAGCGCCCCCTGCGAAGCCGGCAGGAAGCACCTCGGGCATTGTGAGGAGAACCGAAAACGTCTCCTACCAGCCCAGCCGTACGGTCCGCCATACCGTCAATCCGAAGGGCAGCATCCGGAAAATCTCCACGGTCGTTCTGGTGGATCACACGGTCCGTTGGGAAGGTACGGGGGCCAAAGCCAGAAAGGTTATCGTGCCGCCGTCGGAGGCAGTGCTCAAGGCGGTCCACGACGTGGTGGCCGGCATCGTGTCCTACAACGAACAGCGGGGCGATCAGATTACAGTGGAATCGTTGCCGTTTGAGAGCACGGTGGACGCCGAGCCTCCCATGTCCTCCGCGCCGCTATTGAAGCAAAAGGCTCCCGGGGCCGATAAGCAGCGGATGATTCTCCTCGGCAGCGGCGCGCTCGTCCTCCTCATCATTCTGGCCGGCGTTGTGTTCGTGATGCGTCGGAGTTCTATCGTGTCAAAGGCGGCCCATGACATGGCGCCCGCGGCAGTCGCGGCGGCGGGGCATGCGCCCGGTGAGTTACCTGGCGCGCACGGGACACCGGAAGCCGCCCTTAATCAGGCTCAGCTGGAGGCGGAGGTTCTGGGCCGCATCAAACTGCCGGTCGCGTCCAAAGCCACGGAAGTGCTGATCCGGCACGTTCGCGAAAGTACCGCGAAGGATCCGGCGGTCGCCGCGAGCGTACTGAAGACCTGGATCGGTGAGCCCGAGGGGAAGGCAACGTGACGACCGCGCCTTCCATGTCCGCAAGCGGGGTGCGCAAAGCGGCCATTCTCCTGATTGTGCTCGGCGAAGAGCACAGTGCCGGAATCCTGCGCGAACTGAACGAAATGGACGTGCAGCGGGTCGCACGCGAGATCGCGCGCGTCGATTCGTTCACAGCGGAACAGACGGAAGCGACCCTGGAAGAGTTTTACCAGATGACGATGGGGCACGAGTTTGTCGTGCGGGGCGGTCTGGATTACGCGAGGCGGATGCTGCATAAAGCGTTTGGCCCGGACGCCGGCAAGAGGATTACCGATCGTCTGATTATGATGATCGGCGGCGAGTATGCGCACCTCGATGCTCTGCAGAAGGCGGACCCGCAGCAACTCGCCCGGTTCATCCATAACGAACACCCGCAAACCATCGCCCTGGTTCTGTCGCACCTGAATACCGCTTCGGCTGCAGCACTGCTTTCGTCGTTGCCCGCGGAACTGCGGCCTGAAGTCGCGCTGAGAATGGCCAATCTGGATGAAATCACGCCGGAGATCGTCAATAAGATTGCGAAGGTAATCGGCGACAAACTACAGGTCGTGGGCCAGTTCAGTCGCGAATCCTACGGTGGCGCCCGCGCCATCGCGGAACTGTTCAACCAGCTGGATACCGGCACGAGTAAGGAGATACTCGACGTCATTGAGGCGCAAAATCCCAATCTGGTGGAGACGATTCGCCAGCTGATGTTCGTATTCGAAGATCTGGTCACAATCGACACCAATCAACTGAAGGAGATCCTCGCGCGTGTCGACAGAAAGGTGCTGACCTGCGCGCTGAAGGGAACGAGCGCCAAACTGAAAGAGCACTTCTTCTCCACGATGTCGGCCCGCGGCGTTGAAATGCTCAAGGAGGACATTGAAGCGATGGGGCCAGTGAAGATCAAAGACGTGGAGGCGGCGCAGCAGCAGGTCATTGCGGTCGTCCGTCAGATGGAAGCGGAAGGCGTTATCTCATTGAAGGGCGGCGGTACCGAACAGTATGTTGTCTAAAGTGCTGAAGGGCGGCGACGCCCGGCAGGTTCGGGCCATGGTCTTCGCGTCGGCGATTGCTCCCGCGCAGCAGTCGCGCCAGGCGGAGACAGGAACTGGCGACCAGTCCGCTCTGCTGGAGAAAATCCGCTTGCTTGAAGCGGGGCTCGTCGCGGCGAAACGGGAGGCTTTCGATGCCGGCCATCGGCAGGGTGAGCAGGAAGCGCGAGCCGCGCTGGCGCCGGTGCTTGGGCGCATGAACGCGTCGATCGCCGAGGTGGTCGGCCTGCGGCCCGAACTGCGGCGGCGCGCCGAGAAGGATGCCGTCGAACTCTCCCTGCAGATTGCGCGGCGTGTGCTGCATCGGGAACTGAACATCGACAGCAACGCGCTGAACGCCCTGGCGCGGGTTGTCTTCGACAGGCTCACCCGGTCGGAATCGTGGCAATTGACCGTCCATCCGCAATTCGCCGACGCCATCCGCGGGGCGCTTCCGGCGGGGAGCGTGGACAAGGTCCGGATTGAAACGGATCCGTCCTGCGCGCCAGGCACGTTTCTAGTGCGAAACGGGGATGGCGCTATTGACGCGTCCGTGGATAGCCAGCTGGACGAGATCCACCGCGGCCTCACCGACAGGTTGACCCAATGACGACAGCCCTCGACCTCAGCCGCTTCTCGGCGATTCTGGACCGGCTCGATCCGATCCGCACCTCGGGCGAAGTGGTGGAGCTTGTCGGTCTGCTGGTCGAATCGCGCGGACCGTCCGTCGCCATCGGCGATTTCTGTGAGATCCGAACTAAGTCTGGCAGGATGATCCGCACGCAGGTCGTGGGATTCCGCGGCGGCCGCGTGCTCTCGATGCCTCTCGAAGAAACGGGCGGCCTGAGTCTGGGCGATGCGATTGTGGCACGTGGTGGCGAAAGTACCGTCGACGTGTCGCCGCAACTGCTGGGGCGAGTGCTCGACGGATTCGGCGCTCCGATGGACGGGGGGCCGCGCATCACGACGCTGGAGACCAGGCTGCTGCACGCTGCTCCGCCCAATCCGCTGGAGCGGGAGCACATCAGTGAGAGGCTGGTGACCGGTATTCGGGTGATCGACGGCTTGCTGCCCTGCGGCAAGGGGCAGCGCATCGGTATCTTTGGCGGCAGCGGTGTCGGGAAGAGCACGCTGCTCGGTTCGATGGCGCGTTCCAGTTCGGCGGGCGTGAACGTCATTGCGCTCATCGGGGAACGCAACCGCGAAGTGAGAGAGTTCATCGAGCATGACCTCGGTCCGGAAGGAATGGCGCGGTCGGTGGTGATTGTGGCGACTTCGGACAGGCCCGCGCCACTTCGGGTACGGGCGTGTTTCGTAGCTCTGGCCGTGGCGGAGTACTTCCGCGACCGCGGAGAAGACGTCCTGCTGGTGATGGATTCGATCACCCGCCTGGCGATGGCGCAACGGGAGATCGGGTTGGCGGCTGGTGAGCCGCCGAGTCAGAAGGGCTACACGCCGTCGGTGTTCAGTCTTTTGCCGAAGATCTGCGAGCGCGCCGGGAATTTCGGAGTTGGTTCGATCACGGCATTCTTCACGGTGCTGGTGGAGGGCGACGATTTCAACGAGCCCATCTGCGACGCAGTGCGGGCAATTCTGGACGGGCACATCACGCTGTCGCGGGAGTTGGGATCGGCCGGGCATTATCCGGCGATCCAGGTGCTGGATTCAGTCAGCCGATTGCAGTCGAAACTGGCCACGGCGCAGGAATCGGAATCGGCGCGGCGGATTCGCGAAGCCCTGGCACTTTATCGGCAGTCGGAGGACCTCATCAACCTGGGAGCTTACGCCTCCGGCTCGAATATGCGGCTCGACGCCGCCATCCGCTCGCGCGAGGAGATCATGAAGTTCCTGCGACAGAAGCCGACCGATCAATCGACTGGCGAGGAAACCGCGAAGAGGCTGGAAGCCGTGGCGGGAATGGTGTGAGGTCGTGAAGGCGTTTGAGTTCCGGCTGGAGCCGGCGCTTCGCTGGCGTTCGATGCAGCTCCGCCTGGAGCGGGAGGCGGTGGCGCGCGCGGCGGGTCAGGTTGCCGCAATCCAGAGCGAACTGAACGCGAGGCATGCTGAGCTCCGAGCGGGCGGGGCGGAGCTGGTGGCGGCGGGCAGCGTGGCGTTTGCCTCCTGGTCTGCTTATGTGGAGCGTTGCCGGCGGCGCATCCGGACTCTCAACGATCAGTTACCTCTTGCCAGGAAGGCGCTGGCTGCGCAGATGCAGAAGATGGTGGAGGCTCACCAGAGACTGCGGGTGCTGGAAAATCTGAGGAGCGACGACCATGCCGGATGGGAACGCGAGCTGAGTCGCGAGACGGAAGCCTTCGCGGGCGAGGCTTACCTCGCGGGAATGGTCAGGGCGGGAATGGTCAGTGCGGAACGGCGCCCGCGCTAGAATTGAAAGACGGACGGGCGCGTAGCTCAGTTGGATAGAGCACCGGCCTTCTAAGCCGGTGGTCGCAGGTTCGAATCCTGCCGCGCCTACCAAACTCCAATCTGCGCGTTTCACGTTCGGGAGCGATCCAGCAACTGGCGAACCTTGCGGCCGAGCGCTTCTCCGGAGAAGGGCTTCGGAAGAAAGGCGCTTCCTTCAGGCGCCGGAATCCGGTCCGGGGATCCATCGGCATAGCCGGTGATGAACAGCACGCGTAGTCCCGGCCGTATCTCGCGCAGCAACTGAACAAGCCCGGCGCCTCTTCCTCCATCCGTTTCCCAGGCGATTATCAGGACATCGAAATCCCGGCGGCCGTGAGCAATGCCTTCCGCTTCTTCGGCGCTGCCGGCAGTCAGAACGCGGAAGCCCTGGCGCTCCAGCATGTCGCGGCTGAGTTCGCGGATCAGGGGCTCTTCCTCGACCAGTAATACGGTGCCGGAAACGGGGCCGGAGAATGCCGCCAGACGTGCGTCGTTCGCTGTTGGCGCGAGGTGCGTTGCCGAGGCGAGGGGCAGATAGAGAGAGTAGCGAACCCCGGGTCCGAATTCCGGCGTGCGAGGTTCGACCACCGCGGTCATGACGCCTCCGTATTGCGCGAGGATCGCCTGGGAAGTCGCCATACCAAGCCAGGGCCGAGGCTCAGGCATGCGTGCGGCGGCGAGTGCGCTGCGGCTCCGGACGGAAAGAGAAACGAAAGGAGCGGCGGTGGCAGCGCCCGGTCCGGCGTCGTCGATCGACGTCGTCAGTTCCAGGCTCTCGACTCCCTCGCCGAATTGACGGGCGTGAATGACGAAGCTGTTGAGGATCTGTTCGATGTGGCCGGGATCGGCCAGCACGCGCGCCGGCTTATCGCAGAGCGACACCAGGAACGGGGTCTCCGGATTTACGAGGCCGCGCCAGGTGGATTCCAGATGGACGACAAGGGCATTGAGATCAATGGCGGCAGCAGTCTCGTCGTGATGTTCATCGCGCCCTGCCTTGCGCTGGCTGAAATCCAGGATCTGGCGAGTCAATGCCGCGGCGCTGTGCATTGACCTTAAGACCCCGTCGAGGCGGGGGCGCGCCGGACTATCCTTCGGCAGCAGATCCAGAGCCTGACGGACTCCCGTCAGCATACCGGTGCCGATCCCGCGAAAGTCCCGCGCGATACCGCCTGCGAGGCGGCCGAGAGCTTCCATTTTCTGCGCCTCACGACGCTGCTTCTCGAAGCGCAGTTTCTCGGTCACGTCGGTCAGGGTGCCCTCATAGTAAAGGACGTTGCCTGCGTCGTCCCGCACGACCCGCGCATTTTCGCGAACGGTGATGACGCGCTGATCGCGCGTACGCAACTGGAATTCGACGTTGGCGTAGCTGCTATCGCGCTCGAGCCGGTCGCGCAGGCGCTGGTGAAGATCGGCATCGACAAACGTATCGCGCACGACGCCGACGACATTCAATTCCTCCTGGCTCGAAAAATCCAGCATGCGGAGCAACTCGGGATTGGCGGCCAGGATGCGGCCATCCGGCGAGGTCTGGTAGACGCCCTCGCGAATGTTTTCGAACAGCTCGCGGAACATCCGTTCCGAGCGGCGCAGCGCCTGTTCGGCCTTCTTACGCTCGGTGATGTCCGTCATCATGGTGAGCAGAGCGGCGTCTTTCGCGTGGCCGGCATAGGGGCTGGAACATGCCAGCGTCCAGACCTCGGAGCCATCGGTGCGGCGCAGCCGGCGGTCGTATTGTTCCTTGGTTCCTGTGCGGCGATTCTGAAACCGGATGCGTTCCGCGGAAAGATCTTCCGGAAAGAGGAAAGCGTCGACCTGGTGGCCCTCGATCTGGTCCACGCCGCAGCCGAGGATTTCGGCGATGCGCGGATTCGCGTAGGTGATGACTCCATCGGGATCGACCATCCAGATTCCTTCGCCCGCCGTCTTGACGAGATGGCGCTGCCAGTCTTCGCCTTTTGCGGCGAGATCGCGCGCGATGCGGAGCTGACGGCCGAAGAGGCAGAGCAGGCTGGCTTCGAGGACGTAAAGGGCATAGTGAATGGTGGCGCTGACAGCAGGGGGATTGCCACTCTGGAAATCGACGATGTACCAGACAGTCGTGAGGACCGTGGCGAGCAGGGCAGGTCCGAGGCCGGTGGTCCAAAGGCAGGCGAAGACGGCGGCGAGAGCGCAAAGAGGCAGGGAGATCGTGTCGCCGATCAGGCGATCGACCTCAAAGCGGAAGACGTATGCCACAGCGGTCACGACGACGGCGAATGCGTAACCGGGCCAGGGTGAACCGGAGGGTTTCGCGTTAGCCGGCATGGGCTTTCACGTTCCATTTCGAAATGAGGACTCCAAAGATTACGACCACGACCGCGCCAATCACGTTATACCAAAGGAACGCGATCTTCGTAAATATGGCGCAGGCGACGATGGTCGCCTCACCGATCAACAACGCCCAGAATGCCGCGCCGCCCCGCACATTTTTGAAAAAGAAGCCCAGCGTGAAGGTTCCGAGCATGACGGGATAGAAAAACGAACCGACCTGGTTCACAGCCTCCACGAGCGAGCCCAGGTGCCGTGCGTATTGCGCGAAACACACGGCCCAGGTGCCCCACAACGCAGTGAAGACACGCGATGCCACGAGGTAATGGTGGTCGGAGGCGTTCGGTTTGAAGTGACGCCGGTAGATATCCATCACGCTGACCGCCGCCAGCGAGTTGAGTTCGCCGGAACTGGATGACATAGCCGCAGTGAAGATCACGGCAATCACGAGACCGATGAAACCGATCGGGAAATACTTCGTCACAAACGACAGGAAAATATAGTTGGTATCGCTGAAGGCGCTTTGGCCGTCGGTTTTCTGGTACAGGCGGATGCCCGCGGCGCGGGCTGCGTCGGCATCGTGCTGCGCGGAGCGGTAGTCGGATACGGCGTTGGTGAGCGCGGCGGCATTGCCGGCTTTACGCGCAGCGTTCAGCGACTCTGCGGCGTGTTTGCGCCTGGCATAAGCGCCATCGAACTGCGTCTGAATCTGTGCGTAGCCAGGCTGCCGCGCCAGTTCCAGCATCGCGTTCTTCTGGAACAGCAGCGGGGGCTGGTTGAACAGATAGAACACAAAAACCATGGCGCCGACGAAGAGAATAAAAAACTGCATCGGGACTTTGGCCATCGCATTGAAGAGCAGGCTGAGGCGGCTTTGGGCGATCGACTTGCCCGTCAGAAAGCGCTGCACCTGGGACTGGTCGCAGCCGAAGTAACCGAGGAAGAGGAACGTGCCGCCGAACAAACCGCTCCAGAGGTTGTAACGGTTGTTCCAATCGAGCTTCAGATCCACGACGTTGAGTTTGCCGACCGCGCCCGCGAGATAGACGGCGTCTCCAAAACTCACGTTGTGGGGCATCAGATAGACAACGGTCATGACGGCGAGCAGGAGGCCGGAGAGGATCACGCTCATCTGCAAAACGTCGGTCCAGGTGACGGCGGGGATGCCGCCGGTGGTGGTGTAGAGGACGCAGATGAGGCCGATGATGAGAGTGGTGATGCGATCCTGCCAGCCGAAAATTGAGCTCATCACGATGGCGGGGGCGTAGATGGCGATGCCTGCCGCCATGCCACGCGAAACGAGGAAGACGATGGAAGTGAGCGCACGCGTTTTAGCATCGAAGCGGCGTTCGAGGTATTCGTACGCGGTGTACACGCCGGCTTTATGAAAGATGGGGACCGCCGTGGAGGCAAGGATAACCATCGCGATGGGCAAGCCGAAATAGAATTGCACGAAGCGCATGCCGTCCACGTAGGCTTGTCCGGTGGTGGCGATGAAGGTGATGGCACTGGCTTGCGTGGCCATGATGGACAAGCCCATGGCGTACCAGGGCATGGTTTTGCTGGCGAGCAGATAATCGTTAACGTTGCGCCGGTTGCGGCGGCCGCGCCAGAGGCCGAAGGAGGGGATCGAGATCATGGCGATCACCATGACGATCCAGTCGAGGGTGCTCATCGGCGGTGCTCCCTGCGCAGCGGCCGAATTAACGGGGCTTGAGAGGAAACGGCGCAGGCCAAAGGCCTACTCCACATTTTGCTCATGAGAAGTACCGCGTGAAGGCGTAGAAAAGCACGATCAGGAAGGCGAGCCAGCCGATGGCGGTGATGTAGACGTTGCGCCATGAGCCGAGGATCGGTGGCGGCTCGGGATCGTAAGCCTCTTCCGGAAGTCGGGGAAATTTCATTCGGCGATCAACTCTCCGCGCAAAACTGTCACCGCCTGGCCGGAGAGGAAGACACGATCCTTCACGGGGCGGACCTTTACGATACCGCCACGGGGGGACGCCTGGTAGCCGATCATTTCGGATTTGCCGATTCGTTGGGCCCAATACGGAGCGAGCGCGCAGTGAGCGGAGCCGGTCACAGGGTCCTCATCGATACCGGAGCCGGGGGCGAAGAAGCGTGAGACGAAGTCGTATTTGTGCGCGTTGGCGGGGGCGGCCAGCGATGTGACGGCGATGCCGCGTACGGGCAACTGGCGCAGGAGGTGGTGATTCGGCTGGAGTGCGCGGACCGTGTCCTCATCGGCGAGTTCCACGAGATAGTCGAATTTGCTGCGTCCGATGAATTTCAGATCGGCCGGCTCTCCCTGAGCAAAGATGGCTCCGGCGAGTTGCGGGGGCGCGTCGGCTGGTTCGATGGAGGTGGCGGGGAAATCCATCTCGATCCAATGGCCGATTTTGGTGCAGGTGAGCAGGCCGCTTTTGGTGTGAAATCGCGCGGGGGCGTGCGGCGGGAGGGCGCCTTGTTCCCACAGAACGTGCGCACTGGCGAGCGTGGCGTGGCCGCAGAGGGCGACCTCGATGGTGGGGGTGAACCAGCGGAGTTGGAATGCACCTCGATCGGTGGCGTCGGGCGTGAGGAATGCGGTTTCGGACAGATTCATCTCGCGCGCGATGGTGGCCATCCACTTGTCGTCGTGCGGCGATGCGAGAAGGCACACGGCTGCGGGATTCCCGCTGTAGGGGGTGGCAGTGAAGGCGTCGACCTGTGTGATTTGCACGGGCATCTTTAAATTATGTCCGATGGAAGCGGGTCGAGTGTTGGATTGGCGGGCGGTAAGGGCGATAGAGGAGGCGTTGCGGCGGGGAAATCCGGGGTTGGAGTGGGTTCGGAATTGTTTTGGCGGAACGAAACCAATTTCGGGTTAAGTGGTTTGGTTGCAACGGCGGAAGTTTCGGGTACCGCTCCGTCACAGTCGGGGTTCGGTAGGGTTTGCGCCGGTTCCGCAGGTTCGTCGGCTCGTTTGGCTCGGAGCTCCATGAGCTGCCTGAGCGCTTTCTGGAAATTGCGTTGGGCGGAGTTGATGCGGCGATCGACGCGGTCGAAGTCTTTGCCGGATAGTTCAAAGACGCGGCCGAGGGAGCGGTCATTAATCACCAGGAAGCCGCGCTCCCAGATGCCCGCGTCGATGCTCATGTAGCGACGGCTGTTCCATTCGGATTTGATGAGCATGTCGACCAGGGCTCGTTCTTCAGGGACTGTGGGCTGGAAACGCTCATAGTATTCGGCGATGAGGGCTTCGTAGTCGGGCCGGCTTTCGCAGCGC